>Ga0209629_10002732_pt1 | contig 12191 bp, 9 predicted proteins | sample TergutCu122P5_FD_187286 | JGI IMG/M metagenome (GOLD analysis project Ga0209629, IMG submission 187286) | Cubitermes ugandensis P5 segment gut microbial communities from Kakamega Forest, Kenya - Cu122 P5 (SPAdes) (version 2) | ecosystem: Host-associated > Arthropoda: Insects > Digestive system >...
TTGGGCAACAAGTCGGCTCGCAGGTACGATTTATCGGCTCGCACATAAAGCGCATTGCGAGGATTTCTTTCCCTGTTTGCCCGGGACGAATCGGTGAGCGTTACATAACGTTGAGAAACCGGATTATCCGTGTGCATTTGATGGCAGGCCAAACAAGGCATTGTCGGAAGCATTTCTTGTTTTTTATCGCGTAGTTTCCAGTCGGTGGAAGATGTACTTTCCAAATTCATTAAATCGTGTATGTTTCCGTCGTAAAACATTCCGTGGCAACGCAAGCAATCCCAATAGGGTTTTTCCATCGCATTGTGCGCGCTATCCATGAAGATTTCCTTGTAATTGGCGGCATGTCCGCTTGCGAGCCACCCCGCATGTTCCGATTGATGGCAGGCAATGCATCGGTTGTTGACATCCAAAACTTGTCGTTCGCTCAGACGGATTTCGTCGTTGGTTTTATCCTGTGTGAAATGGACGAATACCATGTTCGCTTTCTCGAAAAAAGACCAGAATCCGTTGGAAACAGCCGTTCCGTGGCAGTCGGTGCAGCGAACGTTGGCATGAGCCGATGTTTTCCATTGAGCATGCGAAGGGGCGATTTCGTGGCAGCGGGCGCAGGTGTAATCCGGGTCAAGCCGGTTCCACGTCATATAAGAGCCGGTTAATATCACTATAAATAAAGCGCCGACTAATAATAGGAGTGTTTTCTTTTTCATTTCTTAAAATTTTTTACGATGTAATCTCCTGTTCTGAACGCATTCGCCATGATAGTGAGCGCGGGATTGAAGCCACCATTGGTAACATGGACGCTGCCGTCGGCGAGGAACAGATTATCTATTTCGTGCACTTGGCAATGCTTGTTCACTACCGAGGTTTTCGGGTCGTTTCCCATTCGGCAGGTGCCTGCCTGATGTTGTCCGGTTGCCGGAGTGACATTGGGTCCCGGAACATACGTCCAAGTTTTCAGCGCTCCCGCTTCTTTTAATATTGCTTCGGCTTTGCCGGAGAGGAAACGGCAATGCTCAAAGTCCAACGGATGCCTGCCTCCGGAAAGCGCAGGCACCGGAATGCCCCAATAGTCTTTGACCGTCGGGTCGATTGTAACGCGTGATTCGGGATTCGGCATTTCCTGTATCGGGCCCTGTAGCCGCCCTATCCGGTAATAGTTTTTGCGTTGAAACTCTTTGTGCCCTTTTCCCCAGCGCGGTTCTCCCGGCGGGCGAGTTCCTGAAAAAGCGTAGGGTAGTTGGAAAAATTCGTTGGCCAACATACCGCCGCCGATAATTCCCGGATTGTGATGGCTGAAATCGCAGAGAGCTAATGTAGCTCCCGGCCCGACGTGGTCGAGAATGTCGTAGTCGAAAAGACCCGAAGCGCCGGTGTAAGCATGGTCTTGCAGGTTGCGTCCTACATAATCGTTGTTGTTGCCCGCGCCGTTGGGATGCAGTTTGGATTTGGAATTAAGAAGCAGCCGCGCCGTTTCTATGGCGGCGGCGGAAATAACGACGATGTCGGCTGTCTGGGTTCGACCTTTGCCTTTTTCATCGAAATAGCGGACGCCCGTTGCACGGCTTTTATCGTCAACAATGATTTCGGCTACGATGCAGTTTGTCTTTACCTGACAGTTTCCCGTTCGCATAGCTACCGGTATCATCGTGTTTTGGCTGCCGTTTTTTGCATCGCAGGGGCAAGCATAACCGCAACAGGTGTGGTTGCGCGTACATCCGGCTCTGCCGTTGAAAGGTACGGAATTACGCAGCATGGGAATCGGAAACGGATGCAATCCCATGCGTTTGCAGGTATTGAACAAAATGTTGCCTTCCTTGCTTTGTTCAAAAGGCGGCATCGGATACGGTTTGCTTCTGGGACCGGCAAAAGGATTGGTTTCATCGCCGGAGACGCCGATTTCCCATTCCGCTTTCACGTAGTAGGGTTCTAAATCTTCGTAGGTGATGGGCCAATCGTCGAGCGAAGAACCTTCGACTGCTCCGTAAATGCTTTTCAGGCGGAAATCTTCGGGCATATAACGCCAGCCCATGGCGCCATAGCTGACCGTGCCGGAACCGACGCAGGCGGCATTGTTCCCGTAGCGCCCGTCATCGGGTTGAACGGTTACGCGCTTTCCGTCCGGATACAGTGCAACGCGTGGTTGACGAACCCAATCCGGTCCGTAAGCGCTGCCTAAGACTTGCACCCGTTGCGATATCATTTCATCGTTGATATGTTTGTCGTAGTCGGGCCAGTCGCCCCGTTCAAAGACGATAACGGAAAAACCGTTTACAGCCAGTTCCTTGGCAACGATACCTCCCCCGGCTCCGGCGCCCACTACAATTGCGTTTACATGCTTCATATTAATTGAGAATTGAGAGTTGAGAATTGAGAGTTATTTACCTTTCACCTTTCACCCTTTACTTGAATACCTGTTTTGCCCGATTAAAGCCGGATAATCCAACCTCATCATCTTAAAACTGACATAATCTTTGTTTCCTCCGTGACGGGGAGAACTGTAGAAACCTTGCATGGTTCGGTCCAAGAGCTTATTGAAAAATTCTTTCGGAGAAACCTTCCACAGGTCTGATTTTATTTTGTCTTTTTCCATCGATTGCATGACGGTTATTTGCGTAGCAGCATCCAAATCTTCAAATGCCCGGTTGTATGTTTTTTTACACCAAGCCTGCAATGAAGCTACGCCGTCTTTGAACAGCGTTCGTTCGTCGGGAAAACGAAGTTTCGACTGTTTATCGATAAAATGAATAACTCCGGCATCCGTAGCCCCCGGATATTCGTCTCTCGGAATAATTTGCTCGCATAAAGCAATCAAACAAGCGGCTTCTTCTTCCGTAAACGCTTGATAGTTTTGTTTTCCAGATGAAGGCGTACAAGCCGGAGCGATTAACAGACTTCCATACAAAAGCCCTAATGTTTTGATAAAGTCGCGACGATTATAATGGATCATGGCAGTCAACATTTAGTTATTGTTTTTTTGAGTGCAAATATACATTTTTTTATGTAAAAACAAAAACTCCATCCGGCGTTTGACACAGGTAACAAAAAGTCAATATTATTATTTGATGATGATAGCTGCATGCAAATTGTGCGCAAATAAAAAACAGAGAGGTTTACTCTCTGTTGTAAACCCCTCTGTTTCTTGTAGCGAGAGCGAGGATTGAACTCGCGACCTCATGATTATGAATCATGCGCTCTAACCGGCTGAGCTATCTCGCCATCGTTTTTAGCGGTGCAAAGGTAATGATTTTTCGTAGAAACCAAAATTGTTATGCCTACTTTTTTGTTTTACACCGGAAAATAGTATCTTTGCCGTTGAATTTACTTTACAATATTTTTAATATTAAAAACTATGAATATGAAAAAAGGAATTGCTTTATTCAGTTTAATTTTATGCTTGTTTTCTTGCGGAGTATCTCAAGAATTGGCAAAACAAGCTACCGGTCTTTATGCCATATCACAGTGCAAATATGTAATACAATCTATTACGGAATTGGTTTTGGCGGGAATTAACATGCAAAACGCCAAAAGTATTTCTCAGATGAATCCTCTTGCCGCCGCTAATCTTTTGGCGGCTTTTACTACTCCCAACGGCAGTCTGCCTTTGAGTTTCACATTGAATTTAGACGTAACCAATCCCGGCGTTCAAACGGCTCTCTTGAACGGTGCTAATTACATTTTGGAAATTGATGGTAATGAAATGACGAAGGGAAGTCTTGAACACCCGCTTCAAATTGCTGCCGGACAAAAGGCAACCATGCCGATTACAATCGGTTTTGATTTAAAAAAAGCAATGAGCGGAAAATCGCTTGACGCAATAAAAAATCTGGCTTTCAATTTTGCCGGTATCGGAAATGCTTCCAGTAATATTACGCTGAAATTGAAACCCGGGTTTACGGTCAACGGTAATCAAGTCAGCGCACCCGATTACATTCCTATCTCATTTAGTTTACATTAAATAAGACAGGCTGAATTTTATTTTTACGGAATGACGAAACAACTTCTTTTGGGCGATGAAGCGATTGCTCAAGCGGCAATAGACGCCGGTATATCCGGCGTTTATTCTTATCCCGGAACTCCTTCTACCGAAATTACCGAATACATTCAAAACAGTTCAACGGCAAAAGAACGCGGTATTTATTCCCGATGGTGCTGTAACGAAAAAACGGCTTTGGAAACGGCATTGGGCATGTCATACGCCGGAAAGCGGACGTTGTCGTGTATGAAGCACGTAGGGCTGAACGTTGCTGCCGATGTCTTTATGAATATTGCCATGTCGGGAATAAACGGTGGAATGATTACCGTAACAGCCGATGACCCATCCATGCATTCGTCGCAAAACGAGCAAGACAACCGTGTTTATGGTAATTTTGCCATGCTTCCGATGTTCGAACCATCTAACCAACAGGAAGCCTACGATATGGTGTATGAAGGTTATGATTTATCTGAAAAGATGGGATATCCTATTCTGTTTCGAATAACTACCCGTATGGCTCATTCCCGTGCCGATGTACTGACAAGAGAAAGAAAGCCCCAAAGTTGCTTGCTTCCGGAAGAAGACGCCCGTCAAAAATACGTACTTTTGCCCGTCAATGCTCGTAAACGTTTTAAAGTATTGTTAGAAAAACAAAAAGATTTTCTGGAAGCCTCCGAAAATTCCAAATATAATCAATTTTTCCCTTTAACCCGTCACTCGTCACCCGTCACTCGTCACTCTAAATTAGGAATCATCGCTTGCGGCATTGCATTCAACTATTTAAAAGAAAATTATCCCGACGGATTCGAGCATCCGGTTTTGAAAATCAGTCAGTATCCTTTACCGAAAAATCTTTTGCTTCAATTGGTTGAATCCTGTGAAGAGATTCTTGTTTTGGAAGACGGTTATCCGGTAGCGGAGGAACAACTGAAAGGTTATTTAGGCATCGGCTTAAAAGTACACGGGCGCTTGGACGGAACACTTCAACGCGACGGAGAACTGACGCCCGATAAAGTGCGAAAAGCATTGGGCTTGGAACCGGTTTCTTATTATTCCGTTCCTGAAATCGTTGTTCCCCGTCCGCCGGCTTTATGCGCAGGATGCCTTCATCGGGATGTGTTTGATGCGCTGAACGAAGTATTGAAAGAATATCCGACGGCAAAAGTATTCAGCGACATCGGCTGTTACACGCTTGGCGCTTTACCTCCGTTTCGTGCTATAGATTCCTGCATTGATATGGGCGCTTCCATAACGATGGCAAAAGGCGCCTCGGAAGGAGGAATATTTCCATCAGTAGCGGTTATCGGAGATTCCACATTCACGCATTCGGGAATGACCGGACTGTTGGATTGCGTCAATTCAAACACAAATGTGCTGATTATTATTTCCGATAATGAAACAACCGGAATGACCGGCGGACAGGAATCGTCGGCTACTGGGCGTATTCAAGATATATGCAAAGGCATCGGCGTCGAGTCGGAACATCTGCATGCCGTTGTTCCGCTCAAAAAGAATTACGAAGATATGAAAGCGTTGATACGAAGGGAAATCGAATATCCGGGCGTTTCAGTTATTGTTCCCTGCCGTGAATGTATTCAAACGCATGCGAGAAAGGTGAAAGGTAAAGGGTAAAAGGTAAAAGGTATGAAAACAGATATTATATTAGCCGGCGTTGGCGGTCAAGGCATTCTTTCCATAGCGGCAGTCATTGGTGAAGCCGTTTTGGCTGACGGACTTTTTATGAAACAATCCGAAGTGCACGGCATGAGCCAGCGGGGCGGGGATGTACAATCGCATCTGCGCATCAGCGACCGGCCTGTTGCATCCGATTTAATTCCTTTGGGAACAACCGATATCATTATATCCTTGGAGCCAATGGAGGCTTTACGCTATCTTCCCTATCTGAAAAAAGACGGTTGGATAGTTACCGGTTCCAAGCCTTTCTTGAATATTCCCGATTATCCCGGATTGGAACAAATTATGGAATCTTACGAATCTTTGACGAACAAGGTTATTCTCGATGTAGAGCAAATTGCCAAAGATTTGGGAACTCCCCGTTCGAGTAATGTCGTCCTTTTAGGCGCAGCATCTTCTCATCTTCCGATTGACTTTTTCAAATTGGAGAACGGGATACGGCACATCTTCGGCAGAAAAGGCGAAGCGGTGGTTGAAGCAAATTTAAAAGCTTTGGCTGCGGGAGCGAAAAATATTTAACGGAATATGATTCAACGAACGATTAATTTTTTCAAACTCTCTCGCTTTTTTTAAGGTTTCGCCGTCAAACCAAGCTTCCGTGAATTTCTCCCAAATATAATCAATCGCTTGAGAAGAAGGATGAAGCATATCTTCCGCATAAAAGCGATAATCACGCAAATCATCCAAAACGACTTCATACGCGGGAAAATAAAAACAATGCGAATTATTTCGTATTAATTCTTCAACAGCCAACAACAAAATCGCTTTACTCAATTGATTTTCATGAGCGCCGTTTTTCCAATGCCGGATAGGACTTACCGTAAATAATAACCGCAGAGAAAGATTAAGCGTTTGTAAACGGGTAATCAAATCGTTCCATTCTCCGACAATTTCCTCAATCGTCAAACGCCGGTAAGTAAAAAGTTTAGCAGGTAACTTATGGCAATTTGAAACTACTTCGCCGGTCGATTGTAAACGGTAAACGAAAGCGGTGCCGAATGTGATAATAATCCAATCGGCAGTCCGAAGAAAAGTCAATGACTGTTCCATAGCGGAATTGATTTTTGCCAAAACCTCATTTGTATCGCTTCCCGAAAAGCGGCTGTGGTGTGAAAAACTATGGTAAAGGTCGTTATCCTTAAAAAGTTCATCCGCTGCAAAAGGTTTGTTTTCCATTAAGCGATTCAGATTTTTTGATAAAGACAAAGGATTAAACACAATTCCGAAAGGATTCACATCAACAGTAAAACCGGCATTCAGAAATTTGGACGCCGTATTTTCCGCAAAACAGGAACCCATCATCGCTATTTTGCAATCATGCGTAATTTTGAAATCGCTTGCCGGTACGGATATTTCTGTTCGTAAATTCATAATTATATTAGTTTTATTTGACAACCGTTTTCATGATGCGTGTACAAAACAGATTGATTCGCAAAAGTATTCAATAAAAATTGAAACAACAAAATATTTTTTAAATTATTTTTCGGAAATTTCAGAAAAATGAAAATCTTTTTGCCAAATCCGAGTATTGCAAATCAGTCTCCGTAGTAGACACATATTGATAGCCCCGTGCAAACGAAGCGAAGCGCGGGGCTTAAATTGAAAGACTTCCGAGAACAGACACACACACGAGCGTCAATATGCCGCATCCCCAACCTTATTACCTTATTTTCCCAAAGATACCCCCTAAACCTAAATTCTATTATAAATTATTAATAATTTTTAATGGACTATTCCTAAAAGGACGGTATAAATCATCGAAAACTTGCCTAAAAGGATGGTATAAATCTTTGGAAGTTTACTTGAAGCGACGGTATAAATGATTTCAAAACAAAAAAAGGCGGAACTCTCATTATACCAACGAAACGTTCCGCCATCATCAGACTTATGAAATTTATACGCACTGCAAATTTCCGAAAAAAAATTGTATTGTATCTGTCAATGTGCAAAAATGTTTATTATATTCTGAAAAACAATTTTAAAAAGTTTATCACTATTTGACATATTCAATTCTCTATCTTTGGGGTATTCATAAATTGATTCAATTTGTCTTTGTAGTCTTATTGGAATACAAAACAAGTCATGAATACTCATTTCGTTGATTTCTTGATTTCAAACGTTGAACGAATCGCTTCATCATCGGAACTGCCTCCCGCAAAAATCAAATATACCCCGAGAGGAACTCGCAAATATCCGGTCGAATCATCCCATTTGGCTAATTGAGCGATAGGAATCGATACCTTGATTTCCTCAGCAGTGCCTTTAGCAATCGTTTTTCTTTCAAAACAGCGCAACTCTTTCAAAGGCAAAACCTTTCCGGTTTGAGGATACTTGATATATACCTGCGCCACTTCATCGCCGTCACGGGTACCCGTGTTTTTTACTTTTAGGCTGCATGTAACGGTTTCGTTTGAGGTATATTCCTTTTTCGGTTGAACGCCCCAAGCATAAGCAAATTGCGTATAGCTTAGACCATAGCCGAAAGGATACAGGGCGTTGCCCTTAAAATACCGGTAGGTACGGTTGGTCATGTGATAATCTTCAAAATCGGGCAAATCCGAATCGCTTGCATAAAAAGTTACCGGTAAACGTCCGGAAGGATTGTAATTTCCGAAAATAACGTCTGCAATGGCTTTTCCTGCAAACTCCCCACCATACCAGGCATTGACGATAGCATTGATGTTTTGCGATTCCCAAGGAACAGCAATAGCGCTGCCGGTCATCATAACAAAAACTACCGGTTTTCCGGTCGATTTCAAAGCTTTCAACAAATCTGTCTGAACTTGAGGAAGTAAAATAGAAGTACGGTCGCCTCCAAAGAATCCGGGCGCTTTCACACGCATTTCTTCCCCTTCAATACGGGGCGATATTCCTCCTACATAAATAATTAAATCAACATCCTTAATATTATTCAAAGTTGAAGCAAACGAAGCAGGCGTGTCTCCGTAATAACCGATAACCGTATCGGCATAGATTTGCACGTTTTTGCCTAATTCTTCTTTCAAACCATCGAGCGGCGTAATAATGCGGGACGGAAAACCGTTGTAATTGCCTAACTGTACTTCCGGATTATTGATATTCGGACCAAGCAGCGCAATCTTTTTCAATTTTTCTTTTTTAACTGGCAGGATACCGTCATTTTTGAGTAATACGATGGATTGTCGCGCCATCTTCAATGACAAATCTTTGTGCGCCTTTGCTTCCAATGCCGTGGAATCTATTTGCGAATAAGGAACTTTTTCCGGCGGGTCAAACATTCCCAGTCGAAGGCGGATTTCAAACAGTCGCCGCAAAGAAACGTCGATTTGACTTTCGGGGATAAGTCCTTCTTCGACAGCTTTTTTCAAACCTCTATACGCTTCGTTGCCGCAATCCACATCCGTACCGTGAAACACGGCATCGGCAGAAGCATGCGGAGCATCCGGATGAGTTTTATGCGATTTATAGAAATTATCAATTGCCCCGCAATCGGAGGTTACATAACCTTGAAATCCCCAATCTTTGCGTAAAATGTCTATCATTAACTTATCGCTGCCGCAACAAGGCTGTCCTTCAAACGCATTGTAGGCGCACATGACCCCTGCAACTTTGCTTTCTACCAATTGCTTAAATGCCGGAAGATAGGTATCCCATAAATCATAACTACTTACATCCACATTGAACGTATGACGTTTGGATTCCGGTCCGCTATGGATGGCATAATGCTTGGCGCATCCTGCGGCTTTCAGGTAGGTTTTGTCGGTTCCTTGCAGTCCTTCAACAAAATTTTTCCCAATATTAGCAGTTAAGAATGGGTCTTCTCCGTAAGTTTCCTGCCCGCGTCCCCAGCGCGGGTCACGAAAAATATTAATATTAGGAGTCCAATAAGTCAAGCCGTGATAAATCCGGTAATCGCCTTTCGCCTGCGAAGTGTTGTAGATAGCGCGACCTTCTTCCGCCGTATAATCACCCATTTGACGCATGGCATTTACGTCCCAGCCGGCAGCCATGGCAATAGCTTGCGGATAAACCGTTACCTTGTATTCCGTACGCGCTACGCCGTGCAGACATTCGTTCCACCAATCGTAAGGCGGAATATTCAGCCGTTCGATGGCTGGCGTACGATTCAGCATCTGAGCGATTTTTTCATCCAGCGTCAGCCGGGAAACCAAGTCGGAAGCCCGTTGTTCAATTGTCAGGGAAGGGTTCCTGAAAGGGTAGTCGTAGGCAGGTTTCTGACTTCCTGCATACTGAAAGCAAAATATGGATAAAAGTATCCATAAAAAATATTTATTCGTTTTCATCAATAATTATCAGTAGCTATTTCGAAAAAAGATTGCGGATGGTCGCAACAAGGACAAATCTCGGGCGCTTTTTCGCCATAATATATAAATCCGCAATTGCGGCATTTCCACAGCATTTTGCCCGAACGTTTGAACACCTCGTCGTCTTGGATGTTCTGCAACAACTTGCGGTAGCGTTCTTCGTGCGCTTTTTCTACTGTAGCAACTAATTTAAAAGCTATTGCTACTTTTTTTAATCCTTCTTCCTCAGCGATGCGTGCAAATTCGGGATAAAGCAAATTCCATTCTTCGTGTTCGCCTTCGGCTGAAGCAAGAAGATTATCGGCAGTGTCGCCGATTATTCCTGCGGGATAGGAAGCCGTGATTTCGGTCATGCCTCCCTCAAGAAATTTGAAAAAGATTTTTGCGTGTTCCATTTCATTTGCTGCCGTTTCTTCAAAAAAGGCTGCAATTTGTTCAAAGCCTTCTTTACGTGCTTTACTTGCAAAAAATGTGTACCTGTTGCGTGCCTGCGATTCGCCTGCAAACGCTTTTAACAGGTTTTGTTCTGTTTTTGTTCCTTTGATACTCATAAGTTTGTTTATATTATTCATATTATTATAATGATAGTGCAAAATTACATCTTTTTTTATAATAAGCGTAAAAATGTATGTATTCTTATAATCATTTTAAAGTGACGGGATATGCACGTTCGCCGCCACGATATTTCCAGATAATAACATATTCGCCTTTTGTGCGTTTACCATCGATTTTGCCGTCCCAATCATAAAACAATTGAATACCATTACCCATTTGTTGAGTGGTAATTAACGTTTCTTTACCTCCTTTTAACGGACGGACAAAAATATCTGCCGACGACATTTCGCCGTCAGCTTTATGTAAAATAACGGTACTTTCCCCCGCAGGGACAACAGCCGGTATTACGATTGCTTCCATTTGTCCCTCGCTTTCTTTAACTCCTTTCATCCATGCCGGTTCTTCCGGTTTTGCTTTCGGGGCGTATTTACGAACAAATCCTATCGTTGCTGAGTAATCAGGCTTCGCTCTCCTGCCTGCCGCAGATAAAAAAAGAATGGTAGAATCAAATTGCGCAAGCGCAGTCCAGCAAGTCCCCGCCGTTGTAGGATAAGTTTCCGATGGAGCAGGCTTTACGTATCCGGGCAATTTAGAGTTTGAGTTTGCCCATTGGGGATTCAACCGGTCTCCGTTCCACATAAAATTCAGATTGGTATTAATTATTCTGCGAATATCGGAGTCGGTGAAAGTGACTCCCAAATTGTAGGCATATACAATCATTTCAACTTCTCCTGCCTGGTAATCGCGATAAGGATGGGTTCCTACCCAATGCGAAAGAATTTTTTCGTTACGAGTAGAATGGATATTTACATCTTTTTTTGAAATCGGTTCCCAATAATTCCATGTGTAACCGTTTTTGTAGGGATTCATTCCTGCTTTAAACCTGTTGAAAACTTTCTCGGCTTTTTCCTTATACATTTTTTCTCCGGTGATTTCATAAAGTTGCAACATGCAATAAGCCATTTCCATTGATTTGTTAAACGGCAAACATGGAAAAGGAACACCTTCTCCACGTGCATGGTCTTCAATAAACCACTCAGCCATGTTTCCGGGTTTACAAAACTTGTTCCATTCCGCATAACCTGCAAACTGCCCATCGACTATGAATGTTCCGCGTTTCTCCCATTTCTCAATCAAATCGCGACGCGCAATGTTTACAAATCGCCGGGCGCTCTTACCGTATTTCCCTTTCAATGCAGGGTTCTTATGTACAATTGCAGCAAAATGCAACAGGTGCTTTATCAGAATCGCATCTCCCACGTGAACATCGCACCAAACTTCGTGTTCATTATAAATGTAAGGTCCGATAAATCCTTTGTAGCCATCGGGTCCCGTAGCCATTTTATCCGCAAGTTTATTAAGAATGCTCTCGATTGGCGCCATCCAATCGTCGGATCCGCTATCGCAATGATGAAGCACAGGACCTAAATACCAGTTAATATTCCAACCAAACTGCTCGCCTGTTGGACCGGCATCCGGAATTTTCTCCAACATTCCGGCGATTTCCGCAGTTTCTTTCTGCCGCAGTTCCGGCTTGTCGTCGCTGCTTGAATATGCCGCAAACGGCAATATACACATACTGAACACAATAAACATTAGCTTAATAGTTATTGCGTATTCTGTCTGCTCGTCGATTAACCTTTTCAATGTGTTTTTTTATT
>Ga0209629_10002733_pt1 | contig 12189 bp, 6 predicted proteins | sample TergutCu122P5_FD_187286 | JGI IMG/M metagenome (GOLD analysis project Ga0209629, IMG submission 187286) | Cubitermes ugandensis P5 segment gut microbial communities from Kakamega Forest, Kenya - Cu122 P5 (SPAdes) (version 2) | ecosystem: Host-associated > Arthropoda: Insects > Digestive system >...
GATAAAGACTTGACATTTAGAACATTCAGTAATGTTTCAGTCTGTGATATCATGTGTAGCAGCCAGTGTGTGATATCGTGCATAGCAGCCTTCTGGATGCAGAGGAATAGGATATTGAGCATTCGCCAGTCAGCAAATTCTTCTTCAGCTCTAAATCAAGTTGTTTTTCTTTTCCTTGATGCCATGTTGCACTGAGAAGTATAAGCTATCACATGTAGAGGACTTCACACATGAAAGATTCTTTATAGACTGCAGCCACAGACAAACCCACTCTTCCTCTGAGCCTAAGGATAAACACTGGTTCATTTTAAGCAATATAATCATAATAAACTATAACAGAGATAATGATAACATCAGCGCAGCTATTGTATAAGTTTCCCATCTACAATTACAGGTCAGTAGCTGATTTAAGATGAAAGAGCGCCATTGAAAAAATAGATCTAATAAAGTCGTCACTGGCAATTTAAAGCAGGAACTGTTAAATCGAGTAAGTTCGTCTATGGCAGTGAAAGGGTTAACACAGTCGTAGACATAAAAGTCTGTGTAGTATAAAAGTCTAAAAGACACATATTAAAATTACTTTTATACTACACAGATTTTAACATCTATGACTGTGTTAACTGAGTGCATTAGTTGGTTAATAAAAGTGACTAATAATAATGATGCACGTTGGAAACATGAAATTAGTTCATGTTGTTTGGCCTGAAAGTGTTCCCATTTGTACTCATCTGACCCCTGATGTTGGCAGCCCACCAAAACATGTTGGATCTTTAATAATTATGTTTTTAATAGTTGACTGTGTTGGTATTTTATAGTTCTGTAGTAACAGAGGGTAGCATTGATGCATTAGTTATATGGTTTTTGTTTGTTGTTGCAGGGGAGTGGATGATACCAGCTGAGAAGGAGAAGAAAGCTGATACTGTCGAACCTGATGATAGCGGAGAGCCCAAGGGAGATCCAGAGATGGCACCTGTATATCTGCGTCGCTTGCTTCCTGTGTTTTGTAACACTTTCCAATCTACTATGTTGGCATCTGTCAGGTAGGGCATCTTGCTTTAAGAGTAATTGTGTTCCATTTTATTATATTATGTCATTGTAGTCTCCTGCTGTCTAACCTCAGTAATTATAAAATGTCTTTGAAAAACCAAATGAAGAAAATAAATTTTATGTTTGTGCCTTCCAGTGAATTGAAAGAATATATTTTGTATATGAGGTTCTCCTGATGGTGAATAGTCCTGATTGGAATGTGGCATTGTGTACTTTACTACATATGTACTAGTGTTTAGAGGAATTTGCTGTGTCCTGCAGGGTGGATGCCCCAGGCCACATGACATCACATACTGCAGGACAAATCTGAGTAAATTTCATGTGGCATCTTCAATCATATTTGGTCTTTTTCAACCGTTAGTTGCCTCTCTGCCTTTTACAGGAAAGCCAGCCTTAATCTGATAAAGAAAATGGTACATTATATCCAGCCGTCTTTGCTTGTGGAGGCATGCAGTCCTGAATCTCCTACTTACAACTTCGGCACAATGCTTGTGGAAGTTATTGCAACAGTGTTAGATAATGAGGTAAGAAAATTTGATTACACAATGCATGGAAAGAGATACTGAACATAATATGAAGCAAATATGAAACCTCAGGTGCGTGGTAGTGACAGCTCACCCCCATCTAGTGCTGAGGTTAAAGAAAGGGTAGAGCTATACCTTTACTCCCCCTCTGTGTCTTGATGGCTTGTTGTAGGGTGAACTTTACCTTTACCTTTTGTGTGAAAACTTAATGTGCTTTGTACAGTTTTACTTTCATTTTTGGCTTTTTCCACTGGTAGAAATGCAACATTTGCATCATTAGTAACCTGTACTACAGTGTTACAGTTGTGTGAAATGTAATTTGTTATAGGGTGAAACGTGTTTACCTTCGTTATAAACCGGCAGGCCACTTGTAGCAATTATTAAAACTGCGTGGTTTAATCTTGCTGAATCATAGCAATTGCCTTATCAGAATCAGCATAGCAGTAGTATTAACTGTGGAACATGTGTACAAGGGTTCCCTGTTGTGTGAGTCCCAGGAACCTATTTCTATGCTTGTATGAAGCCAAGTCATTGAGGAACTGTACACAAAAATTGCCCACACTGTAGGGGGATCACATCATCCTTAAAGCATGAATTTTCCAACATAAAATGGTTGTTTCTCGTGTGCATCTGCCATTTGCTCCCACTGTCCTGCTTATGGTCCGTACTATAGCACACAAGTTCAGAGCCATGAATAACCATTATAACAGTAACTACAATGACAGCTATATCAGAATGTGAAATGAGCAACAAATAAATAATTTATGTACTGTGTGTAAAGTTATTAATGTTCTCTGCTGTAGTGTTTGGTAGATCACTATTTTTAGGGTCACTATTTTATCCGACATATTGCTTGTCACTTCTTGTTGGCTAGCTTATCATATTATTGACGCCCACTCGTCTGACTGCCCACATGTGAAACGAATGGCTGCTGGAAGTGACGAACAGTGTCCGTCAAATAAATTGCGGACTCTGTATATTGGCTACTTAGAAGCTTCGCTTAAAATTAAAGTTACAATGTTAAGTACCATAATTTTGTAAGTGAATAATTTGGAAGAAATATTTACACTCCGACAGCAGCAAATTGAAACCCACAGATGTACATTCATAATTATGAATGCCCAGATATAGTGGCAGATGGTTTTATGGTGTTATGCAGCATGAATGTTATTCCCAATATGAGCACTGAATGTGGCATTTATAAAATGATAGTTATTCGGACAAAAGTTATATAAAATTACAAGTACGTACCTCAGATTGGTAAATAGTTAGAAGACTGATGAATAGCTTCCCTCTAAGTGTATTTTGACTATTAATTGTGGTAATCCTGTTAACCTATACTTTTTTCTAAAAATAGATACACCTTGGATATGGCAGGGGAAAAGGGAGAGGTGCTGCTTTTAAAATTTTTGGCATAAAATAAACATCTAAAATAATGAAAGAGGCAGTACTGAGTTTTCATTTTTGAAAACCACCAGGAATGATCTGTGTCTTCATAAATTTGAAGTCACTTCCAGCTTGCAATTTTTTGCCCATTGCATAACATACATAATGCAAGATGTACACAGTTTTGTTGCCATCCTTATAACAAAATTAAATTACAAACATTGAAATGTTTTTTAGTTGCTCTTCAAGTGACACCTTATAGTGTTGAAGCTTTTCTGTGGTAGAAGGTAGATATAATTCTCCTAGTGTCAGTATTGCATAGAATGATAGTAAAAGAAACTGTAAAGTGCTACCAGCAGTTGGACAGATCCAGTGTACCCAACATATTTACCAGGTTGTTGTGCAAGATGAAAAGATGCACCTACAGACATGTTCATTGTTTAAGGTTTCACATGTTAACAAAAATGAAATTGTAGAAGTCCTCTCAAAATTAAACTTAGCTTATTTATTCCACTGAACTGTTGTTATTTTTCAACATAATCCTTTAGCACATTGGTACATTTTTCCATCACAGTGGAAATTGGGCTCTTGCATCTGCACCCATTCATGAATATCCATTTCCACTTTTCTCATTGTGAAAGTGCCATGCTGGGAGAGATGTATTAATAAGCTTGGCAATTATGCTGAAAAATAGCATTACTCTAGTGGAATAAATGAGCCAGATTCAACGTTGCAGTGACTTTTGTTTAATTTGTATACCTGCAAGAACTTGTTATCTTCCAAACATCCCTCATATTGATTAATTGATTGATTGCTTGATTTACGTTTGGTTTCGAGACCTTACGATCCCAATGCACCTAAGCTTTAATTGACAGGCCATTTGTGCCCCATATCAATTCAAGAGAGCCCTTTTACTTCGCTGAAGTTCCAGATGGCATCCCTCATATTAGTTTTGCCTCATGTACATCAGTGTGTTCGTATATTTGTCCACATGTAACAACTCATATAGTACTGTCAACATATTCCAGTTTTGGATGATGTCAGATAATAACAGACATGTATACACACCAACCTGTGCGCATTTCTGTGCACATCTTTTGTGAACCTTGCTAAATACTGGAGCAAAAAAATTGTTCTGAGCAGAAAGTTGTAGAGACAGATGTTACACATATTTTGTGCCCAGTACAATTTTTCCCTGGTTCGTACTGTTTTGAGATAATTGAACACAAATACTTTAAGCTGTGTTCATATTTTGTGACTTCCTTTACTGCTTACAGCTACGGACTTGGTGGCAACCTGAGAAACTGTGTGTGTGTGTGTGTGAGTGAGAGAAAGAGAGAGAGAGAGATATGGGTCTGTACAAGAACTGCAGTAAGTGTTTATCTTAATATGTACACAGAGTTTAAAACATGATCATTTCATGTATGCCTAAAAGATTGAGTCTAAGGGTGGGGGGTTTATTGTTGGTGACCAATTCTGGGAGTTTCAGTGAAAGAAAAGTTTTTGCATTGCTGTTGTGGTGAAGTATTTATAAACTGGCCCTAAGAGAATTAATATTTATTTGTAGGAAACTGTGGTGTTGACACGGTGTTTTAATTGTGTGAATATTAGCGTGCTCTGCCTGTCAGCTGCCGATACAGTCTGTGTTCTGTTCGACACCGGCTTTGTAAATAAAAATAACTAAAAAATGTGGCAAATTACATTTTGATACTGTTAAAAATTCTTTGTGTTTTGTTCTCAGTTTTTGCAGTCTTTTAGTTCTGTATTAGTCACATACATGCAAGTGTATTGTCCATGTTGGAGAATTTGTTTTATTACTTTTGTTGGTATTACTTAACCCCTGCAGCTAAGTGGTTATTGTTGAATAATAATTCCTGCTTCATGTTAGGTGATTTTTTTTTCTCCCCCAAATTATCCAATGTCATATATACTTTATTTGTGAGATTAAGTTACTCAGTAACACATATTTTACTGTGATATTGTCTAGGAAAATGTCTTTAATTTTTTTTACATGCTGTTAAGAGTGGAGTGCACTTGTACATAAGGATCTTGATATGCATTAACTTAATGAGACTTATGTTCGAGTGCACTATCCATCACCTAACCTCAGCAGGTTAAGATGTAACACATGGATGAAGACTGTTTTTTTTTATGTATTATTTGGTGCATCATATTTCAAAACCACTGTGTGTAAGATATTATATGTGTGGTCCATGGTTCGAAAGTAGCTATCTAGAGGTGGTCCGTGGTTTGAATGTAGCTACCTAGGGCCTCTTGAGAGTAGATCTTTGTGAGATTTGAGGTTCTCACAGTGGTGTTGCTGAAGATTGAGTTTTCTAGGATATTATGCTGTGTCTTTGGGTAGCAGTTCCTGACATTTTGAATTTGAAAATGTCTGTAACTGCTTAGCCAAAGATAGTGTAATATTCTGGGAGACTCAGATCTAAATAGATGTCTGTTACCTAATGAATAAATAGAGTTAACTTTTGAAAGTTGGCAGTTGTAAACATTTGGCGTCAGAATTAAATGCCCTGCGTGATCTGCGGCTGATCAGAATTTTAACGAGGGCAGCATAAGAGCCACCATAATTGTCCATTGGCAGTAGCTGATGTTTGTTGTTTGGAACATCAGGCAAGGTGTTAAGAATACTTGGCATTTAGCAGCAGATATTGAAAAAACCAGGATGATGGACGAAACCCAGGAGAATGGTTCTGATTAAGATGCTTCGTCCCCCCAACTTAGATAGTTTTCACTTTCTTATACAGTATAATTCTTGTTTTTATCTGTAGTATTTTTTTAAAATTTGTGTGATGAAATGGATGTTACACAGTAAGCAGTCAGCACAAGTGATAGATGGGTTGGATGATTATTGAGGTGTGATCATATAATTTTAGACATGAAATATTTAGCGAGATTTGGGATTGCCATGGCATTGAGTATGAAAATTTCTGCTGGGATGTGATGGAGAATGTACTGACGTTGTAGAGGAACTCCTGCTTCCATTATTACAGTGATATACCACATGATTCAGTAACAGAGTTTCGGCATGTTCTTCGATTTGAGTATATCTAAATTAAATAATCCAGAATTCTAAATCTATGGAACATTTGTAATGGGATTTGAAGTTCCAAGGGCAGCAGTGATTTTGGCCTGTGATGTGGTGCCATATAATTTGGTTTTAAGGTACCAACATTTTAGTGGAACAAGCTATTCCATATTGATTTATTCCCAGTCTTTTGCCCTGATGATGGAATTAGGATGTTCGTTGACACTGTTGGTATGGACTAAATTATGCAGCATCACATCTCAGTTTATCATCCCTGAATATGAATGCAGCAGACTTCTCTAAAACGTTAGTATTTATCTGTTACACTACGTAACATTACGTCCCACAACACACTAATATGCATTGTCAGACGTTCTGTTCAGATTTCCACTTAGGTGCCTGTCACAAAGAACGACCAGATGTTACAGAGTTTATTTTCATATTGGACTGTGTTTCAGTCATGAAAGTTTATAGATACATTGTATGTACCGTATAAAAGATACTGTCATTTTCATTTTTACATTGAACCAGACTGCCCCATAGCCATGAGCTCCCCTACTTCATGTTGTGAAGGTGTCAACTTTGAATCTGAGCCAAGATGCATGCTGACAGGGTTTTTTTGGCTCTTTCCATTCCTTCAGGCCTTTGTTGTAATAGTATCTTAAAATTGTGCATGACCTTTTTCACCCCATTCTGTTGCAGTTACTCATCTCCATTTTATCAACCAGTATTACAGGAAGTTAACTGTTAACAAAGCATTATTAATAAATCAGGAACCGTACAGATTCTGTTTTGTTAATTAAAAATGAAAGTAGAATGTTTTCTGTTTTTATGTTATTAAGTGGTGGCATGCGATTGCTACCTGGTAATGCCATTACATACTATTTTACAGATCTCGTATGTTACACCCCCAAAACATCTCAATGGGGGCATCAAATATTACTGTTGGGTTCCTAAACTTGGTGGGAAACCTGCAGGACTTGGGTTATCACTACATCGTGACTTGAATGACAAGTTTATTATAAAGACGGTAAATGATTCCAGTTTTGCTTGTGATTGATTGGTTTGTAGACGTGTGATGACTGCTAACATCTGCGTGAGACTCAGTTCCATGTTCACATGAAACAATTGGCAGAGCACGCTAAATGTATTTTTTGTTTGTAAGTAACACTGTTCTGAAGTGTTGATTAACTTGATTGAGCAGCACTGTTGATGTTGGTAATAATGTCAGTGTTCAGTTTTAAGTAGTTACTGGTATGCCAGTTGTCCTGGCTGTGAATGTTTTTCTTGTGAGTTAAATGGCAACATTATTTGGCAGGAAAGGACAGTTTATTAAACTGTCTCATATTTTGTGCCATAATTTAATACAGGTTACTTACTTTTACCAGCTGTGTGTTACGTAATTGTGATGGTACCATGGTACATGGTTCAGCTGGCCATGCACAGAATAGTTGGGGCTAGTGGTGGTGCAGTTGGTTGAGGCACTGCATTGTGGGGTGGGAGTTCCTGGGTTAAATCCCCGGTAGGGTCTTCGGAAAATTTCCAAGGGACATTCCTTCTATCCCCAATTAGTAGCCTTGGGGTTTACTCAGCCTCTAGCAGCTATGACTACCAAGGAACTTCCATGGGAGTAAGCTGTGGCTGGCTCATAGAGCCAACAACCCTGCTGTCCTAGTTGTGCCAAATGTCACAATAAGCATGGAAGCCCAACATTCCAACCCCGTTCTGAATCTTCATGAGTTGTTATGGGAAGGTTTTACCTTTACCTCTACGCATAGGATAGTTATGACATGCCGTCCAAATTAGAGCATTGCCGTAAACTGTGTAGTACTTACACCTTCAATGCTGCTGTGTATCCAGTCAGTCAGACGTTACTTTTGAATTAAAACATGCCTGTGCAAGATTTATGGTTCTTACAGTGGTGTTGCTGAAGATTTGATTCTTCTGGATGTGACACTGTGTCATTTGGTCAGTAGTTTGCAACATTTTGAAGGTAGTATGATCCTTAAAAATGGTAGAGACTACTTGCCTAGCAACACTGTGTGATATCACAGAAGACGTTTGTGTTCCAGAACTTGGCTGCCTGTCATTGTAAAAGAAAATAGTGGGGTAGGATTTAAAATATCTTATCTCCTACAGTTAAGGTTAGGTATTTTTCAATTCAGTTACAGTATTTCATTATCATAAATATTTTCTTATTAAGACGTGGGAAGGCTGGGTTTGAATTATACCCACATACTGCCATATAAATAGTGACATGAACTGTTAAAATGTTCATGGTGTTGCCTTCATCTTTCAACCTTTCATGGTACCCATTAAAGGACAGTTTCTGTTTTTTATAATGTCCAGTGGCATGTTTCCTTCTAAACTGTTATGGAGCATTACCTAATAATTCAGAAGTGTGTGTCCATTTGGCTGTTACACTTAATGTAGATAAAGAACTATTTAAGACATCTCATTTTTGTATTTATTTTCAATTAAGTAGTGCTCATGTTCCCTGTGTCATCCGTGTTCATTTAATCAGTATGTGGTGTACAGTACAAATCTGTAGTTGGTGTACTTTCCCTTCATCTGTCAGTGCCAGACATTTAACTCAACACTATTTTCAAACACTCCCTAGCTCTTTCCTTCTGTCAGTGAAATATTTTCAGGCTTGGGTTAGGTTGCTCCTGCCTTGTGTTGATGTCTCTGTACCATTGTTTCACACTTTAATTTGGTCATGGAACCCTCTTGCCATTGAAAATTTTGTGCTGAATCACTAATACGAAGAGAAAAAGAAGTACATTACATATAAGCAGGATTAATAATAAATAAACAGGGGTATGAGATTAACATTATTTAATTGCACATATTTAAAAATAAAAACTGGATTTCATATACAGGGTTTTTCACGACTTGTGGACATACTGCAGGAGGTGATTTCCTAGGTCTTTGTGATAAAAAAAAGTTCCTATAAACATGTGTCCGATTTTGGACGGTTACGGAGTTATGGATATTTTTTAATTCCCGTACACGCCCTCGTGTGAACCGATTCTTATGGAACCAGCCGGCGGTTGATGTACTCGACTTGGTGGCTTATAGTTTGCGGAAGCTGCAACAAGCAACTCGCGCAGTTCACAACCGAGCGGCAGCCTGTGTTGCGGTCGGCGGTGGCATTTTCAAAAACCAGCTTTAAGCACAGATCAATTCAAATTAACGGTAATTTCACGAAGTTAACTTTACATTTATACTTTAAATGTATCATGTATTATGCTGGCTTATTATTTTGTTCCATTTATTGTCAATAATCGTTACCTTCTAGTCTAAGTTTCAAGTGGTCATAACTCTGTTAACTGTCCAAAATCGGACACATGTTTATATGAACTTTTTTGATCACAAAGACATAGGAATTCGCCTCCTGCAGTAACGTCCACAAGTCGTGAAACACCCTATATAGGAAAAATTAACCTTAAACACAAATCTACCTTTCCATAACATTAAAGCACTTATTTTTTATCCAGGTTAATTTATTTGTTACATTTTTGCAAAGATTCAGAAATGAGTGAATGAATCATTGTCCAATAAAAACGGAAATTACTTTCATTGAAGTTTATAATAATAATGGTTAAGTATCATTTTTGTGGTGGAATAGAATTTTCTTACAGGACCCTAATTTTCCAACTGATAAGGAACTGAATATGAGACTTGAGGTTTTCTTGGCATTGTGCATGATTGCTGGGGCTTGCGGGATGTGACACCATGTGTTGGGATGAACAGGTACTGTCAGTTTGGGGGAAACTGTTATCTCTGCCTTCAGGAGAATTAGATGGACTAATCAAATTTATCCAAATGTTGATACCAATCTGCCCAACTACATGGTGTCACATTCAGTACATCTGTTTTGAAAGAATGTAAAACTCTTGGTTATGTAGGGAGATAATTCTTTGTTGGGTGAAGGATGGTTCAGTGAAGTTCTGATATTAAGTATTTTCTTGTTTTGTTAAATAACACTTGTATCAACAAGTACAGTATATATTTGTTGTAAGCATCATATGATAGAATTAAATTTCTAAAATTTTGTTCCACTGAACTGTACAGTGCCTTTTATTGTTTCAAACTGCTTCATAACTTTTCTCTGCCTCTTGTGCAGGAGGATGAAGATGGCCATCTGGTTGTGCTGCAGATAATTCAGGATCTTATGACTAAAGCACAGGATATCTTCCTGGACCACTTTGCTCGTCTCGGTGTGTTCTCGAAAGTGCTGCAGTTGGCAGGACCTCAGGATACCCAAGAGTTACAGAGCAACAAAAAGGATGACAATGTGAGTCTGCATATGTACAATATGTACGGCATGCGTAAATTGACAGTGGTATGGCTGCACGCCACAAACATGGCATTTAAAAGGCTGTACACTGAACTTTAAAATAGTGTACTGTCAAAACAAGTTATATTTATTAAGTCTAACACAGCACAAGTTCATGTAGTGAATTGAAATTACCTTCCAATGTATGCTTATGTTTTTTTGGCTTGTATGTAGGCCATCTTCAGGCATGTCAACATAAGAACATGCGCAGGAAAATACAATTAAAATCTAAAGGGCCTATTCTTACATTCACTGTTTTTATAGTATTGAATTATCATGCAAACTATGTAATGTGAAAAATATAAGAACTATGTTCCTTTCAAAAATGTATATTTAAAGGTTTTTATTTTATTAGGTCCGTGTTGTGCCATAGTAAGAGGTCATATTAAAATTTCCCTTTTGAATTAATGTGTTTTAATGATGCAGCATGGCCACAGTGTAGAGCATTCGTTTTTGAAATACTTCTTTTGAAACTCAGTTTACAAATTGTAGGTCAGAATAGGATTTAAGGTGATGGTGGAGCAACGTTTGTCTGTAGATAGTTTGGATGTCTGATGCTGGCCTGTAATTTGTAAACTGAATTTCAAAAGAAGGTTTTCATACAAGAATGCCGAACATTGAGGCTACACTGCATCATTAAAACACATCAAGTCAAAAGGGAAATTCTATTGTGATTTCTTTACTGAGGCACGACAAGAATCTAGTAATATAAAAGCCTTTATATGTATATTTTGTTGACATAGGTTGTTTACTTTTTAAAATTGTATTTGATAGCTTCAAAATGTTCCCAAATTTCTTACTTCTGAGAAATACAAAACAGTACGGTCATTTAAGCTAACAAAACAGTACAGTCATTTAAACTACATTTCCTTCCTGTGCGACTATGCCTTTCTGCCAGCCACTGTTGAGGTGTTGGAAACATTCCTGGAAGCCATTTTGTGAAAGCCTTTTCAGCTCTTCTGTCACATTTCTTCATCATGTCATTAGCATCACAAAAGCACCGTCCTTTCAGTGCTGATTTCAGTTGAGGGAAGAGGTAAAAATCAGGGGGAGTCAGGTCAGCAGAGTGTGGGGGATGCTCCAGTGTTGTCACATGTTCTTTGCTAAGAAATTTTTGACCAAAAGTGACTGGTGTGCTGGAGCATTGTCATGAAGGAGAAAACAACTGTTGGTTCTCCATTTTTGGGGGGCATTTCCTTCTGATCACATCCTTAAGGCAACAAAGGATGTCAGTGCCATTTTATGAGACAGAAATTTCCCTCATGCTGCAATTCCCATAAATTATACCAGTAAATTCTGGGCACTTTTTGAAGCTACTACGTATATTTTGTGTGGTATTTTAACACTACAAGAGCAATGAATGTAAGAAGTGGCCCCATAGATTTATATTATATCTTCCTGTGTTGACATGCCTGAAGACAGCCTAAGTACAAGCCAGAACATGTAGCATACATGTGAGGGCAACTTAAGTTACTTAAATAGACTTGTGGTGTGTTGGACTGAACAAATATGGTTTGTTTAATAGTAAACACAATGGGATGGCTTCCATAAAGATTAGTGTACTGTCAGTTGTCTGGGGTACTGTTGTGGACAGTTTATGTAATCAATGGAATTTTGAGTGCTGCGTGATAACTAACAAAGTGTGCTTTGTTATTGCATAACCTGCAGACATGTTACTTTATTCATTATTATTTTATTTTACCTTGTGGTCTTGCTGCTTAACCCTTTCCAGCCCGAATTAATTTCAGTGAACAGAAAAAATAAATTTCATGTAAACTGTGTTTAAATATGCTATTTGATTATTAATTCATGAAGAAAGATCCCTTTTAGCCATTTGTTTACAA
>Ga0209629_10002734_pt1 | contig 12189 bp, 10 predicted proteins | sample TergutCu122P5_FD_187286 | JGI IMG/M metagenome (GOLD analysis project Ga0209629, IMG submission 187286) | Cubitermes ugandensis P5 segment gut microbial communities from Kakamega Forest, Kenya - Cu122 P5 (SPAdes) (version 2) | ecosystem: Host-associated > Arthropoda: Insects > Digestive system...
CAGCAAATCAAAGAAATACAATACAAAATCAATAACAGACCCAGAGAAAAATTAAATTTTTATTCACCAAAAGAAATTTTCTTCCTAAATTTGAACTCTTAAGTTGCATTCAGGTGTTGAATCTACAGAAAACTATTTTTACGGAATTTCTTTGGTTTCTTCAAAAATAACTCCTATATTTGCAGCCGCAAAATGCAGAAGCAGCACAGTTGGCAGCGCATAACCTTGCCCCAAAGGTGGGATATTATTCCTAACCCTGGCAAGATCAGCGATTGGCCAACATGTTGAAATACATGCGGAAGTAGCTCAGTTGGTAGAGCATAACCTTGCCAAGGTTAGGGTCGCGGGTTCGAGTCCCGTCTTCCGCTCAAAAGAAATGATGCAAGGATTTAAGAATCATCTTTGAATAGTTGAGCAGTCAGTGCATGAATTTTGTTTGCCCAGGTGGCGGAATTGGTAGACGCGCTCGTTTCAGGTGCGAGTGGTTCACAGCTGTGCAGGTTCGAGTCCTGTTCTGGGCACAAGAAATTCAAAGATTCTAAAATTCAAAGATTCAAGAGATTCAAAAATTCAAAGAATCAAAGATTCAAAAATTTGAGATAGAAGGGTTGCAGCGGCAATTTTTATGATAACGGTTTAATGATACAAGGATGATTTGCGCAGGTGGTGAAATTGGTAGACACGCTACTTTGAGGGGGTAGTGCCGGTTGCGGTGTGTGAGTTCGAATCTCATCCTGCGCACAATGAAGTTTAAAGTTTGAGGTTTAAATACTTCCCTGACCCCCCTTCGAAGGGAGATTTAAACCTTAGACGTTGAACTTCAAACCTGTCCAAAACGGTCGTATTGAAAAGTTGAATCTGCGCTGCGAAAAAATAAAAAAAGAATTTGCATACAATCAAAAAAAGTTGTACTTTTGCGCCCTGATTACAAAAAATAGGGTTGGACGGATAAGGTTTGAACCTTCCCTGTCGAACCTTAAACATTAAAAGATAAAGAGATGTCAAAGATTTGTCAGATTACAGGAAAAAAAGCAATGGTTGGGAACAATGTTGCCCACTCCAATAAACGCACGAAACGTAAATTCAATGCGAACCTGTTTACGAAAAATTTTTATTGGGTTGAGCAGGATTGCTGGGTGAACCTGAAAGTGTCGGCAGCCGGACTGCGGCTGATTAACAAAGTCGGTTTGGATACTGCGATTCGGACAGCAGCCGAAAGAGGCTATTTAAACGCTTAATTGATAGGAGGAAATAGACAATGGCAAAAAAAGTAAAAGGAAATCGTATCCAAGTCATCCTTGAGTGCACGGAGCACAAAAACAGCGGAATGCCCGGCACATCGCGGTATATCACGACGAAGAACAGGAAAAATACAACGCAACGTCTTGAGTTGAAGAAATATAATCCTGTGTTGAAAAAGATGACAGTACATAAAGAAACCAAGTAAAAGATTTAAGATATGGCAAAGAAAGCAGTAGCCGCCTTTAAAAAAGGAGAAGGGAAGGCTTATACCAAAGTGATTAAGATGGTTAAGTCGCCGCAGACAGGAGCTTATGTCTTCAAGGAAGAAATGATGCTCAACGAAGATGCGAAAGAGTATTTCGCAAAGTAACAACTATCTGTAAGATATCAGGAAAATAAAAAAGGTGTATCCCTTGATCGATACACCTTTTTTTATTTGCAATTTTAGTCAAATAATAAAAAAAAGTTGTATTTTTGTCCAATTCAATTAACAAGAACAGTAATAACATAAAATAAAATTTGTATGAGATTTGATGTATCAAGTTCCGCATTATTAGCACGTTTGCAATCTGTCAGCAAAGTCATTGCCTCAAAGAACACGTTGCCAATATTAGATTGCTTTCTTTTTCAGTTAGATGGTAATCAACTGACTATTACGGCTTCAGACGTTGAAACACGACTGGTGACCACCCTCGAAGTAATGAATATGGAAGGGGCAGGATTATTTGCCGTTTCCGCCAAGATTTTGCTTGAGCCGCTCAAAAAGTTACCCGAACAACCGTTGACATTTGATATCAACGATGATAACCTGGAGATTTTCATTTACTTTGAGAACGGTAAGTATAATTTTATCGGTCAAAAAGGCGATACCTACCCGCAGCAAAAGCCATTGAACGAATCAACTGTCACGCTTACAATGGAATCGGACATTTTGCTGGGTGGAATAAACCGCACGCTTTTTGCAACAGCCGAAGACGAACTTCGTCCGGTGATGAATGGTATCTTCTTCGATATCAGTACTGCCAACCTGACATTTGCATCTTCGGATGGGCATAAATTAGTGCGGCTACGCAACAACTCCGTCCAGGCGGATTCGCAAGCCTCCTTTATCCTGCCTAAAAAACCTGCCAATGTCTTAAAGAGCATCCTGTCAAGGACTTCGGAACATGTAAAAATTCAATTTGACGAGAACACGGCGCATGTCACGACAAATAATTTTCAAATGGTCTGCCGGTTGATTGAAGGGCGCTATCCGAATTACAACAGCGTGATTCCGCATGATAATCCCAACAAACTGACCATCGACCGGGCGTCATTTTTGTATGCACTGGAGCGGGTGACCGTCTTTTCAAACCCAGGTAGCAGCTTGGTTAAATTGCAGTTATCGAGTGATTTAATGGTGATGTCGGCACAGGATATTGATTTTGCTACTTCGGCCGAAGAAAAAATCAATTGCCGCTATAACGGGATGGACATGAACATTGGTTTTAGAGGCACGGTGTTGATTGAAATGTTGACGAATATCAATTCGAGCGATATAATCCTTGCGTTAGCAGACCCTTCCCGCGCCGGAGTGATCATTCCTGTTGAAAATGAAGAGAATGAAGAGTTATTGATGTTGTTGATGCCGATGGTATTGAACGATTAATAAAGGCGCTGATGCAACTCAAGTTATCCAATCCTTTAATATTCTTGGATTTAGAAACGACTGGAATCAATATTACAAAAGACCGGATCGTGGAACTTTCGCTGTTGAAAGTCTATCCGGACGGCAAAGAAGAGAACAAGACAAGACGTCTCAATCCGGAAATGCCCATCCCTCCGGAAGCGACTGCTATTCATGGAATTACAGATGCTGACGTCAAGGATTGTCCTACGTTTAAAGCCGTCGCCAAGTCATTGGCGACGCTGATAGAGGGCTGTGACCTGGCAGGCTTCAATTCCAATCGCTTTGATATCCCTTTACTGGCTGAAGAATTTTTACGTGCCGGTGTGGATATTGACCTGAACAAAAGGAGATTTGTTGATGTGCAGACCATTTTCCACAAGAAGGAACAGAGGTCGCTTGTCGCAGCCTATAAGTTCTACTGTGACAGGGATTTGGATAATGCGCATAGCGCAGAGGTAGATACAAGTGCAACGTATGAAGTGCTGAAAGCTCAGTTAGACCGGTATCCTGAATTGCAAAATGACATTCAGTTCCTGTCAGATTTTTCGAGTTTCAATAATAACGTAGATTTTGCTGGCCGCATGATTTATAATGAAAAAGGCGAGGAAGTGATTAACTTTGGCAAATACAAAGGGCGGTTGGTTGCGGAAGTGTTGACAGTAGATCCGGGGTATTATTCGTGGATCATGGATGGCGATTTTTCGTTGCATACCAAGAAAATGTTGACGAAAATACGATTAAGATTGAAGACGAAAATCAATTGACAGTTGACAATTAAGAATTAAAAATTAAGAATTAAGAGTTTGAAAACTTATAACCAATAATAGACAACTGAAAACTGAAAACTACGCATATTTGTGAAAGATAAGAAAATCATACTCGGCATAACCGGCAGTATAGCAGCGTATAAGGCAGCCTATTTGATCCGTGCACTGATTAAAAAAGGCGCCGAAGTACAAGTTGTGATGACTGAAGCGGCCAAAGAATTTATTACACCCCTGACACTCTCGACGTTAAGTTGTAAACCTGTGATCAGTGAGTTTTTCCAGCGTCGCGATGGGACATGGAACAGCCATGTTGACTTGGGCTTATGGGCTGACGCAATGTTGATTGCGCCGGCATCAGCTTCGACCATCGGGAAAATGGCCAACGGAATTGCAGATAATATGTTAGTTACCACATATCTATCTTGCAAGGCGCCTGTTTTTATTGCGCCTGCTATGGATATGGACATGTACGCGCATCCTGCCACGCAACAAAACTTGGAACGACTGCGCTCGTTTGGCAACCATGTCATTGAACCTGCTGTGGGCGAATTAGCCAGTCAATTGGTCGGGAAGGGACGCATGCAAGAGCCTGACAGGATTATCAGTGTGTTGGAAGACTTTTTTGCATCGCAAAACGACCTGATTCACAAAAAAATACTGATAACCGCCGGCCCGACATACGAAAAGATTGACGCTGTCCGTTTTATTGGAAATTATTCGTCAGGTAAGATGGGTTTTGCATTGGCTGAAGAATGTGCGCAAAGAGGCGCCGCAGTGAAATTAATTACAGGGCCTGTGGCATTGCAGACAGTTCACCCGAATATCAAGCGCATTGATGTCGAGTCGGCAGATGAAATGTACAGCGCTACAATGGAGGCATTTACCGATGCTGATGCAGCGATTCTCTGTGCGGCCGTCGCCGATTACCGTCCTGAACAACAGATTGCCGGAAAAATAAAACGAGATGAAAATCAATCGATTACTCTTTCACTTGTCCAAAACAAAGACATAGCGCAGGCGCTGGGTGCAAAGAAACGCCCCGGTCAGGTATTGGTCGGCTTTGCGCTGGAAACATCGGAGGGCGTCGCACATGCTAAAGAAAAATTAGTACGTAAGAATTTGGATATGATTGCTTTAAATATGCTCGACGACAATGGCGCAGGATTCCGGCACGACACCAACAAGGTCACCATCATCGACAGCAAAGGGCATATCGAATCATTTCCGTTGAAAAGTAAAAAAGAGGTGGCAGTTGATATTGTGACAAAGTTAAAAACTTTAATTGATTGACAATGAATAGAAAAAGGCCGTTTTGGAGATTATTTGCATGGACGGTGTTGACAGCCTTGACAGCCTTCACAACGTTGCCGTCTCGCGCACAAAATTCAGAGATCAATGCCCGGATCACCATCAACTTCGATAAGGTTCAAGGGACTTCTACACAGATTTATACCACGTTGCAAGCAGCGCTGAACGCTTTTGTCAATAACAAGAAATGGACAAACGCTACGTTTGCGATGAATGAACGCATTGATTGTACGTTTACCATCATCCTCAACGAAGTAACCGATAATACCTTTAAAGGCGAAATCCAGGTGCAGGCGCGACGTCCTGTTTTCAATTCCACCTATACGACAACTTTATTCAATTTCCGCGACGTGCAGTTTGATTTTCAATACACTGAATTTGAACCGCTTGAATATACAGAGAATGTATTAAACACCAACCTGACGGCTACGTTTGTCTATTATATCTATGTGATTTTGGGGCTTGATTTCGACAGTTTTTCACCCAAAGGAGGAACCCCATTTTTTCAGCAGGCGCAGCAAATCGTCACGCTGGCACAGGCACAGATGGGATGGTCAGGGTGGCGAGCGTTTGATAATGACCGCAATCGCCATGCCTTGATCACAGCATTGACCGAAAACAATGGTGAAGGATTTCGTCAGTTCTGGTATGATTATCACCGGAAAGGATTGGACGAAATGGCTGCCAATGCCGATCGCGGACGGACGAACATTATCACGGCATTGCCTGCGCTGACCAAACTGAAAAGTGCGCGACCTAACTCCATCTTACTGCAATTATTCGCAGACACCAAATTAGACGAGTTGATCGCGATCTATACAAAAGCAACCACCCAGGAAAAGCAGGAAGGCTATAAAGAATTAGTGAATCTCTATCCGGCTTCTTCCAACCGTTTAGAGGCCATCAAGAGATAACCATGCTTCATTCATTGTTTATAAAGAACTTTGTACTGATTGACGAACTCAATATTCAGTTTGAAGATGGATTTTCGGTGATGACAGGCGAGACAGGCGCCGGAAAATCCATTATATTAGGCGCATTGGCATTGGTTTTAGGGCAACGTGTTGATACCAAGAATATTCAGCGTAATTCAGACAAGTGTGTCGTCGAGGCGGTGTTTGACATTTCAGCCTACCGGCTGGAATCTTTTTTTACAGCAAACGACCTTGAATACGATGACCGGCAATGTATCCTGCGCAGGGAATTGCTGAGTTCCGGCAAATCGCGCGCCTTCGTCAACGACACACCGGCTTCATTATCCGTGATCAAAGCATTGGGAGACTATCTGATTGATATTCACTCACAACACCAAAACCTGCTGTTAGCCGATACACAATTTCAATTGAATGTAGTTGACGTCATGGCAAATACGGCTGATTTATTGAAAGTTTACAGGGAAGGATACCATTCCTGGCTTTCGCTGGGTGCACAGATTGCCGCTTTGGAAGAAAAAGCGCAAAAAGCCTCCCGCGAAGAAGATTACATTCGTTTTCAACACGATGAATTACAGGCAGCTAAATTAGTCGAAGGCGAGCAAACGCAACTGGAACAGGAACAAGATACGCTGTTGCACACGGAAGAAATAAAAGCGTCGCTTTATAAATTGACAGCCTTGCTGGACGGAGAAGAACAAAGCGCCATCAGGCAACTGAAAGAAGCATTATCTGCGATGGAATCGTTGCAATCCTGCTTCCCGAAGGCGACAGGATACGCCGAGAGGCTGCGGACGGCATTTATCGACCTGAAAGACTTGGCTGCCGAAGCCAACACGTTGAAAGAGGATGTCGAATTAGACCCTGAACGTCTTGAATGGGTCAATCACCGGTTAGACACGTTGTATTCGCTTCAACAAAAGCACCGTGTCAATTCATCGGAGGAATTAATTGCCTGTCGCGACCGATTCGCAGCACAACTGAAAGCAATTGATTCATACGATGATGAGATTGCTGCCTTACGTAACAAACAGGCAGAATGGCTACTGATACTTGAACAGCAAGCGCTGGAAATCAGCGAATTGCGAAAAAAATCAGCACAAAATATTGAACAACAGCTTGTTCAACGCATGAAGCTCCTGAGTGTGCCGAACATCCGATTCAAGATTGATTTTATTCGAAGCACCCAAATTGGCGAAAATGGTTTGGATGAAATTTGTTTTTTCTTTTCGGCCAACAAGAACGAACCGCTCAAACCGGTTGCTCAAACGGCTTCGGGAGGTGAAATTTCGCGATTGATGCTCTGTATCAAAGCAATGATTGCCGGCAATACGGCGCTTCCAACCATTATTTTTGATGAGATTGACGCCGGTACGTCCGGCGAAATAGCTGACAAGATGGCCGAAATCATGCAGGACCTTGGACGCAACATGCAGGTCATTACCATTACGCACCTGCCGCAAATCGCTGCCAAAGGAAAAGCGCATTATCTTGTGTATAAAGAAGATACAACTGATCGCACCATCACAAATATTCGCCGGTTAGCAGTTTCGGAGAGAGTGAACGAAGTCGCCCGTTTGTTGAGCGGCTCGTCTCTCACAGAAGCTTCAATTGCGAATGCAAAGGAATTACTGAAGGTTTAAACGTTGTGCTTTAAGCGGTTGAATGATGAAAGAGAATGAAATGATTTTTGGGATCCACGCTGTAATTGAAACCTTACATGCAGGGAAAACAATAGATAAAATTCTGATTAAAAATGATTTGCAGGGTGATTCAATCAAACTGCTGTTTGCTGCTTTGAAAGAACATGAAATCCATGTCCAACGTGTGCCTTTAGAGCGCCTGAATCGTATCACCCGAAAGAATCATCAGGGTGTCATTGCCTTTATATCGGCAGTGACGTATTACCGGCTTGAAGATGTGATTCCGTTTGTTTTTGAACAGGGGAAAGACCCGTTTGTCGTGTTGCTTGACGGGATCACGGATGTGCGTAATTTTGGGGCGATTGCACGTACTTGCGAATGTGCCGGCGTCCATGCCATGGTGATTCCATCGAAAGACAGCGTATCGGTCAACGCCGACGCGATGAAAACGTCGGCAGGCGCTTTGAACGTAATTCCTGTCTGTAAAGAAAAGTCTATCAACCAATCCATCCGTTTTTTGAAAGACAGCGGCTTGAAGGTTATCGCCGCCAGTGAAAAAGGCGTAAAGTATTATACTGAAGTTTCTTATACCGGCCCTGTCGCCATTGTGATGGGCGCCGAAGACGTCGGCATTGCACCTGAGAATTTGCGCATCTGCGATGAAATCGTCAAAATCCCCCTTTTCGGAACGATTCACTCGCTGAATGTATCTGTTGCCACTTCCATCCTTGTGTATGAGGGAGTAAGGCAGAAACAAATCAAAAATATGACCCTATAAATACGCACCAAAAAAAATAGTTTACTTTTTCCGGTCATTATATCATTTCTTTTTTTAAATTTGCAGGACTTTTAGATTTTTATTACTCACTCATTAAGATATATATCATGATTAAATTACGTCGAAGAGATTTTATCAGGACATCATTGTTCGGAGGCATTGCGGCTGCAACAATGCCTGCTTCTATCATGAATGCATGGGCCGAACAGACAAAAGTCACTGTAGATACGAACGCGAAAGTATCGCTTGTGACAGGAACCGATCGTGCAGAAATGGCATTCAACGCCTTACGGCCTTTTGCCAAAGAAATCGTGCAAGCCGTTGGAAACAAACGAATTGTCGTCAAACCCAACATGGTTGAGATTAATATTCCCCTGTGCGCCACTCACAAAGACACGATTGAAGGCATTCTGGAATTTTACAAGTCAATCAACAAGCTGGAAAATGTAGTCATCGGCGAGTCGGTTGCCTTTGGTCAAGCCATGCCAACTTACGATTGTTATGGCTATATTCCTGTGGCAGAGAAATATAAGGTAAAACTGCTTGACCTGGATGAACATCCATTTCAGATTCATTATGTGATGGATGAACAGGATATGCTGCCGAAACGCATCAGGATATCATCCATGCTGGCCGATGGAAATAGCTTTGTGATGTCGGTAGCCCGTCTGAAAACACATAACACGGTGGTAGCCACCCTGTCGCTCAAGAATTTAGTGTTGGGCGCTCCCATCAAGGATCCGGGCTATTTAAGCCATCAAACGCCGGGCGTTACTTCAGGGAAGCGGTTTATGCACGGGAATGGTTACAGGGCGATTAACTACAACATGTACTCGCTGGCCTATCGTGTGCATCCCGACTTGTCGCTGGTAGACGGTTATGAAGGGATGGAAGGCAATGGCCCGACACAAGGCACACCGGTAGACCACAGGGTTTGTATTGCCGGTTTGGACTGGATGGCAGTAGACCGTGTGGGCGTCGAACTTATGGGTATCAACCCTGCCAATATTGGATACTTGACATACTGTTCCGAAGCAGGTATGGGGCAGTTCGACATCAACAAAATTGAAATTCTGGGCGAAAAGTTGGCTGATCATATCAAGTCATACAAGCTGGCGCCTACTATCAACCGGCAACTGCAATGGATGACTCCCATTAATCAAAATAAAACATCATAATGTATTGTATAAAGTCTAAAAATAATTACAAATATTTTCTTCTTAATCGCTTGTTTACAAGGAAATTATATTTCTATTAACTATAAACTATTAACTATAAACTATTTAATGTATGGACACGAATGAGAAACAATCGGCATCCGGCAGGAGAAACTTTATGAAAACGGTTGCGTTGGGCTCTGCGACGGGAATCATGGCAATGGCTGCCGACCGCTTGAATGCTGCAACTCCTTATGAAACTCCTCGTTACGCCAAGGCAATGGCGCCGGTGAAAATCAAAAGCGTGAAAGCCATTACGACAGCTCCTGCCGGCTCGAACCTGATCGTCGTGAAGGTTGAGACCACTGAACCGGGCTTGTATGGCGTTGGTTGTGCGACATTTACGCAACGCGCCTTCCCTGTGGTTACAGCCATCGAAAAATATATGAACGAGTTTTGCGAAGGACGTGATGTTGACAACATTGAAGATATGTGGCAAGCATTTTATGTCAGCTCATACTGGCGAAACGGCCCTGTGTTGAACAATGCACTCAGCGGCTTAGACGAAGCGCTTTGGGATATCAAAGGGAAAAGAGCTGGAATGCCTGTATATCAACTGCTTGGAGGAAAGTCGCGTTTTGCCGTGCCACTCTATGCCCATGCAAGTGGCCGAACCATTGAACAGGTGGTAGAAAATGTGCAGAAATTTAAAGAACAGGGATTCAGGCATATAAGAATCCAGTTAGGTGGCTACGGCGGTGTGAGCGGCACCACTGCAAAAGAACCCGATTTCAGGGCAGCAGGCTATGGCAGCGACAGAGATAATTTTATGGACGAATATGCCTATTTAAGTACGGCACCCAAGTTATTTGAAGCCGTACGCAAATCATGCGGCGAAGAGCTTGAATTACTGCACGATATACATGAGCGCAACCAACCGATGGACGTCATCCACCTGTGTAAGCAATTAGAACAGTATCGACCGTTCTTTATTGAAGATCCTCTTTCGCCTGAAAATACGCACTGGTGGAAACAACTTCGCGAAAGCACCACCGTTCCGTTGGCGATGGGAGAACTGTTTAACAATGTAAATGAGTTCGTTGAGCCGATGGTAAATCATTATTTTGATTTTATCAGAATCCATATTTCACAAATTGGCGGTATCACTCCGGCAATGAAAGTGGCCAGACTGGGCGAATGGTTCAATGTCAGAACAGCCTGGCACGGACCCGGCGACGTATCACCGGTAGGACATGCTGCAAATGCACATATTGACCTGGCTGTGTGGAACTTCGGTATTCAGGAAGGCGGCTATAATTTCTCCGAAAAAGAACGCGCCGTATTTCCCGGATGCCCAACATGTAAAAATGGCATGATGTATGTGAACGAAGTACCCGGATTAGGCGTCGATGTCGATGAAAAGGAAGCGGCTAAATACCCGATTAATAACCGCGCTCCGGGCTGGACTGTCCGCAAATACGACGGGACAATCATTCGACCGTAATTTTTCGATGAACATACAATCACTTCTCAGGAAGAAAGACTTCAACCATATTGAAAATGAGAAATTAGCCTATTCTTCTCTCAATAAGATATTGTCCGTCAAAGATTTGACGTTTTTTGGGATTGCGGCGATTATTGGAGCCGGAATTTTCAGCACGATTGGACGCGCCTCTTATGATGGCGGGCCTGCTGTTATATTACTGTTTGTTTTTGTGGCGATTGCGTGTGTTTTCACCGCTTTGTGTTATGCTCAGTTTGCCTCGATGATACCTATCAGTGGAAGCGCCTATACGTATGCGTATTATTCACTGGGAGAAGTGTTTGCGTGGATTATCGGATGGGCGTTGATACTCGAATACGCCGTTTCCAACGTTGTAGTGGCGATTTCGTGGTCGGAATATTTCACTTCGATGCTTGCGGGGTTCGGTGTGCATTGGCCTGACTGGCTGGCGATTAACTATAGCTCCGCACATGGCGCTTTCGAACATGTGCAACAGGTCGCCGCTTCAGGTGAACATATTCCCGATAACATCGTCAAGGCAGTTCAAACATTTCAGCAAGCGCCTGAACTGTTGGGACATAAGATTATTTTTGACTTGCCGGCAGGTCTGATCACGCTCTTCATCACCTTTCTTGCCTATATCGGTATCCGGGAGTCGCGCAATGTAAGCAACGCATTAGTTATCTTGAAATTAGGTATTATTGTCTTTGTGATTATTGCAGGCGCATTTTTTGTGAAACCCGATAACTGGTCGCCTTTTATGCCGAATGGCGTGGGAGGCGTAATGAGCGGAGTAGCAGCCGTTTTCTTTGCGTTCATCGGGTTTGATTCGCTTTCGACGATGTCCGAAGAGACTAAAAATCCACAGAAAGACTTGCCAAAAGCCATGATCTATTGTTTGATTATCTGTACATTACTATATGTCACCATTTCGCTTGTGCTGACGGGAATGGTGAATTACAAGGAGTTGCGTGTTGATGATCCGCTGGCTTATGTCTTTGACAAGGTGGGAATGAATTTTGTGGCGGGTGTCATTTCTGTCAGTGCGGTGGTAGCCATTACGAGCGCGTTGCTGATCTATCAGATTGGACAGCCGCGTATCTGGATGACCATGAGCCGCGACGGACTGCTCGGCAAACGCTTTTCCAATATCCATCCAAAATTCAAAACACCCTCATATTCAACGATT
>Ga0209629_10002736_pt1 | contig 12183 bp, 6 predicted proteins | sample TergutCu122P5_FD_187286 | JGI IMG/M metagenome (GOLD analysis project Ga0209629, IMG submission 187286) | Cubitermes ugandensis P5 segment gut microbial communities from Kakamega Forest, Kenya - Cu122 P5 (SPAdes) (version 2) | ecosystem: Host-associated > Arthropoda: Insects > Digestive system >...
CCTTTAGTACCCAAGTTCGCGGGTTCAAACCCGGCCGAAGCCGTCGGATTTTTAAGGGCGAAAAAATCCTCAGCACGCCTTCCTTCAGAGGGGAAGTAAAGCCGTCGGTCCCATGTCATAGATTTGCAGCATGTAAAAGATCCCTAAATGGCGTGGAAGTCGTCATTTTGGCAAAATTACCGGACAACATTCTCGCCCACAGTTCCACCTTCCGCCGCTGGACTCTCTCATGTCGTGGCGGATGTGGAGGCACCTGGTGGTGAAAAGTGGGAACATTTAAAAAGCGGGGGAAAGCAATGGCAAGCTAACCCTAAGAACTTGCCCAGGATGCAGCGTACCAGAGCCATACCAGTCGCCTATAACCCTTCTGGTCGCACTATGGCCCTGGGGTTGACTCAGCCTCTAACAGAAATGAGTACCAGGCGTATTTCCTGGGGTGTAAATGTGGCAGGTGCATAAGGCTGACAACCTTACCACCATCCTGTGCTGTTGTCATGAAATCTGGGAACTTTAACTTCCTGGAACCCTCTGGGCCACTCCAGGCCTGTAATGGGACTGCTTTTCCTTTACCTTAGGAAATTATCTAGTTCCTCCATGCTAGTAGCATTTGTTGCAGAATATGTGTTATTTGTTTCCTGCTGTCAGATATTGTTGGGAGACCAGGAACATGTATTCAGAAAAACATTTAATTTTATTACACACCAACGAATGCACTGTTATATTGTAATAGTCTAAAACCTTTACACTAAAATGTTTAAAAGGCTCCTACATGTTTTGATCTTTAGATCATCCTCCGGGAGCACATATTGTTCCTTGCTAAAGTTATATATTAAAACAATGAATACTTTATTATATATTCCGGTGATGCGGCAGCATATCGCGTGTATGTGTATATGTTGTACCCCTTGCAGGGAGGTCAGTCGGAATATATAATAAATATATAAATATACAATAAAGTATTTATCATTTTAATATATAACTTTAGCAGGGAACAGTATGTGCTCCCTGAGGATGATCTAAGGATCGAAACATGTAGGAGCGTTTTAAATGTTTTAGTATAAAGGTTTCAGACTATTACAATATAACAGTGCATTCGTTGGTGTGTAATAAATTGTCTCCAAAATGCACGGTGCAACAATAAAGATCAGAAAACACTGTTGCAATTTTAAACTGCTGACATGTAGTGTATGTACCATGTCATTTGACTGACTTACATACATTCCTTAAGGTGACAGTGATTTACAGGTCTGCCTTGATTCGTATATCACTTTCAGACGAAGAATGACCACCATGATCACCAGGAATACATTCCAAATCATACTGATTCTCAGAATCACTACTGCTGCAAGGTTACATGGAGGCATTTCTTCCTAGATGTGTAACATACACAAAGTTAGTAGGGCTTTCCATCTGGTCTATACTTCAGTACTACTGTTTGAACAAAAATGAAATATTCCAGTGCAAAACCTGCGACCCACCACAAAGACAAGCTTACTCAACAACAAAACTAATTGTTACTAATCAGAAATGTGTTTTTAAGAAAGATGTACATTCAGATGTGAGTGTATATGCAGTGTAAGAATCTGTGGAGTTCATTCATATATGTACAAAATCAGGAATTTGCTCCTTGCAGCCTTTTGTGTATGAGTGATTGAATGTAGATGTAGATTTCGTTTCTTTGTCAGTGTACTGGGCAGTTGTCCTTTAAGGTAAATGCTGTAGTGTATTTAGAGTTTTTAGTATAAGCTCAAATTAATAAAAGAAAATGTTATAATATGACCTGTTATAATATACAGCCAACCTAACATCATGCAATAGGATCATCATTCAGAATCTTTAGCATTGTCATCCCTGTTGTGTATCTCAGAACTAAGTAGACTAACATGTATAGAAAAGGCAGTCAAAAACACAGCTATATTTATAATATACAAGACGTTAGTGCAGGGGTCGGCAACTTTTTAGTAGTGTTGTGCCGAAGTAATGTTGCAAAGTCACTCAGTGTGCCAACCCACCCAAGCCCACCATATTTTTATATACAAAAACTACTGAAACACGTTAACTTGATAGTATTGAAACTTTCGTTTTGAAGGGATGTAAAAACAGGAATAGCTTTAAAAGAATTATATGCTTCTATTTAATTAAAGATTCAATTTTTTATGAGATCATAATTACTGTATTTCAAATCACTCAGCGTGTCATTGAAAATCGTTCCACGTGCCACGCTTCGCACGTGTGCCGTAGGTTGCCGACGCCTGTGTTAGTTTATATACAAATGTCTCAGCCAACTACATGTTTCAGCCTCTTCAATGGTTGTATTGCACTATTGTACATTTCCTCTGACTAAGGTATCCAACCTGAAGATGGCCTAACTAGAAGAGGCCGAAACATGTAGTTGGCTGTGTCATTTGTATATACACTGACATCTTATGTGTTGCAAATATAGTTGTGTTTTTGACTGACTTTTCTGTATGTGTTAGTCTACTTAGCGTCATTCAGAAGCTAATAATTTCCCAACTAGTCAAGACGCTGTGTCCTTTGTACATGAGTATGACTTCGCTAATAAGAATTTGTTTGAAGGGGCTCTAAATTGAAACAATATTGTATCACATACAGTATATGCCATACAGAATTTTTGACATTATGGGAGATTTCTTCATAATATAAGTTAGGTGATAGCAGTGATATGCATACACTGCTGGGTATTTGCAGCACTGTTTGAAGGATATGAGAGAGTTGAGGCATGTAGAAATAAAGTGGGAAATCCCTGTTGCTGTTGGAAATTCAAAACTAGTCTAGGTGACTTACTGCTTCATTGCCTGATCTCCTTTACACTTACTGTATTTCCCGTCTCATAAGATGCAATTTTTTTCCCAAAAAAGTGACCTGAATTCGACCTGCGTCTTATGCGCCGAGGGTAAGTATTATTTCCAAACTTATAAATACCCATACATCTATTATACAACATCTTTATCTTGAGATAGTGAAAACAACCATGAAGATGATTTTAGTGGCAGTGACGACGATTTTCTGGGTTTCTATGATGAATAAATTATATTATGGTTGCTAATTTTGGTATGTAACAATCCTGTTTTCTTCCAATAAATTACTAAAATTAAAATACATTAATCATTATTTTTATCTAAAATTTCCAACGAAAAAATCACAGTGCGTCGTATGGGCCAGGAAATACGGTATATTCAATTCTTTGATTATCTATGAACGTTTAATACAAAACACATATGCAGTACTTACGTGGATGTCTGAAAAAAGATATGTCAGATTGTAATTAGAAGAGCTGAGGGGAAGAGACTGAAAGGCATAGGTATGGAAGGGAAAACCATATAAAAATTAATCATAGAGAATTGGGGTGTGAGTATTTAGACTGAATGCTTCAGGATAAATATGATGGCACACTTTTGTGAATGTGGTACTGAACCTACAATTTAGTCAGTAGTGGGGAATCTCCTAACAGGCTGAGTGAGTCAGATTTTTGAAGGACTCTGCTTCAAGGAGTTCATTGAGATAAATAAACATAGAGGAAAAGGTCACATGAATAGAGCTTCAGAAGTGTATAGGGTGAGTAAATAAAGAAGGATGAGATGAGCAGCAAATGTAACACAACTAGAACAAGAAGTGATGGCAAATTTCACTGAAATAAATCATTTAGGAGTGCTGACTTATCAGGATAAATAGCTTTATTTTATGGTCACTGAATGATGGTTGCAAATGGTGGTCAGAAAAGGGGAGGAGTTGTGGCCTACATTAAGATGCTGTATTGGTATATCACTGGTGAAAGGTAAAGCAATCCCATTACAGGCCTGAACAGTCCCTGAGGGTTCCAGGAGGTTGAGGCCCCCAGATTTCAAGACAATCAGCACATGAAGGTGGTAAGGTTGTCAGGCCTACACACTGGCCGCCTTTACCCCCGAGGAAATATTCCTGGTACTCATTTCTTTTAGAGGCTGGGTCAAACTCGGCCGGAAGGATTATGTCAATGAGAAATTCCAATGACACCATCGGGAATCGAACCCGCGACCTTCCGGCTCGTAGCGAGTGTATCAACCGGCTGCACCACCATGTGCTCCTACATCACTGGTGGTACTGCAGAAAATAACTGAGAAGATTTTTCAGTCAGGATACCAATCCTGCTGTAGGTTCCCAGTCCTGTTCTAAGATTCATACCAAGTTCTGTTCTGTTGTGATGTTGGGGTGTATCACAATTTATGTAGGAATGGTCATTCATACATACATACATACATACATACATACATACTGTCGGTATTGTTTCTCGGTTATGGTTTGTATGAATGGTACACAGTAAAATAAATATAAGCTCTTATCCATGTAGATATGATTCTGATATGTAAAATACAACTTAGTTTTTACAATAACAGTGACAGCCTTGAAATTTTGAGCATAAATAATGGCTTGTGTACTCAGGAATCAAAAATGGACCTCAATGTAACAAATAATACTGCTTTTCAAGATATGCTGAGAAATTTAACTCCCATTTCTAAATTAAATAAGAGCCACTGCTGACGTGATGTGAAAAGAGTCTGGTAGATTATTACCACTTATCTCTGTAACTTGAATAAAACCTCATAACCTTCAAGCACTTCCCTTTTACTTTGTGGCCACTTTATATATTCTCTGAAATAAAAGCTCTTTTTTTTTTAACACCACTAGCAGCACTGGCACATTTTAAAAGTGATACAAATTTTATTTTTGATTCATTGGTTGTCCAGAGTAAGTAAAATTTAAGTCCCTTTTAGCTGATACAATCAGGCCAAATGATAGTGCCCAAATGAAGCACCAACAAAAATGAGATAAAGGTAAAGGAGTCCTGTAACAGGCCCAGTGTGGCCCAAAGTGTTCCAGGAGGTTTAGGCTCCCAGATTTTCATGACATTTGGCATATGAAGGTGGTGAGGTCGTCAGCCTCACACACCGGCCACCTTTACCCCCAGGAATGTTCCTGGTACTCATTTGCACTAGGGACTGAGTTGACCCCAGGGCCATGGTACAGTTGGAAGGAATATGTCACTGAAAAATCCAGTGAAACCACCAGAAATCGATGCCGGGACCGTCCGACTAGTAGCGCAGTGCCTTAACCACTACGTCACCCCAGGTCCCAACAAAAAATGAGATACTGTTTCAAAACATAATGATATATACATCTTATTTTAATAATATGTGCTGAAAGGGATATATGCCATTAATAATTCATATGAAGATAGCATTTGGTTAAAGTTACACTAGCATGAATTTTATAATCTGTGCTCACCCACCTATCTCAGATGTGGAAAATACTTGTGAATATGTTGAGAATTGTGGTGGTAAAAACCTGCTGAAAAACTGAAGATACTCAGAAGAAGAGAGAAACTGTGGTATAGGCCTAAGGCAAGGGGCACAATTTTCCAGAAGTCTAGGAGCCACCTCAAAATTGTAGGTGCCAGATGGTAGCATAAAGCATGTTCCATATTGAGGACCAACGAATGTTGGGCACAAATGTAGAAAATTCAGTCATGCAGGGAACCTGGTGCCTAGAATATGTGCACTGCTGACATGAGTGAAAGTGGTTGTTGTCATATCGTTTTATGTAACTTGCCAGTGTCTTCAGAATGCATAAGCTTTAATCACTGCAAGTGTAAGCACATTTTTCACAGGTCTATTTAGAGGGCAATGAAAAAATTTTGTTTCCAGTACATGAAAATATCCATCAAGAGAAGTCTGTGAAAAATCTTTGTACCTTGAAGCAAAACTACAGGACTGAGAACATTACATAGCGAAGAGCTTATTAATTTGTATTCTTCACTTAGTATTATGAAACTTTTTAATTTGCAGCCAGCCAAATTCCATATCAGACATGACCACAACTTACAGACTGGGTGTGAAAAATTTCGGTCAAGACAATTACACACAGGAGAGTCAGTGATAGATCAGGACATGTATTTAACAAAAACTTTCATTGCTTCCTTCAAACTTAAATTTATGTCATTCATCAGTGTTAACTTTGAACAAGCTTCGTGATCGTATCGCGGTCTTCAGATTGTAAGTCAAGCAAGCTGTGAAGATAAAGCTGAACCTATAAATATGCAAAGTTTCAAGGTGTTTGTGTGCACATTGTTCCGCTGGGATGCTGCGTGGCGTAGGTTGATAGTTTATTAGCGGTGTTTCGGGACAACATACAGGTCCCATCTTCAAGGGTTAAGCAGTGCGTTGTGTTACGTAAAACATTGCAGCAAGAAAAATGACAAAACAAACATTTCCTATGATATGCCACATAGAATAAGTGTATCTACTGGTCAGGTAGTAAGTACTAACAAGAGCTGCATCAAAGAAAGAAGTTAGGGAGGTCGAATTTTAAACTCATTACGTCACATGTGTTACGGGTTGGCAAGCAACTGGTCGTGCATATCGCGTTGAATTCATTAAATACTTATCCGACCGACGAAATTATTTGGGTACAGGATGTGGAGAAAAATGACACACATTTTACGTCTAGGATTCTTTTACAATAAATCTTCGCTTGTCTAGGTAATTCGATCGCCCCAAGCAGCGTTCGGGCGGTCAAGGCCAACGCCAGCAAAGATCACATACAGAACCACGTTGTAGAACCAACGACAGAAGTAGGATTCAATAGCCGCTCCGCAAGACAACAAACGCACCTAATGGAAAACACATTCACTTGAGTATGACACAGGTTCTATTTATATTCGTATTTAAACTGTAAATTTAGTGTGTAGAAAGCTGGCACAGTTTTGTAGTTAAATTCAATACACAGGCAAATATTCACGTATACCTCATCTGGAACCGGCTTCATGGACTATTTCTTGAAGGCCATCGGAGCACAGAGCGTAGAGGAACATAGTTTTTGACAGATCATGCTGGCACATCCGTGATTTAGGAAGCTGTGACTTGAAAGAAAGAGCTTTGTCGTTCAGTGGCTGAAGGGCTAGGAGACGTTTAGAGAAGGTGAGTAAAATGTCGACATTTGCTACAAATTGATTGCACCTCACTCTACAAACGCATCTGTATCATGGAGTTAAAGTACATAAGTATATCTTCGTACAGTGTGACCCAATCACTTAAGGAAACAGCGTAGTTACCGTTAATTTCCTGAGGGTCATTATGCCTACACGGATTCCGTTGCAAGCAGTAATGGCGGTTTGATGCTGAGACAAAGTAGGTAATGACGCGAAATCTAACCCGTGATCGTGGTTTGTTACGGATGTGGAGTTATGAGTAGCGTTATCTATACAGATATGAAGAGTTAGTGGTGCAAGAAATATTCGTCATTGATTTAATTTAATAACTTATTTTTCAGGTGTAAGCCAGTTGTAATAGAATTAAATATGGACCAACAGTTCTGTCTCCGGTGGAACAATCATCAAAAGAACCTAACAGACGTACTGAGTGGCTTACTACAAAGAGAAGTTTTAGTAGATGTAACTCTTGCCTGTGATGGTGAAACATTTAAGGCCCACCAGACAATTTTGTCAGCTTGTAGCCCCTATTTTGAAAGTATTTTCCTTCAAAACACACATCCTCACCCAATAATTTTTTTGAGGGATGTGAATTATACGGAAATGAAAGCTCTGTTACAATTTATGTATGAAGGTGAAGTTAATGTAAGTCAGAACTTGCTTCCAATGTTCTTGAAGACAGCTGAGGCCCTTCAGATACGTGGACTTGCTGACAATGCCATTCATAGTAAAACGTCTGATGACTTGCCATCATCAGCAGTGAACTCGCCAGCTAGAAACTCTGATCATCATAGTAGACCTAGTAGTCCTCTTCCAGAAAAGAGGAAACGAAAGTCATCTGGAAATTGCGACATATCTGGATCCACAAGTGATCGATTTCACTCAGATTCTCAGGTATGAAATCGTATAATTTTAATATTATTTTATGGTAATTACTTTGAGCATACTTGAATAAATAGTTTTGTTTCCTTGTTTGTGTGGAGTGTTCATTGATGACGAGACATTGTTAATTTATTTCCAGTGTTAGTTTGGGTGAAGAGTATAGTTAGTTTTGGCATTTCATATGTGCTTGTTAGGCACTGGTTACTAGTACTCTTTACAGTGTATTTTGTCTCATGGAAAAAAGTGTGGTGATATCTGGCATCTAAGTTGACTTTCCATTTTTCGTCATGATTCTGTATTCACATCACTGTTTTGCAGTTGCAAGTTTGGAAAAAGGCATGTAATTTTTTGGTAATTTTGGGACTATGTATTACTAGGTCATTTGGGGCATTTGGATGTGAAAATGTTATAATTGCCTTGTTACTAAATGTTAATATAAGCGCATGTGTTTATATTAGACTAACAGGTGAACCCATTGTTCATGTGGGATATGTTTGCTTTCCTTGTTACATACAAATACACATTCCTTGGATCCAGAATTTAGTATGGAAGTAGGATGTGGAATAAGTCAGAAAAATACAAAATGAGCAAAACTTCATATAATATAGAAATATAGGTGTTTCACATGTAATAAATCCATTATTTGCAGCTGATAATAAGTGTCTTAACTGTTATAAATGCTTTAGCACAGTAAATGGGCCGTATTTTAAGTGTCTTCTTAATGCTGCTTTAAAATTTAACATTTTCATTCATCAGATTTGTGAGTGTGTGGTAAACTGTTGAAAATTTTGAAGCCAGTGTAGTACACACTTCTGAAAAGGCGAACAGTTGGCATTTGGTCTATGAAGGTTCTGCTTATTCCTTGTGTTAATGCTGTGTGTGGCTGAATTGTTCTAAAGTATTGTTTTTTACAATGAAGTTTATTAAAGAAAATATACATTCACACTGATGAGATAAAATCTGTAGTCTCTTAAAAACAGCTTGCTACATGAATATCTAGGTCCATGCATGAAGAACCAACAGGATGCACTATTTACTTTCAATTTATTTCAGTAATTAACCTCTACATGTTTCGAGCAGGCTTACTGCTCATCATCAGTAGTTATTACTCTGTATATACAGCGGTTCAGTCTGTCTCCTGACGATGGGCAAAATTATGCCCGAAACATGTTGAGCTAAAAGTGAATAAACATCTTTACTTGTGTCATCCGTTGGTTCTTTCTTCTCCTACAGCAATTGGTATTTGTTATGCTGTTGGCAGGTTTTTGGCAGGACCAGAATGGAACTGCAAACAACCAGTCAACATAAATGCATGACATATACCAATTGCTGTATATACAGAGAAATACCTCCTCATGATGAGCAGTATGCCTGCTCAAAACATGTAGACATTAATTATTGAAATAAATTGAAAGTAAATAGTTTATCATGTTGGTTCTTATTGTAGGGATATATCACAATGCACTATCAACAAAACATTAAAAATGAATTTCTAGGTTTTGCACCAACCACGATACTAACACATTTCTTTTGTAGAGTATCTTTTTTAATGTAAGACAAATTGCTCCCTCCTCCACCCAGATTATTTCATACAAATACAAACAGGCAAAAGGGGGCTAGCGGTGACATAGTGGTTAAGGCACTACACTACAAACCGGCAGGTCACAGGTTCAATTCCTGATGGTGTCATTGGAATTTTTCAGTGACATGATCCTTCCGGTCGCACTACGGCCCTGGGGTTGACTCAGCCTCTGACAGAAATGAGTACCAGGTGTATTTCCTGGGGGTAAAGGTGGCCGGTGTGTAAGGCTGTCAACCTTACCACCATCCTGTGCTGTTGTCATGAAATCTGGGAACCTTAACTTCCTGGAACCCTCTGGGCAACTCCACGTCTGTAATGGGACTGCTTTACCTTTACCTCTATCTTACAAACAGGCAAAATAAATTGTGTGGAGTGTATCACTGGAGCAAGTGTGACCTAAGTGCTTAACATGCAGAATATAATTTGATGTATAGAACTCTTCCAGTATAGGCATGGAAACCAAGGAATTTTACAGTTACTGACAGTTTTGTGTATTTTTAATATAGCCAATGCATAATGCGTATTCTAGAGAATTATTTAGTGTAAATTTTATTGTATTTGTTGCACGTAGGTGTAAGGCCAACCTATTGGCAGTAAAACCTTTACTCATTTGAGGTAGAACTGTGTATGATGCTGAACTGGAATCATTACAGTTTTTACTAGATGACAGGAATGTTGCTGTGAATGTCACAGTTTCTGATAAAGCATTTGTCAGGGGGAATATCATTGATATGCATTATGAAAAGTAGGAGTCCTAGAATTGTCTGTTGGGGAGCCCCATGTTTTATTCCCTCCCAGTTTGAGAGAAAAAATAAATCGGAATGGCATTAGATTTTATTTCAGCTCTTTGTTCTCTGTCAGACAGGACGTAAACAATTGCTCTCTGTCAGACAGGACGTAAACAATTATGCACCTGTTCGAATGCCTTCAAATGAAATTTAGGTAGTAAGGTTGTATGACACAGTTGTAAGCCTTGGTCATTTCACAGAAAATTCCTCCGACTTGAATTTTGTGGTTGATAGATTTGAGTACGCAGCGTTGTCCATAATCACGGAAGAAAAACGGGCATGTTCAGATTGAGTTAAAGTTTGTTCATGTGTTTTAAAATATAAACACTGGGGTCTCGTGTTCAGAAACAAGAATTTAAAAAAAGTCTGATCACAAATCTATTAAATAAGATATCATGATCAGAGATTTGAACTGTGTTTGGAAACTCCTACAACAGGACATGGGCATTGCATTAGCAATCCTGGCGGCCACATATCCTAGCAAGCATTTAGATTGAATGTCACAGTGTCTTTAGGTTTTCTGTGTTAGGTCTGTGACCGGAAGCTGAGAGAACAAAAAGAGGAAACAAGAGGTGTAACATTTTTTAGGAGTGTGTTCTTATGTGTGTTAACAACCTTCCATATATGTTCGTTAGTATTCTTTAAGCTCTCCGTACCAAATTTTTGTGTTCACTGTGTTTAAATATAGTGTCAAGGTCAGGAATAATTGGAGCCATATCTCTGCTCCCCACATATGTCTTCATGGTGTGGACAGGGCTAGCTGTACTTTCTAACAACATTTAAATGAATGTCTAACATTTTGCTGTGCCTAATACAGTAGAATGTAAATTGTATAACTCATATGCCATCTGCCATGCTTAATGTCAATGACACCTGCTTAATTTGGATGTGGCTGTAGATGGCCATCGTAAGAATGCAGCCGATGCAGATTATAGGAGATGCTGAATTTGCTGTCTGTGTACAAGTTTGCATCCTGTGTACCCTTTAACCCCTCAAAGCCTGGTGGTTACTTTTTGTACTACTATGTTTAACATTGAAGACCTCTACATTCTGTCCACAAAGCGTATTTTGGTGTTTTTATGGATGTGGGGACAAACAACAGTTGTATTCGTATACAGCAGTAACCGATCGGTTCATTCTGCTTAACCCTTTGATGCCTAACGACTCCTATACGGGTCGTATCACACCTCTAACCTTCAGATGCTGCATTTTATATATTTATTCAACAAATATACATACTGTGTATTTTAACACATGTTGCACACTCTCTGTTTTTTCTCTTCAAAGTGCCGTTTATTTCATAATGCTACCTTTTTTGGTTCCTGTATTATTCACATTTTAAATACAGGGTATGCTAAAATTTAAAAGAAAATTCTGGTGCCACAGGGTTAATAACCATGACAGTGTATTTACTGTGTGGGTGAACTGATTATTAAAGTTATGTAAATGCATTTCAGGTTAATATTAACATTTGAAGGGTTATACAGGATGATGATACGAAGTTCTTCGTGAGCACTGTCTGATATATTATCGTGTATGGTAGTTAGAAATTCCTGAACTGTAGATTGAGTTTAATACCTTTTTAGGTGTTGGCCCCGTGAGAAGCCATTGGGAGTCAGGCACATTATTCCTGTGTTTTAGTTCAGCGCTGAGAATAGAGGAAGTTTCATTTTGTAGGTTGTGAATTTAACAATCACTGCTAATTTGTAAGGTTTGCGGAAGATGCAATATCTGAAACTTCTGTTCAGAATTTGCACATAAGATCTGGAGAGAGTCACGTAAACCCACGTCACCGACCTAATGAACTCCATGGAGCTGAGTCCTTCTTCATTAGCTGACAGGTGCTCTGCTAGTCTAGAAACTCCCTGCATTTTGTGGAACCCAGAGGCTCATCGTTGCATTTATGTGTGCCTGCCACCAAGCCATATGAATCCAGTCCCTGTACT
>Ga0209629_10002737_pt1 | contig 12181 bp, 7 predicted proteins | sample TergutCu122P5_FD_187286 | JGI IMG/M metagenome (GOLD analysis project Ga0209629, IMG submission 187286) | Cubitermes ugandensis P5 segment gut microbial communities from Kakamega Forest, Kenya - Cu122 P5 (SPAdes) (version 2) | ecosystem: Host-associated > Arthropoda: Insects > Digestive system >...
CCTAGGCAGACTAGGCAGCTGCCTAGGGCGGTAGATTTGAAGGGGCGGCTTCTAAGCTGTCAAAGTTACTAATTAAATAGGTATTTGCATTTCGTTTTCTTTCGTTTATAAACATAAGAGTAAACTAAAGAAAGTAAAAATAATATCAGCCATGAAACACCAACACGCTCAAATAACAATCTCCTTTTCATGCGTGTCGCATCCTCGCAAGCCGGAACAATAGATCCGCAGCCACAAATTCAATATATAAAATAAAATATTTGTTATTTCTGTCTTGGGACTGGGAGGCGTGGTGTTTGACTCAGTCTGGGGAGTAATACCCCCCCCCCTCCCGAAAGAAACACTGCTTGAAATAAGGGGCGGAAATTTTTTCACTGCCTAGGGACGCCAAATAACTTAATTCGCCCCTGCGTACAAGCAGAAAATGCACATCAATAGGCCAAACATTAGGCCTACTAACCGCCATCTTTGTGCAGATGCTGGGAATCATTCTGGATCCAGAAGCTCTTAACGAAATCTCCCACTTCCATTCTCAGTGACCCTACCAGAATCTGAGTGATGTATCACGTGATATGAGGTTAAATTTGACGGGAGAAACATATTGTGGGAAAAACTTCTCCGATCAAATCGAGAACACAGCAATAAGAATTAACCAATGCCTCATTAACTGCAAAACCAAGTAATTGCTGATCAGCGGGTAGCTAACTGACATAGCTGACAATATTTCGGATTGTTTAAATAAACTACAGAGAAACATATGGAGACAGAACGAACATATTTGGATAGTACGGAAAAATGCAAAGATTCCGCCGATGTAAGTTGAAGTTGTGACCACAAGGCACTTGTCAATCAGTACATTGACTTGGTTCCAAGTGAGTGCCATTTCGGTGCAGACAAAACATTACTGGGTGTGTCACTGACGAATACAAAACTGCTTGACCCCGAAGGTAAAGACACCGTATAATTCCTTGAATGTAACCAGTCACCCAACGACACTGCGCGGATTTGAATGCCCCTCACCAAATGTTTTTTGGAGTATTTTGAAATTAGGGTCAAAGGATTCGTTGCCCGTTCGGTGTTCATGGAAAGTCACTTCCTCTGAAAGCCCACGGGAAAGAAAGAAAGAAAAAAAATGGAGTGCTTAAACTGAAATTTAATGAGGATACTTCCGTGAAATTTCGACTTGCAGTTCAGAAAGAATATACTGTCATTTCCAAGACGGTGATTATAATCCTGTTACCATTTTCAACCACGTATATGTGCAAACTGGAGTCTGCAACGGTTATGCAAACACACGAAACCTTAATCAAAATGTAACAACTAAGAACGGTAGATGAAGAAATGGGATTTTCACTGTACGAAATTTCTCTGACCAATAGTCTCCTTTGATGAATAAAGCACGCGTGAATATCCCACTGAATCAACAAAAACAGACAAGGAAAATTTGGCCTATTAATATAACCGTCATGCAGGACAAACACGCACTATACTGCCTTGAATTAGCTGTCGAAATATATAATTAGAACATTGTCAGTAATTTTCCTTGCGCCACTGCATTTAGATTTTGACAAAGTGTTTTGTAAATGTCGATGTGAGTAATAATCGGTCTATCAGACTGTACGAATTTTAAAAAGAAAAAAGAGCTTTGAAGAATTGGTATAATATTCATTGTTATGGTGGCCGAAAATATAGAGCGAGTTAATTGGTAGTTCGTATTTGTAGCTCTTGAGACACAAATGGTTGCAAAACACAAAAGAAAAGTAGTTAAGAATTAATAAATATATGTGCTTCAATGAACTGATAATTAAGAGAGAGAGAAAGAGAGTGAGATGGAAAAATTTGTGATGAAGGCAAATACCTTACTTATGACCAGACGTTTTTGCTATCAGCAATTGAATAGAATAAAATAAAACAATAGTGCTACACCCCTCCTCCCCTCCCCATGCACTCCTACACAATCTGTAAAAGTCTTCAATTTTGTAACTTAATTCTCAAATAAGACCACCCTCTAAGATAAAAAAATCAGTATGCATGAACATAGCGAACATGCAAATCACTGTACTTTTCTAGAACATAATTATCCTCTGTTTGAGAGTACAGACTAAAAGATGAGCTCACATGTCTTGGATAATCTGAAGAGTGTTAAATAATGCAGAAGGAAGATACACAGACAAAATCTCATACAACTACAGCCATCATCACATAACATACAGCACTGAAGTACAGCCAACAACAAAGTAAAATAAAACAAAGAATGGAAAATGCAGAAGTGAAATTTCCAATGAATGTGGCTATACATTTATTGATACATTACACAACCAAATCATTTGAACAGAGATTAAAAAATAATTCTTTCCTATTCCTTGTAGTAGTCGTAGTAGTAGCAGTAATAGTTTAGTTCCTTAATGTACAAATACATTGAATTTAAATAATGTAGCTGTGAATAACATACATAAATGGATAAAAATATAAAAGAACAAAACCATGTTGAATTTATTGACAATAATGATTTCCATACACAGGGGAAGGAACTTAGATTGTGCCTTAAATTTCAGAGGCTCAAAAGGCCGAGTAGGATAACGGGAAGGATCCGAAGGTGCCTGACTTGATGTAGATTGTGGTGGTGAAGACAAAGACGATGATAATGATGATGATGATGACAATATCAATGACATACGAAATGTAAATATGAAGGTTCAATGACAAAAATGACAAATGTTTATTATATTTCTCTGCCACCTCAGAACCCAAATAAAATCCCTTTACATCACCTCAACGAGAACAGCATTCTTCAGAAGTTTAATACACAATGTATGTATATGTATATATATATATATATATATACATACACACACACATATATGTGTATGTCACCTTACTTACATCATATTCAATTCTGTTTCAGCCCTTTAACCATCCGCAATCATGTCCGACGAAGAGGAATACTCGTAAGTCACATTTATATTACTTTATCTGTCCTGTGACTTCCCTGTTACATACAGCATTAAGATTACAGTCTTCCAGGATGTTACACCATGTAGTTGGTAGATGGGTACCAAGCACACAGCTTACACCTTCACTTCCACACTGAAGACGGAGGCAGCAGGCATCTGCAGACATGGTACCTACATACCGAAGTACTAAGTGTCACATCACAGAAGATAATATTCACAAGTGCAATCACTTCAAATCTCACATAGTGCGGAATGTGATCACACTGTTGGGTTTATGACACTGACTGCACACAAAGTGTGCCGCAATTTAGAAACTGAAATTATGTAAATAATGTAGTAGTTAGGAAGTCAGACTGCACTTTATGATATATATGTATTAATAATCTGACCTCTTCCTTCCAGTGAGGAGGAGGAGGAGCCCCAGGTTGAAGTTGACACGTAAGTTGATATTCTTGAAGTTCTCATTTGAAACTAGTGAATGATTTTATGTTCTTACTGCAATATGATTTTTAGCATATTCGCCTTCCTGCAAGCTCATAATAATAATGCTAATATAATATTCCTTTAAACAATTCTTAAATGTTGCTTTAAATAAAAAATAATGAGATCTAAACCCTGACCTTTCCAACTGCTGTACTTGTATTTGTCACAGTTCAAAATAAAAAAATACTTAAATAAAAAAACTTAAGAAGTAAATTTGTCCCTCTGCACACCATAAAGGCATGTGGAGTTTTAGTTCCACTCATTCTTAACACTAACTGGTTGCATGTGAGTGTACAGCTTGGCCATATTCTGACACTCTTCCTTTTTCTATCATATTTAATGTAGGTACATGTACATACCATAACACTGCTTCATATTTTGAGTATTTCAATTTATATGTCACATAAAAATACAAATACTATTCAAGACAAGAGATTCTAGAGAGCTGTTGGGCTCGATGTGATAAAATGAGTTTGGCCCTATTTCTGCAAACTGTTTAACATAACATTGACCCCAAAGAATCCAGGGAATTACGAGAAGTGTTTAATATAATAATTGCTCTGATGAATCCAGGGAATTAAGATGTCAGAATAAAAATTCTTTGTTGTGAATACAATGGAATCTTATCAAATATGTATAGCATGATATACTTTGATCCTGGAATAATTATGTTAATATTGGAGGAAGGAATATCTAACTGTTTTTATTTAACATAACCTCTTATTGTCCTTATTAAAATATATAAAGGTCTACATGATTATAACATTTGTGATGGCCTCACACTGATATTAACACTGAGTGCTAATAAGTTAAAGTACTACTTTAAAGCTTATAAATGTTGTAGTAACTACTGTCATTACGAATAATTAACTGTTAGTAACGTTTGTCAAACTAAGGCAGGCAACAACTGTGACTAGCATATGTCACTTCTTTAGCATGACATATGCTTTTGGTTGTCAGGCACATTTGCAATTGTGAAAAGTGATTATTAACTTAGCCATGTCTGTCTGTCTGTCCACATGGGACAACTAGGGGCTCTCACTGGATGGATTTTAATGGAATTTGGTATTTGAGGATTCTTTGAAAATCTGTCAAGAAAATTCAAGTTTCATTGAAATCTGACAAGAATAATGGATAGTTCACATTAAGATCCATGTACATTTATGATCTTACCTTGTTAAACTCTTCTTAGAATGAAGAATGTTTCAGACAAAATTGCAGAGAAAATCAAAACACACATTTTGTGTTCCATAATTTTTTTCCCCTAAATTGTGCTGTTCATGAGATAATATGGAAAAGTGGGGTACAGCCAGAGAGGTCATAGATGACAATACAACATGGTGCAGAAAAGGTGTGATTTTCATGCTAGATAACTAAGGCTACAGACACACACTCATGATATTTAATAATTATTGCTTTCCCACGGCAACAATGGTTACATGAAAATGCCTCAATGTTACGTCATATGTACACTGCCTGTCTTGCTAGCAATATGGCGTCACACTCTTGCACTTGGGGTAAATTCTTGGTTTGTTCAATACTCATCCAGAAGTCCTGTCTATTAAATTCACTAACTGTTGTACACAGTACATCTTTTTAAGTGGAATGTATTATGGCAGCATTTCTGCAAATTTGTCCAGAACAAAGAGAAGGTAAACCAATTAAATTATTTTATAAATGGAATTAATCTGATTAAAACATAGTAATTACATTTTTCCCTTAAGTTTTCTCATCTTTCAAACAGCGTTATATTATCCTTAACATTAACTGCTGGTGTCCAATTGCAATAACTTGTTTCATCTAAGACAGCATAGGTAGTTGTGCAAATGAGACATATTTCTGTTCTGCTGGTACTGCTCAAAATGAGATGTATTTCTGCTCTGCTGGTACTGCTCAAAATGAGACGTATTTCTGCTCTGCTGCTATTGCTCAAAATCCCAGCTCCTCCAAGTCTGAATGTTCTTGCATGTATGTGAAGTATTCTGTCATTAACAAATGAACTGTCATAAATTAGACCAAGACTTTTGACACTAACTATTTGTCATTGTTCTTTGCAGGAAGTAAGTACAACAGCAGCATACAACTACTGAAGTAATCCATTGGTAATTCTGCTACATGAAGCCACTGCCACTAAATTAACTTCACAGACACAAGTGGTACCGCAGTCTTATTGTATGTAGTAGCTTATATGGCTCTAATTACTGCTGGTTATTAGTAATTAATGCATTCTTTAATAGTGCAAACATTACACTTGGCTTAGGGTTACTATATTTCTGGAATTGGTCCACCATCTTGTATCTAACATAGAACACAATTTTTAAAAAATTGGATCTCTTTCTCTCTGTAGGTGAAAAGGATGGAAGGCAATGCCTCTGTTCAGTCCTACAGAAAGAGTTAACACAGTAAGTCAATGGACATTTAAGTGACATATCCTGTCCTGTGATTCAGAACGGCTCTCTCTGTAGGCCCAACTCAGTGCATGACTGCCCACCCTTTTACCTGAGGATGGTAATAGAAGAGTTTCTGAAATGTAGTGTCTTTGGAATATGAGATGATGGACAGAGCACTGACAGTAATATGAAATGCAATATACCAAATTAACAAACATTTAGAACTGAATAATGGGTATAAAGGTTATCTTACTTCTATGACACACTTAACATTTTCTTAAGTACTAATGAAAACCAATGATTAATGCAATAAGATGTTGAATTACTGATCCATGTATAAGATCTCACCAATGGCTACATTCTTCATACCTAAATACTTAGTGCATTGATTTATGGTAAACTCGTGTCAACAAAAATCCATCGGCCTGAAATTTTCTAAGTCCCAAACGGGAAGTGACGTGTGGTACAGTTGCCATCATAATTCGAGTCTTTTACTTTCCCCATATTTGCGCATTCGTGCCATTTCTCTGTCCTCCATTCATTACAATCAATCACACCGCGTATATATTAACAGAAGACGACAATACATTTGCTTAATTTGAAATTAAAACATTAATTAAACTTCATTAACTTTCCCAGGCGTGAGGCTAGCAAGGTAGCTAGCTAGCTAACCTCATGCCTGGCAAAGTTAATGAAGTTTAATTAATGTTTTAATTTCAAATTAAGCAAATGTATTGTCATCTTCTGTTATATCCAAAGGTTTTGTTACCTATCATGGATCTATGGAATGTGAAATAAATGTGAAATGTGAAAAGTAATATATATGTGGTGTGGTTGATTGTAACGAATGGAGGACAGAGAAACGGCACGAATGCGCAAATATGGGGAAAGTAAAACGACTCGAATTATGATGGCAATTGTACCGCACGTCGCTTCTGGTTTGGGACTTAGAAAATTTCAGGCTGATGGATTTTTGTTGACACGAGTGTACTATGAACATGACTAACTCACTACAGATTACTGATTTAAATGACACAATTCCATTCATCAGCATCAGCGTTATTCTAAAATGTTTATCCACAGATAAACAAGTGTTGACTGAATACAGTAAATAATAATAAAATAATCACTGCAATAACGTTACTGACCATGCTGAAGATGAATGCCCCACTGGTTTTTATTGAAATACAACACAGACTGCAAACAACTAAATAACACCTGCTCTTATGACCCTGTAACTGTGTTAACTGCCAATGGCACATACCAGCCACATGCAGCAGAATGCAGGGAATAATACAAGTGTAATAAACGTGAACAAATTTTTAATTATGTAGCTTTCAGCTCTTGATCCTAGAATGCACTGCTTCCAGCAATTCACTGTTAAGAGGCTTGCTGTTCTATATGTAGTTGGTTACAGTACAAAATAAGGGTGAGTGTGTGGAATTATAATACAAAATTGCATACTGATAAACTACTAATAATTTTTTCTAATTATTATCTTACATAATTTTATGTTTCAGGCAGTGACTGTCTAGTAGCATTTATACTACATTGAACTGATTACAAACTAAAAAAAAAGTGCACATTTTAATTATTCTGTAGACAAGAAAACAAACTTCACAAAACTCCATATCTTTCAGTTGTGTCATGATTGTCATGTCCCTGAACAAAGGATAGATTTCATTCAGTTTTTGTTTTCCTTTTCTCTCCTTCCCTGGGCTGCCATCTATAACACAGAAAGCAACCGGAAACGAAGAAAGAGTAAGTGGAACGATGTACTTATACAGCATTACTTGTTTTTTTTCTGCTGGCAGTCTTCTAAGGCCAGTCCAACCTACCGCTCAGCAGTCACTCTCAGTGTGCATTGTTTTACCACACAGAATCAACATATTTCAAAATTAATGAAAATGCTTTCAGCAGAAATAAAATCTTCTAATTGGTACACAGACACTTTGTCTAGACAATAGATATAACAAGAATTGTTTCAATTTCTTTATAATTAACATGACAGGCCATAAACAACTTCTGGTTACGTCACTGTTGGTGCCAAAATATTGCTTCTTTGTGGTGAGACATCTTAATGTTTTGACTTTTGCTTTTCATGTTACCAGCCGCTTTCTAAAATTTGAAAAATTTTGATTTTGTGTTCAAGACAGTCTATTTTGAAAGGGAAGCCTGAAAAATAATCCATTATAACTAGCACAAGATCTACAAGCATACTTTGAAATTGTTTTAACTCTTGCTATTCTAATTTGGCTTTAAAAATAAAACAAAATAAAAAAATATATATACATATTTCATCTGGCAATGCAATGGCTAATACTAATATAAATTTGGATTGGCCTTGAATGATTAAAATCCAAGATTCAAATATATTTTTATGTTTTAATAAGCAAATTTACATATATCTGCACAGTCTGATCCTTTATATATTACTGAAGGACTTCTGGTTTGGATTTTTGCCATGGTCCAACATTTCTGCTAAGCTAGAACAGGACTGACCAGCAGGTTAACTCAGTATTTGTGAGTGTGAAATTCGCCACAGTCGAAGTGAAACGCTTTGTTTTGTTACGTTTGTTTCTGTGTTGTCCGTGCTGCCTGCTTTATACTCCTTGTATACATTCTTCTTAATACTTCTCTTAGTCTACCACATCTATCCGTGTTTTCTTTTCTTCATTCATGTTCCACATGTAATGGCTGATGATTTACATTGTTAACATGGACAAACTTGATCAAGACTGCCATGTCCAAACTTAAGTGTACTCACAATGTGCTAACAGTTCAGTGTAAAGTTACGGCACCTGTCAACGACTTTGAGAAAGTTACTTAATTGTATGTAATTGGTTACCATATGCAACAAACCGGAAGAATTGCATATAAGATACACAGTCCTCATATTAAGTGAATTCTTGGGTTCTCATGGCGGCAGCTATAAGCTACGTCTTGTGGGATGTGACGCCATGTAGTCTGGTGGACAAGTACTAACATTCACAGACCCTACTGTCACCACCTTCTGGACAGAAGAATATGCTGCAAAGGGCAATGAAGGCAGATGTAGAGCTGACAGCCTTCTGTCTTCCACTGGGTGATTTGCACTCTTTTTTCCTCTAACCTGAAGATGGCAGAAGCATGTTTCTCCACAAAGTTTGCACCTATTTACCAAACAATATGGCATCACACACCAGAAGACTATAATCTTTCCTAATGTTTGATTTGCAAATGTTTAAGAGGTACCAAGGTCAACTTGCAATTATGTGGGCTAATAGTGGTTACTGGTCTTACAGATGTTGCAGATAGCATAAACACTTCACAAACAACATATGGTGTTAAAATTTGTTGATAAAGGTGCATTATATAGTTAGAACAATTTCTTTCTTTGGATACACACAACAGATAATGTCTGCAGAACATTCTCTAAAATTCAAAAGAAAGGGGATGTGCAGCACAATGGCAAAACAAAACACACTCAAAAGAAGGTTGTTGGTATTTTGTGTCTTTGATATAACCCCTTTCAGTCACACACAAATATTTCTTTTTGCTTCGTAACTAATTTTCAGAATTCCAAGCTATCATATAAATATATTCTAAAGGTAAATTCATATACATCATTTTTTAATGATACTTATCAGTTTTGTAAACTTTGACTATTTAGACCTTGGCCTGTTTAAAACTTCTCATGCTTGGACGAAAATCAAAATTTACTTTTACTGTATTTATTGTCCTTTGAATTATGCAAATAACTTTCCTGTACAGCAAAGAACAGTCTTTTGTTTTGTAAAGGCACATCAAGTAAGTGTGTTAATATTGGCAGTTTTCTTAAGCACAATGTTATCTTACTTTATAAGAGTACACAGTTTCCCTAGAACTCAGTGTGTGTTTATGGTGAAGGAGACAACTACAGAATCTATCTTATACTTCTACTTCACTGTGATATGTACTGTAATTTATAGCCTATTTGTGTACCAACTATTACATCAACTCTGTCAGTAGTTCAAGCTCTAAGGTTATGGCTTTCTAAGATGTGATACCACATACTTTGGCACAAAGGTGCCAACATGTCAGCGGAATGTGAAGATTTGAATTTATTATATCAATTACAATTTGTACAAAGATGCATTGTCAAGTAACACATCTTAGACTAATTCACAACTGCACTAACAGGAGCTAATGATAAGTCATAATTATATTCATCCTAACCTCAACCCTTCACTGCTGGTCTCTATTCACTGTATGGTCTTTAATTCCTCCCTATTACCAAACTCTGTGCCCTGTACTATGCAACCACATTGCAGGATACTGTAAATATACTACTTCTCCATCCTGCACAGTAATTGGAGCATAAACTGTGTATCATTGCTGGGTTAATTGTCATGTTCCTCAGAATATTTTCTGCCCAACACATATTGTTGAATGGATAAATGTGGATCATGTTAATCAAAGCTAAATGCTATATTAGGTATATTGGGCTAGACTACATTACATTACATTACATACATTTCACAGATCCAACATTTGTCCCAAGAGAGCTGAATATGAAACAAGTCACAAATATACATAAGACGACTGACACTTTCATGTTAATACAGCAGAAAAGATGAAGTGAGGAAAGAAGGGGAGGAGGAAAAGAAAGTCCTCTTACCTTAACAGGTTGGCAGGCTTTCTTTAGAGTTAAAAAAAAAAGCCATAAATGCCAACCATGTCCGTCCATCCATATGTCAGTCTCTCCATGGCTAAACCATGTGCCAAATTTTTATGAAATTCGGTACAGATCTTCTTCATACAATGTTACAAAGCGGACATAATTTTCATGAAAATTGGCCCTGTGAAAGTCATACTTAAGAGTGCAAACAAACTTATTATCCATATTTCCTTACTCCTTGACCAATCTGGGTTAAACAGAGTATAAGAGCTCTTCACTTAATGCCGTTGATCGTTTGTGAGTTTAGTGAAAATCAATACAACGAAAGCCATACTTTACTTAGACGCAAAAATGAATTTCTGTCTGTGTCTTCCATATTCATTATTGGATTTGGGTAATATTTGGTTAAACAGACTAGCACATTATACGGTAGATCATTTGTGAGTTTTGTGAAAATTAATGCCTGGAAGACCATCCTTTTCTTATAGTCTTAAATTATGATACGTGTGCACATGTACCGTGTAAACAAACGATATTTTGAAAGTAAGGAACACATCGGTAATGTCTGAGCATATCACGGATTATGCTATTTACAGGCATGTGAAGCACATACAAAACATAACATGAACTTGAAACATAGAAAAATATCTTACAGAACATGCCTCAATTGAGAGATAATATAATAATACTAAAAATATAACTCAAAACAAAACTTTTGTACATATCTTTGATTTTACATTTAACAGGTATAGGAATAATGTAAGATTGAATAGAATATCAGTTAATTAAAATGTATTGTTAAACTAAAATCTGTCCATAATATAGGAGGACTAATTAAAATATCACAAAATTGTATGGAATAATTATGCTTAATTATATATGTTTTAATGATCAGTATGAAATGCAAGAAGTATTTTATATTACATTTGCTTTTTAATGTAATGCGTCAGAAAGTTAAACTGCCATAAATGTTTGCTCATTGGATAAAAAGTGTCATTATATTAATACCTCACACATTTTATAGGATAAAAGTTTTTGGTAGAAATGCATTACACATGACAATGCAGCATACATCTGATCAGTACTGGTGCAGATGTATAAAATTAGAAGTTTTTACATGTAAACTGGTCTAAGTGTCCAAATAAATTAATTATCCAAAAATGAAAGTGTCATACTTTTGAATTCTGCTGTTCAAATGCCATTTTAAAAGAACAGACATTTAAAAAGATAGTATTAAACTGATTTACACATCCTTGCAACTTGTAAGTAACTGGTTTCTGATAAGTAAGGCAATACCTTAAATTAAAACCAAGGTTAATTATTTGAATCGGGACAGCTCAGCCAGTAAACAGACCAGGAGATTGAGGAATCAGAGAATGGTTCCAGACAAGGGCAAGGAGAAATGTAATTTCTCCTTTCTATCCAGACCAACTCTGGGGCCCATGTAGTCTCCCATCTAATGCATACTGGAGGCACTTTCCTTGGAGATTAAACAGCCAGGGTGTGAAGCTAATTGCTCAATTCAATTTCAGGTCATAAAGCTGTAAATCCTCTTCTCCATGCATCTTAATAGTATGGCCTTTTCAAAATACCAACTTAGTGCACAATTCTTTTAATCTTCAACAATATATATGTTACACTACACTCCTCAACATGTTTCGAGCAGCGTGCTGCTCGAAACATGTTGAGGAGTGTAGTGTAACATATATATTGTT
>Ga0209629_10002738_pt1 | contig 12180 bp, 4 predicted proteins | sample TergutCu122P5_FD_187286 | JGI IMG/M metagenome (GOLD analysis project Ga0209629, IMG submission 187286) | Cubitermes ugandensis P5 segment gut microbial communities from Kakamega Forest, Kenya - Cu122 P5 (SPAdes) (version 2) | ecosystem: Host-associated > Arthropoda: Insects > Digestive system >...
CTTTAAATAGTGGGCAGCATCCAGAACGAATTAAACGATTTTCTATAGAAACCTACGGGAAATCACGTTTCGGCTAACGAATGTGATTCCGGAACGAATTATCTTCGTTAGCCGAGGTATCACTGTATTTTAATCGTAAAGTTTTTAGACAACAAACAGGACGACAAACGATTCTGGAACGATTGGTGGATTCTCCAGTTTAATCTGCTCTTACTGTTTTCTAGCATGCCACTGTAATTCGTTAGTATCGTTCAAAAGTGTTGAAAGTTTGCTATATTTTCGAATGTTCAGCCATTTTTAAGTTTGTGATTTTGTCTTACATTTTGTTGATATTACATTAACATATACAACCAGCACCTGTTTTACATTTTGCTTTACCACCGCTCGCCAATTTGCACCACTTCCTAATTTTCGTTCTCTCATTTTCGGTTTAACGCACTTTGGCTGCATACAAGGTTTATTTCCCACTACTACATAAAGCCTTTTGGCTGGTTATTTGCATTTAAGTGTTTTGTCTTATGGGAATACAATTTTTTATTTACGCTCCCTTTTTTCAGGAACAGCAACTAGGGCGTAAAATGAAGGCTGCGTGTACTTACTTTTCTCAGCATTTACTTCTAGACCAGGCGTTAGCAACCCACGGCCTGCGTGCTTGCTGTAGTAGTAGTAGCAGTTAACAATATTTTGATTTGTGAACCAAAGATAAAAAAGAAAGAAAGAAAGAAAAAACAGAGCCATGTATAAACTACAAGTTTCGTAAACAGAAATGGTTTAAACCACAAAGGGACATTTAACTTTCGCTAACTGTGGTCTTTAGCTTTGGTGATACAGCGGCACTTCGTACATAAATGTAAATGGAAGGTTGTCTGTCTGCTAGCGACCTCGCTATCGGACAGTCAACATACTAGTATGACAAATACCATTGCTGAGAATTCAGTATTAAGACTCCTGATGATGGACAGGAAGTCTGTTCGAAACATGTAGAGTCCTTTACCAAAATAAAGTTCAGAAATAGTGCATCTTGTTGGCTTTTATTATAAGAATATATCATGATGCATGGTGCTCTGAATGTCACACATGTTCCAGGAATGTTAAGCTTGAGACACCTACAAACTTGCACAAAATCATTATCTTAGGAAACGAGTTTCTGATAGGAGAAATCAAGGTGAAAAAGTAAAATCAAAAGCGCAGTTGACCATCCAAGCAATCTGTAATCTACAAATTATCTCCTGTACAGTGTTCGAAATATGCAAGATATTGAGATGACATGCTATTCAGTCAACCACAAATACACTTGCACCATATCTGGTGCCTTTTATTGCTTTCACCAACATATGAAGAAAACTGTAAACAAATTACAATGTTTTTAATTACCAAATCATTCCAAGCCAGAATTTAAAACAAAGCTATCCACCGCATACAAAGCTAGAAAGTGGCCTGCAACAAAAGCAGCTGATGATGTTCCATCTCATGAATTAAAATGACAGATTACCTGATATGTAGTGGCTTGGACAGATCTTCTACTAGTCAGATTATGTAACTGTACAATCACTTCTGTTTTGTATTATTACAATAAAAACTCTTGAAGCAACTAGTAACAATATTATATACATATGTATACAGTGCAGAAGAGACGAGCAGCTAAAATCTCTGATTACAAAATGCAGAACTCATACTGGGAGAATTTCTGTCATGTAACAGCAAAACACTCAAAATCCATTATTACCAGCTGCTGCTAATAAAAAAGAAAAAGCAGGAAATGTACATACAACACAACATAGAGGCACGTTCAGATTCTTGCATCCTGATTTATCTACAAAGTATACACTGTCCTCATTCTAATATACCCATTTTGAAAAGAAACAATGTTTCAATTAAGTCACACCCTCTTGACACATTTTACATATTGCAATTAATTAATTACAATTCATGGATGGAAACAAAAAGACCATTTGCTCATTCAAGGCCTACTATATACAATGAAACTAAACAGATCACACCAAATCATTTTTTATGCAATTTCTCAATCTTTGTACACCTCATCGTAGATATGACTGTATGTATATCTACGGCACTGTCTGCCACGCAAATGCCATTTATGTAGTGCCATATTATGTTTAGATTGTTCCCTGTTTCTTTTGCCTCCATGGGTCTGCCACATTTCTTATAATGATAATCTTGCACATGGCACAACTTTTGGGAAATGCGACAAAATTGTGTTTTGGTTTTCTCTACAATGTGTTTTTCAACCCAAAAGACATAAATTTACATACATTTCCATGTATCTTACTTTTGTCAGATCAGAACCAACAGAACAAGGGAAATATTGTAACTTAGGTTAATGATACCCCATTGTGCCATCATCTATGCATTTTAGTAAAAATCCAACATACAATTTCATGAAAATTCCCCCAGTCTGAGCCAAGTTGTTCCATGCTGACAAGACATGACAATGGCTGCTTGCATTTTGCAAACATGCCTATCAGATACTCATAAGAAGAGTAGGCAGAAACAGTGTAGCAATCCAAGTAGGAAACAGAAATTACTGCAGCTGAATGTAAAAATCGGAATTGTTGCTAAGGCCCGTTATTTACTGCTTACTTCACTAAAAACTAGCTGTTATCACAACTCCTTAGGCAGCACTCTTAACTGGTTTTGTAACTACAGATAAATGATCCATATTTCTGCTCTTTTTTAGTACATCTGTTAGTACAGGATATTTGGCATAATTTTTATGAATAAAAATAATTTATCTTCCATTAGATTTTATTTTTTCTCAAAATTTTACAACTGCTACATACCAAAATCTTTTTGAAAAGAAAAACATTTATTATGAATTAAAAGAAAACACAAATGTGAAAATTAGTAAAATTATCATGTGGATTCCTGTTCACTTGCTTTGCATGAGTTGCTAAGTGGAGCTCATAATTAGAATTTTTTTCATCTTTCCCAAGCACAAATTTGAGGTAAAATGTATAGTACAATGACTTTTGACATACTGTTGGCTGGAACCCACAGCAGACACTGTTACAGCATGCCTTAAAGATATTTCCTTCCCTTTTGCCACGTTAGGTTGGCAGACAAAATTTTACCTGCCAGTATTAAACAGAAATCATAAGTACAAGCTAATAAGGAACACCTTTACTTCCTAAGTTATATATATCAACCACGTTTCTACTCAAAACTACAGAAAGTACACTCCAGAATGACCCTTTATCCCTGTGAACATCACAAATAGGAACAGTAATATTCTGTCCAATTTAGCTGGTGATCATACATCACATTTTTTTAATGCAATATGTTAAACTGCAGCTTGTATTCTGTCACACAAATATCAATGCTCATCCTTATCACAGCTTCAATTGCGAGGCACTTACATTGCTGCTGATCTTATCCTGTATTCCACACTCTGCACTGGATATAAATTTCAGGCATAATTTCCTTCACATGCCTCCTTCATGACTATCAAGCAGCAAATAACTGCTAATCACCTCTTCCTTCCTGTCCTCTTGTAATTATGTTTTCCTGTCTCTGACATCCTGCTCCTGCTGTGAGGCACTGCACATCTCCGATTGAGAGAAAATGTTCACACCAACTATAAGATCAGTATAAAACATCACCATGTATGGACTTTCATTTATACCAGAATGCCAGGCTGAGTTTACATGAACTGAATGTAAGGTAAACCTTCCGCTCACTACCTGCTACTTCTACCCAAACATCCAGCCCATTTTACACATCCTGATTTGCTGTTTCAAGAGAACAATGTCTCTGGCTATGCCACAATTTTCTATGAACTATTCCCAGTTTCCTCCAATTACTGCAGTTTCCTGATTATCAAACTGAAACTCCTTTTGCTGTCTGTATGTAAATTACATGGCACACCGCACTTAGCAATATACAGTATTACCCAAATATCTGATGATATCACTGCTGCATTCATTATGTTAAAACTAATAAATCAATCAAACTTGGTCATTTTCAAAATTCAATATAATTAAAATAAATTATGCCCTACATACTTCAGAAACGTGCATCTGCCATTTTCTACATCTCAAAATCTATTAAAAGTTTAGTGTAATAGTATAACAATACACTTGACATAACACACATTTCTATGTTATTACAAATATTCCCATATTTCTGACATACAGAACTATATTGCTCACTTGACAGGCAGCTTCTACATGCCTGGTCTGAAAACATGAAATACAAATTCTGCTCTCACAAATCCTGACAAATAAACTTTCAGACTGAATCTGTGACGACTACTGAAATCGGTCTGCAAAATGTACTTAGTAACCACCACTTAATTTTATTCTCAGCAGTAAGTGAAGCGTATCACAGACAGAACTTTCCAACACTCTATAATAAGTCTGATGAGTAATGTGGCCACAACAAAGTAACTATAATTGTAGAAGGCAAAAGACGGAGATTCTTTCCAAACGTATGGTCAGAAGACAGTTCACGTGTTCCCAGGCTTTGAAACATACCAATGTAAACCAGCCCTTACAATCAATAAATGCTCAGTGATGCTGCGTATGGAAAAAGCTGCCTAGTGCTGACTGGATACAGTTGTTTAGAATGAGGATGAATCACTTCTGTCTGACTAAATGAATGCTTAATCGTAGATTCCTAGTGCTGACAGTTTATAATTAGAGACAGTGTTAAGTAAAGATGTGCTAAGTAGTAGTTTTTACTGTAAACCGCAACAAATACATCGTCCAATTTAAACTTGTGAGATTTTTTTTTTCAACCTAGAGCAGCATCAGTCACCAATAATTTTTAAGCCTGTGAGGACTAACAGTCATGGCAATTGCATAGAAAATTTCAGTTCCTACCTCACACACACACACACACACACACACACACACACACAGTCCATGTCATTTTGATAGAACTCATCACATTGTGTTATAATTTAATGACAGTCCAAGTCAGCTGCAAACATCATCTAAATCTATAGAGAGAAAAAAAAATTATTTATTGTGAGGATCATAGACAGCACACATATATAGTAGGGCAAAATGTAATGTTACAGCAGGTTGTACATACAGTGACCATTGGATTTTAAATGGTTAATAGATGTATAGAAAGAACCAGTGTTTACTAAAATGAAGTGAATATTTGGTCCTTCAGATTTGGTTTTTTTTAAAACAGCCGCAGTAACTTCCAATTTTTACTATAGAATACTACGTTGCTTACTTGCACCTGTTATGAGTTAAAACTGGTAGTAACAGAGTTTGAATTTTAAATGTAATACACAAAGTAACTGGTAGTGGTGGTGATGAAGATTACGAGTCTTGAAACAACACAGACCAATAACATTAATTATCCCTGCTTCCTCTTTGAGGTGCTCAGGGAAGAGTCCAATCTGGGCACTTAAAGGAAAATTATTTTCCATAACTTTCCTTTGTGTAAATGTAAATTTAAATTTAAAATAAATATAATTACTGCATTCAGTATGTAATAACATTCTAGTACTAACTGTGGTTGCAACCAAAAATAAAACTGACACAACAGAAATTTTGTTTTGTGTCCATAACACAAAATAAATGAACCAGTCTGTCGTAAGGGAGAGGGAGGGATAAATGACAATCGCTTGCCTGATGTTAACATGACACTGACTTCACAGATTATGCAGAAAGTTACAGCATTAATATATTACTGAAGCTTCAGTGCCATGTCCAACAATATTCTTCTTGCCTGCAACATATTGGCCCTCAAGCCTGTTCCAACTTTCACATGTGCATGCAATCCATAACCTTTATGAACTTATATCTGGCAGCAGGATCAATCAAGACCTATCTCCAAAAGTATCCTAGCATGAAGAACAATTTTTTTTTATGGAAATTATGTATACAGGAACATACTCAATGCTTACTTATAAATGGTGTAGGGAAAGTGTGTCATGCAATAAAACTCTAAATCTGGTGTCATAAACAGTTTGTTTAAAGCAGCTACCACCCATGCAGTTAAGAAACATACAGGGCCCATCAAAAAATACAAATTTTTTAGGTAATTCATTCACTGGACTGTGCTACTTTCAAAACAATGTTTACTGACAAAACAAACCTTTTCAAGTCCTGGTCAGTACTTAAGCTAGCAAACAACTTATCTTTCACTGAATCAGTCTACACAGACAGCCACTGTGTTTATAAGCTGGTAACTTCACCATACTAAGTACAAGCCCATTCAGATCAAACTTTAATGATTATAATTAACTTTACATAAAATATATTGATATTGCCCATATGTAACTTCTGCTCTCAGTCAACAAATCATACTGTGCAACAGTGTTCTGCAAATAAACATGTACATAAAAATTACAAGTTATCCTTAAAATTATGAGATATTAATTATAAAATAAATTACACAATTTTATACAACTGTGCATTCTATTCAAAAGAAGTGTTCTTAAGATAATAAATTACAACATAAATACTAAAATCACAATAGGACTTTCCTTAACCAAGGGACAGTAAGTCTACAATAGAGAACATAGCACTTTTGATGATTCTAATCTAGTTAAAACAACAAACTAAATTGAAATAGTTCGGACAAGACGCATGCAGAGTATGTCTGAGACACAGGGTAGTTATTTGGTGGTTGTTAACTGAAAGAAAAACAGATGACTTTGAATTGCTATGTAATTTTTAAGGTTTTCATTGAATTAATACCACAATGTACACTAAATTAAATCACATTCTAAGCATACAGGTTATATTATAAAACAAATACCAAAAAAGCATTAAATGAAACAGTAGTTTCCAAAGTGCGTGGTACATTTGCCTTAGATTTTGTGGCTATCATATAAAGAGGTATGAAGCACAAATGTTTGAAATTAAACAAGGTGCACTAAATATTCCCATATATATTATAACAGTGTTTCCTTTCATTAAACATGCCTTCAGGTTTCAGAATGTAAATGGAATTTGACTAGCTCAGCAACTATTAGCTTCTCAAGAAGGATTGTGCTCCAGGGAGTTAGATTTTTATGTAATACTTTCAGCTGGAACACATCATCACGTGTATTGTGGATGGCTACACCAAGACAATTCATACTGTATGATGTAACTAAGGGAGGATGAGTGACATGCTACTTGTGACATCACATTGGAACAATGTGCACTGATCAAAAACATGAACATGGAAAGTGACTGTATAAGAAAACAAGAAGAGTGGAATGCAACTTGCAGAATGTTACAGTTCCAGACAGAAAATAATCATGAAAGAAAGACAGGGTCATTAGTGGATAAGAAAAAACCGTATCAGAATGCTGAATAATCTGCCAAGAAATATTACACGAAATTAGTGCAAGGCCCTAATATACACTTAACATTATTCAAATTTCACTATTCAGCACTTAAATACCATATGAAGCCATAGTTTCTGAAAAGAAAAACAAATTCTACGATCACATATTCATTCAAATTGGAAAAATAAATTATATGCTTATACCCCAAAACCACTGCAGCTGCTATTTCCAATACTGGACTTGAAAAAATAATAAAAATAATAAATAAATAAATAAAAACAATATATAACAACTTCTGAATATATATTTAATAAACTGAATGGAAAACTTCATTACAAAGTGAGCCTCCCTTAGAGTGTCAAATTTACTGAATTCAATGGGTAGCCAAATCTAAAGGGCAGTTTTGGATGAAATGTGTTAACACACCTTTAATCAAACTGTACTGTAACTTTATTCACAACAACCAACTCAAATTTAACATATAAGAATATATGAAATGTCAGGTGCACTTCATATCATGATCTGTATTTATATGCAAGTCTGTTAAAACACTTCATTTTCATTGAAAATTACAGATTTTTGCTGCACATATGCATATATTCTGAAGAATTTCATCATCAATAATCTTATTTATCCAAAGGATTACACGAGTAAGACAGCAGTTCCTTCTGATACTGCACTGCCTGATAGCAGGCAGAAGTTAAAGAGCTAAAACTTACAAGGTACATGCAAGAATAATTACATGAAAGGAAGAGAACACCACTGAAATTATCTGGTAGTACTGCAGAACTGTCCATTACAAATACGCTAGCATGAAGCTAAGGTTATCTGCTGTATATTTCATACTTTCATGCAATGTTAAGACAAAGCCTGGCCCTCAGTATACACTTCTCTGGATAAAGGACAGCCGGATTTCAATGGTTATTCATTTTCCTGTGTTAAATGGAATAACCAGTGGAAGGGGGGTCTACTACATGGCAATTGTCCTTATGTAGATCCATTATGACTGTGGATTTGCCAATCCCCCCCAATTCCCTGTGAAAGAAATCCATACCACGAACACCGCGTGAACATGCTCCAGTGAATAATAAATAACTCACACTACCACATTATTAACACACTGAAATGTATCTACATTAGGTCATGTAAAGCAAGGTGAAAGTACTGCCATATTAAACATCAACTTAATATTCACTTCAAACTGCTTTCAGAAAGGTAATACATTTTTCACAGGTGACACATGTTCAAAATTTTAAAGTATGAGGGGGGGGAATACTGAGTGGGTACATAAGTGATAAAAAATACAGAAACAAGCATGTACAGATACATTTCATTACTTTTTCCAAGATAAATAATCAAATGTTCACTGTTTCAACACAATTCACATAGTTTATATCAGTATTTTCTTAAATTATGCGTTTCATAAATTATATACTTTTTCATGCATAACATGGAAATTAACATATTTCTTTGTCAACACTGTCACTTCAACAACATAAACAGCAACTACACTAGTACCCCACGTCATCAAAACTGGACTTTGGTTTATACAAGCTACACAGGCGTCCGTGCTATGAAAACACAGGAAGGAACGTAGGTATAGCGTATAGCGCCAAACACTTACAACCTTCAGCCTTTACTCATGCTGGTGAAATGGTAATCAGTACCAAGCAATACTAAGTACTTTACTTGAAACCCACATATTTACTTATGTATGAGTACTTACAGCATAAAAGATAATCCAAAACATGTAGAATAAAACTGTATCAGTACATGATCAAGAAACAAAAAGAGAACACATAATGTCTAGGATTTAGACCATACTACAGTTTAAGGATATAAAAACTTATTTTTTCATATCTTTTAATGTCATCACATGCCTATTTAAACACAGATTCTCTTTAGAAGTGCAGTAAAATAACTTAAAATTCTGTTGACTTCACACACAAATTGAACTTTAAATCCAGTAGCATCATGTAATTGTTACAAGCCAACTCCACCTGTAAATAAACACTTTTTTTGTGTCATATGTAATCACATAATTTCCAAGTCCATAACTTTTCAGTGCAGTTCATTAACTATGAAACAGAATGAGGCAAAACAAGTTAGTTTTCCAGACTAAAATAAGTGGCAAGTACTGTGGTGGCAACAAATACTCCAGTATATTTACAAACAATGGTGTCACAGATGGAATATGAATATCTCACAATGCAGCAACTTCAGGAGTTTACAACAGTCCACCACTGATCTCTGTTCTCAGCCAAATTAATTCAGACCACACCCTCCTAATCTGCTTCTTTTAGATCCATTTTAAAATTATCCTCTGCTCCAACCCCAGGTCCTCCAAATAATCTCCTCCCTTCTTGTTTTCCCATAAAAACTTTATATGCACTTCTCTTCCATTTCCAAACCATCTTACACTCCTTAATTTCATACCTGTAACATTTGACAAATATAAATTATGAAGTTCCTCATTATTCAATCTTCTCCAGCTGCCAGCTACTTCCTCCTTTCCATTAACGTGAATACCAAAATGCAACTTGTATATATAACAGGCAATATTATAGTTTTGTGTATCTTGTTTATCCAGTTTTGATAGCAAGTACGAAGACAAAGAATTCTGAACGTGCTTCCACATTTCACAGTTTCAGTACAATATAAACTTGAAATGCATTAGCCAATTATGGTTATTGTATCACTCAAGGGCATGAATTAATAAACCATTTCTCTTATCATATTAAAAACTGTTTGAAACAAAAGGTACAGAATGTTAGAATATGATTTCTGGCATGATGATGATGATAATTTTTCACAAATTATGATAAAAATGATTGAAAATCGGACGGCCTGCAGACATTGTATGAATCAGTCCTTTCATTCCTGCACATCTACAGTGAAACAATTCAAAAGGAAGTACCCAAATCAAGCAATATTCATATACATGAATAAATGTAATCATAATTCACAGCACATGATGCCATATCAATGACAATGCCTAAATGGATACTATATCATATACATATGGTTGACATACAGACACTCTCAGGGGCTCTGGATCCAGGGTAGTGAAAAGTTAATACAGGGACTAGGCTACAGCCTGGTTTGCATTTTGAATTCATCCAAACAGCAAGCATCTTACTCACAGTGGTAGTGAAAAGGGCTAATGTTAGTGATTCATGGATTGATTCCTGACACAGGCAAATGATTTGTCTCCTCTACACAATGTCCAGACCACCAATAAGGGCCACCCAGCCTCCTATTCAATAGGTGATGACCACTCACCTCCATCAGTGATGAGGTCACAAGTGAGTGGAGCAGTACCTCCAAACCCCCACATCCTGTGTAACATGCACTGGGACTACCGTATCTGTACTTGAGTAGCTGGTTTCAAATGGCATGATTACAAGTGAATAATGAATTGGAAAGGATGTTGACACAGTTGTGCCCCTGAGAACTACTCCAGAACTTCGTTGGAGGAACTGAGAAAAAACATAAGAATCACAGAATAGCAATGCACTGTCCAAATTTTGAACCACAGACTCTCCCACAGCAAAACAGGTGTACTACTTATTTCAACCACAATAGATGTAATGTGCACCAATGGGTTACAAAATGACATAAATATGACAAATTAACATAATTACTGTAGAATTTTGGATTAAATATTTCTGACAGAAGATACAGTTTCTTTCAGATTCCATTAATTCCTGACCTATTAATACCATACCCAGCTGCAAACTTGTGGATTGCCAAAAACTGATGGAATGCTATATAATTATCCATACCATTACAGAACACTGCTAAAAATCAGTGCTATGTTGCTGCGCTACCTCTACTAGTACGTAACTGATGACAATACCAATTCACTCATTGTCTCTACTTCAACCATCCATGGAAAATATTCAAGGACATTGTAAGGGGACAATGTAACGGAGAAAAGGATCACAGCAATGGGAAGTATCAATGCTCATTAACAAATGACACAACCGTCAAATGAAATCAGACAAAAACTTGTGGCCAGGCACGCCAAAAATCTTTTTTTTAATGGTATTCTATTCCACCTCTCTGTATTGGAAATAAAAATGGTCCCTAAAGCTGCTTCAGAATTTTACAAAAATGTAGGTACATACATACATACATGAAAGGGTTTAGATCAGTTGTATAGATCTCAGGTGTATAAACAGCACTTGCAATGATACAGCAACAGAGGTTATTTTTGTGCACACACTCAGGTATTAAGTAACAATGCATTATTACGTACTGCAGTAACAAACTTGTGAAACAACCTACACCCTGGTCTCAAGAGAATTAAGTATATAAAAGGGACAGATTATGATTAAAGGAATATGATATTCACTTATTAAGAATGTAGGTACTCTTGGTGTGCGACAGGTTGCACTAAACATCAGATGGCATGTACATACTTTCACCTTTAACAAACTCTGACAGATGGTGTTCATCAGATGGCCTCTACATCCACATAGCATCATCTGTAAGACTTCACATGGAATTTCCAATGGGCTCTTCCATCAGTAACAGAACATATGAAAGCAATCTTTAACCTTTAGCGTACGGCATTTTAAATGCCAGTAGTCCCCTGCCGGCCGGAGTTTTTTGGGCATTTAAATCTTGAAATTGCGTCCCTCCACAAAAACAGACGTGTTTTCTGCTCTATATACCATAAAATTATGAAATAAAAACTGTTTGAAAGAGAATAAAATTCTACATGAATAGACAAAGTTTCAAGTTTTAGCAGTAAATCGTACTGAAGAAACTTTATGATAGATTCAAAAGTTATTTTGCATGAGATATATTATGACACTTATGTGAATTTTTTAGGTACTTACCCCACGTTTTACACCGCTGGCATGTGTGATGTTACGTACATAGGAGTATACAACACTCATTTACACGGTAAATGT
>Ga0209629_10002739_pt1 | contig 12179 bp, 11 predicted proteins | sample TergutCu122P5_FD_187286 | JGI IMG/M metagenome (GOLD analysis project Ga0209629, IMG submission 187286) | Cubitermes ugandensis P5 segment gut microbial communities from Kakamega Forest, Kenya - Cu122 P5 (SPAdes) (version 2) | ecosystem: Host-associated > Arthropoda: Insects > Digestive system...
AGATTTGTCAAATGTGAGAAAATAGTTATAAATTTGTAGCGATAATATGCAATTGTTAAATATTTGATTTATGAGATGAAAATAATGACCTGATTACCCCCAATCCCCTAAAGGGGGCTTTAGGAGCATAGAAATGAATAATTTCACTGCGGCAAAGTCCCCTTCAGGGGATTTTAGGGGTAGGTATAAAAAAGACATATAAAATAGCGTTTGCTGTTTGTTCTTGTAATCATTTTCCACATTAAGCTCGTTTATTGAGCTATAGTATCAAGAATAAGTTAGCGAAACGCCGTGTATTCGGCGTGGAACGACTTGTTGGATACTATAGGCGTGGAAACCTGATTACAGACGGGTTGTTTTCACGCTATTTTATTGTCAGAATTATAACAAAATAATTTATAAACTTATAATAACATTTTTGAACATGAAAAAATTTAGATTTTACTTCTCGTTAATCTGCATGATATTCGTGCTGTTGCCGCTGCAGGCAAAAAAGGTGGAAGCCGACAAAGCCGTAAGCGTGGCTCAAAACTGTGTTCAATCAATGAACAAATTGCGGGCTGCAAATGACATTCGCTTAAAGTATGTGGCAACAAACAGAAACAGACAGGGCAACGCCTTTCGGGCGCAGGATGCGAGCGTGCAGGACACGGTGTATTATTATGTGTTCAACGTGAACGAAAGCGCCGGCGGCGGTTTTGTGATTGTTGCGGGAGACGATGCGGTGCGTCCGGTATTGGGCTATTCTGATAAAGGCAGTTTTGACGAAAATAACTTGCCTCCAAATTTTGCCTGGTGGATGGACGAATTGCAGAAGCAAATTGTGTATGCACAGGCGCATAACCTGCCGCAAAGCAAGGCTGTCGGCGATGAGTGGAACAGTTATCTGAACGGAACAGTTTCTTCTTCGACGAGTTCCGCAGGTCCCTTGATTCAAACGCAATGGAATCAGATGGCTCCCTATAATAATTTATGTCCTGTGTCACCGGACGGATATCATTATGTTACCGGATGTGTCGCAACCGCCATGGCACAAATTATGAAATACTACATTTTTCCGACGCAAGGCAGTGGACAAAGTCCAGCTTATAATACTTCCTATGGAGTATTTGTACCATCTGCCAATTTTGAAATAAATTACGACTGGGCAAATATGCTGAATACCTATACCGGTAACGAAACGCCTCAACAACAAAACGCCGTGGCTACTTTATTGTATCATTGCGGCTCAAGCGTAAGGATGGCTTATGGTGGACCAGACGGTAGCGCTGCATTTAGTAGCGATATGCTTTATGCATTGAAGACCTATTTCGGATATAATCAAGGAATGCAATACAATCACAGGAGCGATTATAGCGACGCTAATTGGGAGGCTCTATTGAAGGCACAAATTGATGCCAGGATTCCGGTATTTTATGAGGGTTCCGGCGTAGGCGCTCATGCTTTTATCTGCGATGGCTACGATAATACCGGTCTGTTTCATTTCAATTGGGGATGGGGCGGCTATTGCGACGGTTATTTTGTAACCACCGCTTTGGAAGTAGGAGGCTATAATTTTAGCTCAGGGCAGTCTATAATCACCGACATAAAACCCATAAAAGGAATGTTGAAAGGGCTGACCGTTAGCGCAGGAACGCTTTCGCCTGCATTCAGACCCTATATTTTCGATTATTCGGTGCAGGTGGACGCCTCTGTGGCAAGCATCAATGTTACGGGAACAACCGATATACCGGGCGCTACCGTTACCGGCAACGTAACGAATCTGCCATTGAAACTCAACGATGTAACTTATGTTACGCTTACCGTAACCGACCCAAGCGGTCATCGTCAACAATATACGGTTGCCATTGCAAGAGGAACTGTTCCTCCTGTTTCGTTTACATGGAAAATAGATAATGCCGAACAATATGTATATTTTAATCTAAAGGTATTAGCTGGTCATTCTGCGGTTGTTGACTGGGGAGACGGAACAGCTCAGGATGTATTAACGGCTAATTATTATATAAATGATTATTCGCCATCTCACACCTATAGCGCTGCTGGTACTTATCAGGTTTCTATTTCCAAAACAGGGAATGATTTAACCTGCCCGTTAATTTCTTTAGAGAGTAGCCCTTACAATGGCGTTCATTTTACTCAAATAGATGTCCATACCGCTCACTTACTGCAATCTTTAAGTGTGGGAGGAGGAGCGCTTTCTAATTTGGATGTAAGCCAGAATGTAGCATTAATCAAGCTGTGGTGTGGTAATAATCAACTTACTAATTTGGACATAAGTAAAAATACTGCATTATCCGATTTGTCTTGTTCTAATAATCAGCTCGCCACTTTGGATGTAAGTAAAAATACGGCATTGACATCGTTAGAATGTTACAGTAACCAACTCGCTAATTTGGACGTAAGTCATAACCCTGCATTAACCACTTTGAATTGCTATTCTAATCAGCTTACCAATTTAGACGTAAGCCAGAATATCGCATTAATCAGTTTGGGGTGCGATAATAATCAACTTACGAATTTGAATGTAAGCAACAATACAGCGTTGTCATCATTGAACTGCAACAATAATCAAATCGTAAATTTGAATGTAAGCAATTGCACAGCGTTAACCCATTTGAATTGCTATTCTAATCAGCTTACCAATTTAGATGTAAGCCGGAATATAGCATTAACCGATTTGGGGTGCAATGATAATCAGCTTACCAATTTGGATGTAAATCATAACCTTGCGTTGTCACAATTGAATTGTTCCAATAATCATCTCACAAATTTGAATATAAGCAATTGTACAGTATTAAGTTCAGTGTATTGCTATAACAATCAACTTACGAACTTGGATATAAGCAACAATACAGCGTTGACATTTTTGTATTGTGCAAATAATGCTATTCCCTTAGCCAATTTATATGCGTTGTCTCAAAATTTAGACAATTTAGGCGTAAATATAAACAGCAAATTTTTAGGAAAGCAAGTTTTACCGAATGTCACAGTGATGTATAATACTCCTGTAGCCATAGATACGGTATTTCATGGCGTCAATAGCACAATTACCGTTCCCACTAATAGTTCGATTAGTAATGGTATTATTACTTTTCTTGCTACGGGCAACTATGAGATATATGTAAGCAATCCGGCAATTACTTCTTCATACCCCTATGCCGGAATTATACAGACATTTACGGTAATTACCTATCAAACCAATGTCGATATTACAGCTGATTTCACTGATCCAAACTTTCTTACCGCTGTGTATGAATATACAGGTAAAACTGCTCCTGACCCAATATATGGCAGTGATGTAGAAAAAATCACATCTCTCAATGTATCCAATAGAAACATACAGAGCCTTGCAGGGTTGGAACATTTTCTCAGTTTAACAACTTTGAATTGCAGCAATAATCAACTTACGAATTTGGAAATCCATAACCCTGCATTAACCAACTTGGTATGCAATGATAATCAACTTACGAATTTGGATGTAAGCCAGAATACAACATTAGTCACTTTGAATTGTCAAAATAATCAACTCGCTAATTTGGGTGTGAACCAGAATACGGCATTAACCGATTTGCAATGTGCCAATAATCAACTTACTAATTTAGACGTCAGCCAGAATGTTGCATTAACCAGCTTGTGGTGCGATGAAAATCAACTTACCAATTTAGATGTCAGTCACAGCCCTTTATTGTCCCAATTGGGCTGCAGCTATAATCAAGTTGTAAGTTTGAATATAAGCAATTGCATAGCGTTAAGTTTATTGTATTGCAATAATAATCAACTTACTAATTTAGACGTAAGCCATAACTCTGCATTAAGTTATTTGTCTTGTCGTGCAAACTGTATACCTCTATATAATTTATATGAACTGTCACAAGCAGGGAATTTTTATAAGGATTTAAGTAGTCAACATTTGCCTGATATGACAGTATCAATCAATACTCCCATAGCAATAGATACAGTATTTAATGGAGTAAGTAGCAATATCTATGTACGTTTTAATGAAAATCCATATTCTACAACTGATTATACATTAAATAATGGCATTATTACTTTTCTTACACTGGGTGCTTATTCGGTAACGGTGAATAATCCTGCTATTTCTTATGATGATTGCATTTTGCAAAACTTTACAGTCTTATCACAAATAATAACCCTGAATAAATCCATTCTCTCGCTTGATACTGGAAATTCGGAACAACTGATTGCAACTATCACACCTGTCGAAGCTGCAAATCAAGCGATAACATGGAGCAGCGACAACACGGCGGTAGCCATAGTAAGCGCCGACGGTACGATAACGGCAATAGCTCCAGGTACGGCAACTGTCACAGCCACAACACAAGATGGCAGCTATGCTGCTACATGTACTGTAACAGTTACTCAAACCGTAACAGGTATAAGTTTGAATAAATCTACCCTTGCTCTTACTGTCGGAGGTTCGGAACAACTGATAGCAACAGTTTCGCCTTCTGGCGCAATTCAAGCTGTAATATGGAGCAGCGACAACACGGCGGTAGCCACAGTAAGCGCCGATGGCACAGTAATGGCAATTGCTCAGGGAACGGCAACTATAACGGCGACTACTCAAGATAGCAACTTTACTGCTACTTGCAAGGTTACGGTTACGCCACCTTCAGGCATTGGCGATGCTCCGCAAATAAAATCGTTAAAGGCGTGGGTACAAAACGGAACTTTGCACGTCAGCGGATTGACCGTTGGCAATGCTTGGGCGGTATATAACATGTCGGGTATATTGATGTATCGCCATATCGCTGAAAGCGAAGAAGCAAGCGTTTCCCTTCCTGTTCGCGGCGTGTATTTTGTTCAGTCGGACAAAGAAACCATAAAAACGGCGTATTAACATTAGCAAGGGGATTTATCCCCTTGATATATTAATTGCAAGGGGATAAATCCCCTTGTTATAATAAACAGGTGCGAAACATTTTTTCTACTTGAGGTATCAATGCTTGCCGGTCGTCGTTGTAAATAACGTAATTGGAGCGTCTAATTTTTTCTTCTTCTGAAAGCTGGTTTTTCATGCGCGACAGGATGGCGTTGCGCGACCAGCCTTCACGGAGTTCTATTCGGCGGATGCGCAAATCTTCCGGAGCGGCTACTGTGACTGAAACATCCACCGTATCGGAGAAGCCGGATTCAAATAGAATAGCTGTTTCGATAACTACAAGGCGAGATGAGATTTGTTGGGCTTTCCACTGTTCAAAATCAATTCTAACTATCGGGTGAATTACCGAATTTACATAATGAAGGTTGGCTTCGTTTTCGAAAATCAAGGAGGCTAACAGGGCTTTATTTAATTTGCCATCGGCATATAAATTTTTCCCAAATCTTTCGATTAACTTTTTTCGGATTACGGCAGATGATTCGGTTAATCGCTTCGATTCCGCGTCTGCAACATAAACAGGGATTCCCATTATTTTCATTATTTCGGAAACCGTAGATTTTCCGCTACCCATTCCTCCGGTCAGACCTACGACTTTCATAAATCGCTTTTTCGTTCAATTAAAAACTCAATTACATCCGGAACAATACGGTAGCTATTTACTTCGGGTGGCTTTTGCGTTAATATCAGCGAGCAATTTGCCGTAGTTTTCGCTTTTAAATCGTTATAATTAACAGAAATTTCGAAATCTGATGTTGAAAGCAGAGGATATTTACTTAATCCTACTTTGACGCTTAATTCTACAACAGACGGGAAAAAGCGAACCCTTCTATTAGCCGGTACATTGTGGCAAATGACGGGGAGTTCAAATGTTTTTTCTGTATATTCTTCTACCGTAGCGGTTAGTTTCACGCGGTCAACTGACAGGCTAATTCCTTCCGGCGCCGACAAACCGGCAGAAACAGACCAGTTTTTATCAATATGGCTATCATTCAAAGGCAACGTTTTAATATCCTGAAATGTGTCTAAGACACTTTTTTTACCATACGCTATCACTTTTGCCGGCTCAATACGGATAGAATCTGAAAACAGATAACCGGGCGCAGGGGAAACAGTCCCGCTGACAGTAACCGGCAATTCTTTTTGCGCTAAAGGGGAATAAACAATTTCTATTTTGTCGGGAGTTACAGATTTCAAATAGGTTGTGGCATATAATTTATCATCTATCAAATTGCGCAAAACTGCCTGGTCGACAACATAAGAAGTCCTCGCTGGCGACACGCCGCTCAAATCGACCGTAATGTACAGCGACTCTTTTTTTCGGTTGATTAAATAATTCAAGTATGCGCCGCCTTTGTCCTGAACGTAAAGCGTAATTTCTCGCGGAGGGTTGTCGGAAAAAACAATCCCTGCGGGGACATGCACGTAGCGAATCTCCACCGGAACTTCAAAATCAAATTTTTGGCGTATATACTGAAACGTCCAAAAAACAAAAGCCAGCGCTACAAAACCGAGAAAAACCAGGGTATTTTTCCAATGTTTACTGCGAAAAAACGCCTTGATATGGGTTAAGATTTCCCGATTATTTATTGGTTTGAATATCATTTGTTGAAGCGAAAATGGAAGCTTTATCCACCTTTACTTTCACGCCATCGGCTATTTCAACGATAAAAGCCGAATCTTCAATTTCTTTAATTTTTCCGTAAACGCCGCCGGCTGTAATCACCCTGTCGCCTACTTTCAGGTTTTCGCGCATTTTTTGAATTTCTTTCTGCTTCTGCTGTTGCGGACGAATCATGAAAAAGTACAGGATGACAAACATCAGAATCATAATTAAAATACCTCCGCCGCCACTGCCTAAAAGTCCACCCTGCGATCCTCCTCCTTGCAATAAAATACTTAAAACATTCATGTTTATAAAATTTAATAATATAGAATACAAATATAGCAAATAAACTTAATCTTTGAATAATAAATTTTCATTTTTTAATTCTTTCACAATGGCATCGAGGATACCGTTAATGAAAACCGGACTTTTGGGAGTGCTGTAGTAACGGGCTAAATCAATGTATTCATTGATAGTCACAGAGATTGGAATTGCGGGAAAATTGCGCAATTCAGCCAAAGCGATTTGTAAGATGCATAAGTCAGCCAAAGCCAGCCGTTCAATATCCCAATTTTTCATTTGGCTTGTAATTCGCCGGCTATTGTCTTCTTCTTCCAAAAAAGAACGATGCAGCAACTTTATAGCAAAATTTTTGTCTTCGGCATCTTTAAACATGGGATATAAATTTTCATCGCGCGGACTGTCATTTTTCAATCGCCGAATAGTTTTTAAAACAAAAGCGCCAATGATTTGCAGGTCATCATTCCAAAAAATGGATTGATTTTCTAATACCTCTTCTAATTCTTCTTCTTTTAAAATGATATCCTTGAAAATATCCGCCCAAAAACACTGGTCTGATTCATATATATCATCCGATTGCAAATAATGCAGATAAATATCCGATTGAAGAATTTTATTCAAAAGCGAACGTACATAATGGATATCCTCATTATTCCAAAATGTTCCTTTTTCATTGGCAAACTTTTGCAGTTGTTTGTTATTGCTCAACTGTTCAGCGAGGCGGTTATTGGCAAACCGCAAGTTAGGATTTCTTTCTGATTCAGTTGCTAAATATTTGTTCTTTCTGATATCCAGGCGTTTTTGTTCGGTATCTGTCAGAACCACAATTAACAGCAAGAGATAGTGATACAAATCATAGGACTTTTGTATGGCAAACATCAGCTCATTCTCGACAAGCGCCAAGTCTTTATTATCTTTTTGATAGCATGCATAAAATATCTGAAGAACTTTTATGCGCATTATAGTACGATTAATCATTGATATGAAACCTAATTTTTCGCTGCAAAGGTAATTCAAATTATTGAATTTTTAGTCTTTAGTATAGATATAAATACATTTTTTGAAAATATAAATGGACAGTTGCTTTTTACGTAAAAAAACCGTACCTTTGCACCGCTTTATAAAATTCCGTGTGATGGGAAATTAGGAAGCACAAAGCTTAATTTTGAGTAACACAAAGAAAAAAAACAATGAAAACATTTGAATTAAAAGGCGCTAAGCGCGAGAGTACAGGGAAAAAAGCGGCAAAAGCTTACAGAAAAGAATCATTAGTTCCTTGCGTTTTATACGGAGGCGGTGAAGTTGTTCATTTTACCGTAACCAAGGACGGTATTCGCAAATTGATTTATACTCCGGAAGTTTTTACTGTGGATTTATCCATAGAGGGGAAACCATACGCCGCCATTCTGAAAGAAACGCAATACCATCCTGTAAGCGATGAATTATTGCATGTCGATTTTTTGCAAATATTCGAGGACAAACCGGTAGTGATGGAAATACCGATTGTATTGGAAGGCTTGGCGCAAGGCGTCAAGGATGGAGGCAAACTCTCAGTGGATGTACGAAAGCTGAAAGTGAAAGGATTGTATAAGAATTTTCCTGACCGGTTAACCATCAACATCGAAAACTTGGGATTAGGAAAAACCATTCAGGTGGGTAATCTAAAATTTGACAACTTGGAATTACTAAATGCTAAAGATACAGTAATAGCGGCTGTTAAAGTAACTCGCGCCGTTAAAGGAACGACTCCTGCTGCTGCTCCTTCTGCTCCTGCTGCTGCAAAAGTATGAAACAATTGATTGTCGGTTTGGGAAATATTGGCGAGGAATATGCCAATACCCGTCACAACATAGGTTTTATGATATTGGACGCTTTAACTAAAGCGTCCAATGTTGTTTTTGACGTTAACAAAAGGTATGGCGCTTTAGCTGAATTGCGGCTGAAAAATCAGCAATTGCTATTGTTAAAGCCTAATACTTACATGAATTTAAGCGGAAATGCCGTTCGTTACTGGATGCAAAAAGAACAAATCGAACCTGAAAATTTGCTGATTGTTGTTGACGACCTGGCGCTCCCATTCGGCGCATTGCGTTTGAAAACAAAAGGCAGCGATGCCGGACATAACGGATTGAAACATATTCAGGAAGTTTTGGGAACAACCCAATACAACCGTTTGCGTTTCGGCATTGGAAATGATTTTCCTCAAGGGCGGCAAATGGATTTTGTTCTCCATTCATTCACTGAAGAAGAGCAGAAACTTCTGCCTGACAGAATCGGGATAGCTGTTGAAATCATCCGAAGTTTTGCCTTAGCCGGCGTTGATACAACCATGAATTTGTTTAATAACAAGTAATAAAATGGAAATTCGAATTGATAAATGGATGTGGGCTACCCGAATTTTCAAAACCCGTACCATTGCTTTGGAAGCCTGCAAGAAAAACCGTATAGCGGTGAATGATGTTCCGGCAAAACCTTCGCGAACGATAAAAGCCGGCGATATTGTTCAAGTGCGCAAGCCTCCTGTTACTTATTCCTTTAAGGTATTGGATATACCTTCTAACCGTATTGGCGCAAAGCTGGTTCCTCAATACTTGGAAAATATTACTCCCCCTGAACAATACGAAATTCTCGAATTGCAGAAAATCGGCGGATTTATCGACCGGGCGCGAGGAACCGGACGACCGACAAAAAAAGAACGAAGAGAATTGGATGATTTCAATCTTTCTACTTTCATGGATTGGGATGACTGACATATAATGCAGCTTGATTTGATGCATAGATATATTAAAAACTAAAAGAAATTTATTCGTTATATAGAAAAATCGCAGTTTTTTTTTTACTTTTGCGGTTCGATTGTAAAATTCAGACGATGTCCGATATTTGGATTAGAGATAAAAAGTTTAGTTTGTTCCTCTCTGAAAATGAGATTTCTAATGGAATAAAAAACATAGCGGAAAACATCAAGTCAGATTTAAAAGAAAAAGACCCGCTGTTTATTTGCATTTTGAACGGCGCTTTCATGTTTACTTCAGACTTGATGAAACAGTTGGACTTCCCGTGTGAAGTGTGTTTTATACGCTTACAGTCATACGCAGGCATGAAAAGCGAAGGAACGCCAAAAGAAATTCTCGGATTAGTAGATGAAATTGAAGGTCGTCATGTTGTAATTGTGGAAGATATAATTGACTCAGGTAATACAGTACACAACTTGGTGGAAGATTTGAAAGAAAAAAAACCGGCTTCTATACGGGTCGCCGTGTTGCTTTTGAAACCGAAGGCGCTTCAGTGGGCTATCAAGCCGGATTATGTTGCGATAGAAATCCCCAATGATTTTATTGTAGGATACGGACTTGATTATGAAGGACACGGAAGAAATTTAAGAAATATATACAGATTTTGCAATATAGATAAATAATTCTACAACAAATAACACTAAAAATAAATGAAAATGTTAAACGTAGTTATTTTTGGAGCGCCAGGCTCCGGAAAAGGCACACAGAGTGATTTAATCATAGCTAAATATGGATTATTCCATATTTCTACCGGTGATATTTTAAGGCAGGAGATTAAGAATCAAACCGAACTGGGCGCCATTGCGGAAGAATACATCAAGACAGGGCAATTAGTACCGGACGAGCTGATTATAAAAATGCTTGCCGGCGTATTAGACGCTAACCCGGAAGCCAAAGGATATATTTTTGACGGATTTCCGCGAACCATCGCACAAGGAGAAGCCTTAGACAAGTTGTTGAGGGAAAAAGATACCAGTATTATTGCGGTTTTGAATCTGGCTGTGGACGAAAAAGAACTTCTCGAACGGTTGATAAAGAGAGGAGCAGAATCCGGACGAACAGACGATACGTCTGAAGTTATCCAAAACCGTTTGGAAGTCTATCGTAATCAAACAGAACCGTTAAAAGAATATTACAGGAAAAAAGGCAAACTTTTCGGTATAAAAGGAAACAGTTCAATCGACGAAGTTTTTGAACAGATAGTCGAAGTATTGGACAGGCTTACTCTCCAAGTATAAAAATGAGCGAATCCAATTTTATAGATTACGTAAAAATCTATATTCGTTCGGGAAAAGGAGGAAGAGGTTCGGTTCACTTCCGCCGTGAAAAATATATCCCTTGGGGCGGACCCGATGGCGGCGACGGCGGCGACGGCGGAAGTATTATTTTACGAGGAAACACCAATCATTGGACATTGCTCCATTTGAAATTTGAACGTCATCTGTTTGCCGGACATGGGGAAGGCGGCTCCGGGAGATTGTGCAAAGGAAAAGACGGCGAAGATAAAATCATCGAAGTCCCGGTCGGAACAGTCGTCTTTGACGGAGAATCGGGAGAATTTATTACCGATATCCATCAAGACGAACAAGAGGTGATTTTATTAAAAGGCGGACGGGGAGGAAAAGGAAATAATTTTTTCAAGACAGCCACCAACCAAGCGCCGAAATTTGCCCAACCGGGCGAACCCTACCAAGAAAGAAAAATCATTTTACAATTAAAATTATTGGCCGACGTCGGATTGGTGGGATTTCCCAATGCCGGCAAATCCACTCTGCTTTCCGTTGTTTCGGCGGCCAAACCCAAAATTGCCGATTATCCGTTTACTACCTTGAAACCGAATCTCGGAATGGTCGATGTGCGCGGAACCCATTCGTTTGTCATGGCCGATATTCCGGGAATCATCGAAGGGGCAAGCGAAGGCAAGGGATTAGGATTGCGCTTCCTGCGTCATATTGAACGAAATTCGTTGCTGCTATTCTTAGTTCCTGCCGATAGCGATTCCATCAAAAAGGAATACGAAATCTTGCTGAGCGAATTGATGCGCTACAATCCCGATCTGTTGGACAAACAGCGGGTTCTGGCCGTTTCCAAATCCGACATGCTCGATGAAGAATTGGAAAAAGAAATGGAAAAGGAATTACCCCGCGACCTCCCTTGTATCTTTATTTCTTCATTAACAAATAAAGGTATCGTTCCTTTGAAAGATTTATTGTGGAACGAATTGAACAAACAAACGTTTCACGATTCGGAAAGCATCGTCCGCAAACCGATGAACATTCAAACGGATGATTTTGAAGATGATTTCGATTATTCCTTCGACGAAAACCCTTCGGATGATGACGATTGGGATGATGACGAATCGGATTCGGAAACCTATTGATCCGACGTATAAGGAAATGCCGTAATCCGCAACCGGGCGGCTCCCATCGGAACCAAGGTGATGTCGTCCAATTGTTCGGACTTCTTCGCATCTTCATACGGTAAAACTCCGCACAAACCGTATTCATCCAATTTCCATTCGGGGACAAGGCGTCCTTTTGCTTTCCAGCGCAACGGGACATTATTCAAGGTAAACGGATTG
>Ga0209629_10002740_pt1 | contig 12177 bp, 8 predicted proteins | sample TergutCu122P5_FD_187286 | JGI IMG/M metagenome (GOLD analysis project Ga0209629, IMG submission 187286) | Cubitermes ugandensis P5 segment gut microbial communities from Kakamega Forest, Kenya - Cu122 P5 (SPAdes) (version 2) | ecosystem: Host-associated > Arthropoda: Insects > Digestive system >...
GCGGGAGATGCCCGCCGCCGCCGCGCCGTCCCCGGTTCAGATGTCGCCGTCCTCACGGGCGCCGCTTGCCGGGGGAGGAGAGCAGCCGGACGCCGTCGCGGACGCCGCCGGGGCCATACAAAAGGTCAGGGAGTTTGTCGTGGCGGTGACGGCGGACCAGACGCCGGACGGCGGCGTCAATCCAAACCGGGCGCGCCCGCATTCGGAAGCGGGCAGCGGCGTCATATTCAGCCAGGACGGCTCAAGGGTCTATATAGTGACCAATTATCACGGCATCGGCGGCGCCGGCGGCATTCAGGTCGTTATCCGGGCAAATTCGCCCGTCGCGGCCTCCCTTGTGGATTTTGACGAGCAATGCGATCTGGCGGTCATATCCGTCAGCAAGAGCGATTTAGTGAAGCAGGATATCGACCCCGTGCCCATAGCGGTCTTCGCCGATTCCGACAGCGACGGCGTCGGCCAGCGGGTGCTGGCCCTCGGCGCGTCACCGGACGGCGGGAGCGTCGTCACCGACGGCATAATCAGCGCCAAGGAAAAAGCCGTCACGTTAAAGAACAACCGCACGCTTACGCTTATGCAGACCACGGCGATAATCGGCCGGGACAACAGCGGCGGGCCGCTCATCGATATGAGCGGGCGCATCATCGGCATAAATTCCACGGTGCTCCAGCCGGATCAGTACAACGGCGGTTTGAATTGCACCATACCGTCCAACAACGCCGTACCCATCATCCAATCCCTGCTTGAACGCGTCAACAGGCCCGTGCTCGGCGTCGAGGGCACCGATGTCCCGCCGGACGTGGCGGACAAATTCGCGCTGCCTCAGCTTGGCGCATATGTCCTGAGCGTCGCCAGGGGGACCCCGGCGGACAAGGCGGGCATAAGGGCCGACGACATCATCGCCAGCTTTGACGACAAGCCCGTCCTCAATATGCAGCAGCTCGTATCCATGGTGCGCTCCGCGGAAACGGACAAAGACATAGACGTGGGCCTGATACGGGACGGCAATATACCCGTCACGGTCAGGATCGTCCTGAAAAAATACAGCGATGTCAATGATTGATTTATCGGTAACATTATTGAATGCCACAGCGAACGAAAAGTCACTGTGGCATTTTTGAGCTTCCGTGGATATAACGCTTATCAGCCGGCCGCCGCGCGTTAAAATGAGTGGGCTACGGCTGGTTATGAATGAGCCGCCATAAAATCACTGAGGGCGTTATATAGCTCGGCCTGCTGCCCGTGCCCTATGTAGTAATGGAATAGTCCGCGTCGGGAGCTATTTCGGTTTTGCTCAATGATAAAGGATTGCTATACGCGGAATCCGTAACTTCAAGGGAGAAGTATCTGTTTTCCCGGAATCCTATTACCAGACGAATAATTGCGACATCTTTTGAATAATTGCGTTGCGGGCTGAACAGATGTTTCCGGAATTGTTATTTATACCATTCTCAATTAAAATCTATACACAAGACTCTACAAGTGATATATTCATAGCGGTGATGAAAAATGTTGAGGAACCTTCATCAAGAAACAGTATCACAGCGTGTCAGCGAATTTTTAAAAATACTTGGCAATGAGCGGGTTTTGCGCGGTTTTTTTGAAAAGTATCTAAGTGCCGTTGCCGATAAGGAATGTGGGGTAATAATCGACAGCAAGGGACTCCCCAATGAAATAAACATTCCGGTATCTCAATTCGGGCATCACGTAGGCGAAACAGAACGCGAAACACGGCTTATCATGGTTGTTGATCAAAAACCAAGACGCCGCTCTATTTTCGTTACGTCGCGGGAAACATCGTTGATGTGTCAACCCTGCAAAGCACCGTTTCTGAGCTTTGCAAAATGGGCGTAAAATCAACTTTTGTCCTGCTTGACGCAGGCTATTACAGCGAGGATAACATCAAAAACTTATACGTGTCAAAAATAGACTTCCTGACGCGCCTGCCGGCGGGACGATTGTTATACAAACAATTAGTAGCCGATACAGCCGAAAACCTTGAGAAGTCTGAGAATCTCGTGATTTACAATGGATGGTCCCTGTTTATTAAGCACGCCGAAGTGGATTTGTTCGGGAATAAAGGGTTTGCGTACGTTGTTTGCGACCTGAAGCGAAAGCTTAGCGAATCCAACAAATTCCTGTTTGCTGCCAGAGAAGATAACCTGCCCAATGATGAGATTGACACGGGATTGAAATTCAAAGGTAAGTTTATACTGATTTCAGATAAAGAGTTTGAAGTAGCCGAAGTCATCCCGCTTTATTACACGCGCCAAAGCGCGGAGCGTCTGTTTGGCGTATCTAAATCCATCCGTGACTCCCTTCCGCTGAGGACACATTCGGAAGCGGTAATGCGCGGGGTTTTGCTATTGAACTTATGGCCCTTGTATTATTTACAGAACTGCAAAAGACGCTCGGCATTTTTTCAACCGTGGAGGAAGCTTTGCTGGAAGCACGAAACCTAAAATGCAAAGTGTTTGATGACGCCGTTATTGTGGCCGAACCCAACAGAAGATTAGAACAGTATTGTCAAGGTCATTTCAGATAAATTTCATTCCGAATTATAAATTTTTGAATCTAATTGCTTATTCTTGTGATTAATCTTCCTTAGACCAATCCAGTCCTTGTCAAATTTGTTTTCCATCAGAATTAATTCCCTTTTTAAGGAATCCCCGCACCAAAAAATAAATTTCTTAACCTATTGACAAAATACTCGACGCCGTGTAGAATAATAATATTCTAAACGCTGTAGAATAATTTGGAGGTGAGTATTTTGACAAAGTTCCAAAAAATGTCGGAGTCAGAACAAGAGATCATGCGATTTATCTGGGCGGCGGGGGATTCCGTTTCTTCCGCGGCGATACTCGAGGATTTGAAAACAATCAACAAAGACTGGAAACCGAACACGGTTTTAACATTCCTTGCCCGCCTGATAGAAAAAGGTATTCTGACTTCCGTGCGGCACGGGCGCACAAACGAGTATATACCGTTGGTAACTGAAAGCGAGTATAAGCAGTTTGAAACGCGTTCTTTCCTTAATGCGGTGCATGACGGGTCGGTAAAGAATTTGATCACGGCTCTGTACGAAAGAAACGATCTGACCGCGGATGAGATCGAAGATCTTAGAAAATGGTTCGCCGAAATGAGCGTGGTTAAATGACTTCTGTTTTCATCGTGATTCTGCTGATGTCTTTGACGGGCACGGTTCATCTGTTTGTTTTGTCTATTTGTCGGGTCGCTGTCAAAAACAAATTCAGCGCGACATGGTATTATCTGATGTATATTCTGGCGATGTTTTTCCTGTTTGTCCCCATCGGGATCGCGGGAAGCGGCATTTACGCCGGGATAAGCGGTTCGGCCTTGGGGTGGCTGCCCAATATTGCGGCCGTATTGGGCGGCGTGTTTACGCCCGGTTTGTCTTTCATTCCATACGTTTGGCTTATCGGCGCCGTTTCGTTTATCATATGGCACGTCGCTCAACTTATGGTTTTTAAGCGGAGGATTTTAAGAACCAGCCTTGAAATCCAAGACGACGTAAGATTATCGACCCTTCGCGATTGCCTGACACAGATTGGGATCAGGCGAAATTTCAGGTTCTTCTCAAGCGACGCGGTAAAAACCCCGATGCTCATCGGCCTGTTCAAGGTTTTCTTGATATTGCCGGAAGTGGAGATGACCGAAGACGAGGTTAGCGTCATTCTGAAACATGAGCTTATACATCTGAAACGCCACGATCTGTGGGCAAAGTCACTGGCGCTTCTCGCGAACGCGATACATTGGTTTAATCCGGTCACATACCGGCTGACAAAAAACATTCACACTTTTTGCGAGCTTTCATGCGACGAACAGGTCGTATCGGATATGAGCATGGAGGAACGGCGGTTCTATGGAGAAACGATCCTCAATGTCATTTGCAGGGTTGCCAATCAGCATCCCGGCGTATACGCCACGCTTGCCGAAACGAAAAGAGGGATCGAAAAAAGACTAACCAACATAATGAATGTGAAGAAGGCCTCAAAACGGATCGCTTTTCTGGCGGTAACTGTCGCGGTCGCGCTGTTTGTCGTGTGTTCCGCGATGGCTTCGATAGTATTCTTTTAATGTTAAGTGTGGAAAAAGCGGGGGGATCCATTTTTCATCACTTTATTACGCCGCCCGTGCGGCGGTTTGGAAGGAGTGATAACACGCGGCTTGTCCCGTAAAAATCAGCGGCCCTTTAGGGAGAAAGGATGGCATTTAATGCATAGATATATCAAAAAAGTATCAAGCGCGGTTCTCTCGCTTATCGTACTTTTTTCAATGGTAACGCTAAATGCGCCGGTGGCGGCCTCGGGCGGCGGCTTCGGCGGCGGGAACGGATCGCCGGGCAGCCCCTACATAATCACCGACGCGGCGGATTTGAACGCTGTGCGCTTAAACCTCTCCGCCAGCTATGTGATGGGTGGAAATATTGATATGACGGCGTATCTGGCCTCTGGCGGCGACGGCTTTGCCCTGTGGGGCGACTCGGGCTGGCTGCCTGTCGGGGACAGCGCCAACCCGTTCACCGGTAGCCTTGACGGCGCGGGATATTCCGTCATCGGGCTGACCGTCAGCCGCCCGTCAGCCGATTACGTCGGCCTGTTCGGCTGTATCGGTAGCGGCGGCGCGGTGAAGAATCTCAATACAGCCGGCCCGGGGATAGCAGGGCATTACGAAGTCGCCGGCATAGCCGGGTGTAACTACGGCACGGTTGACAACTGTTTCAACGCCTGCGCCGTAAGCGGCAACGCGGACGTTGGCGGCGTGGCGGGGATTAACTCCAACGGAACCGTGCAAAACTGCCGCAACAGCGGCGCGGTCGCTGACGGCGTCTCGGATATCGGCGGCGTGGTGGGCCATAACTACTTCGGCACAGTGAAAAACTGCCTTAACACCGGTTCGGTGACCGGCGGCGCATACGTTACAAATACCGGCGGCGTGGTCGCGTTTAACTCCGGAACATTGCAAAACTGCCGCAATACGGGCGCTGTCGCGGGCTACCTCAACGCCGGCGGCGTGGCCGGGTATAACGACGGCAAGCATAAGGTCACAAGCACAGTCACATACTGTTACAATACGGGCTCCGTCGCCGGGAACATCGATGTCGGCGGCGTGGTCGGGGATAACATCAGCACAAACACGGTTGGGAACTGCTACAACACCGGTTCGGTAACCGGCGGCAACTATGCCGGCGGCGTGGCCGGAGTAACCTTTGACGCGGTAGCGAACTGCTACAGCGCCGGCCCGGTCACGGGTACCGGCAATTATGTCGGCGGCTCGGTCGGGGAACTCGGCGTCGGCGGCTCGGTCACAAACTGTTATTTCAACATTGATAACTATACCGGCGTGGACAACGGTTACGGCTTCGGCCGGACTACCGCCGGGATGACCGACAACGCCGCGCTTACGACCTACGGCGCGCTGCCCGCGCTCGGCGTCGCGTTTGTAAAGCGCGCAAACGACGCCGAAAACCTCTACTATCCCGAACTCGTTGTGTTTAAAAACAGTGCAGACTCCGTAATTGCATCGGCGTCCAAAGTCAGCGTCACGGTTGCGAAAAACGCGCCGGGCGGTGATATTTCGGCCTATTTCACCGACCTGAACCTGCGCGCGGCTATATACGCCGTTATCGGCAAAACGGCGCCCGCGCCGATTCTGGATACCGACGTGACGGATATTACGACGTTGAATGTGTCGAACAGAAATATCCAAAGCCTGGCGGGGTTGTCGTACCTAATCGGCCTGACGACGTTTTCCTGTGACGGCAACCAAATCAAGTCGCTGTCGGCGCTGCCGCCCGGTCTAACGTCGCTGACGTGCAGCGGCAACCAACTGACATCGCTGGCGCTGGCGTCGCTGCCGTCGGGACTTACGGTTCTTGATTGCGGCAACAACCCTATAGCCGCGCTGCCCGCGCTGCCGTCCGGCCTGACGAAACTTATCTGTTCCGGAGACGGGCTTTCAACGCTGCCCGCACTGCCGGCGGGTCTTAAGTACCTTGATTGCAATAACAATTTGCTTACGGCGCTGCCCGCGCTCCCGCTGGGCCTTGAAAGCATCGATGTCAATCAAAACAAGCTTACGGCGCTGCCCGCGCTGCCGCCCGGCCTGACGGAGATTTATTGCAACAACAACAGGCTGACTCAACTCGACGTGACCGGCCTGCCGCTGAAAGCCCTTGATTGCAGATTCAATTATTTAACCGCTGTGATCGGGTTTGGCGGTGCGTGGGACAATTTCTTTTATCTGTTCAACCCGCAAAATACGCCGCCGCAGCCGTCGGCGCAGCACACGGTCATCTTCATGAGCAACGGTTCCCAATTCGCTGAGTTCATACTTAACGACGGGCAAATGTTTGGCACGGATATGCCCGCGCCTCCAACAAACCCGGGCTATAACTTTGTTGGGTACTTCACAGGTCAGCAGGGAACCGGAACGCAGCTCACAACCATTACGCCGATAGTTGAGGATATGACCGTATACGCGTACTGGAACAGCGTAATTCCAGCGACGATGTATACCGTCACATTCATGAGCGACGGGGTTCAATACACAAGCAGGACGGTTTCCGGCGGGGCCGCGGTCGGCATGGCTATGCCTTCGGTCCCGTCAAAAGAAGGTTATACGTTCGGCGGATGGTTCACGGGAGACAGCGGAAGCGGTACGGCGTTTACTTTTGACACGGGCGTAACCGGCGACTTGGTCGTTTACGCTTACTGGAAAGTCTCCTTACCGGCGACTACCGTCAACATCGTCGCCGTTGCTTGGGCAAACGGCACCGCGACCGGCAGCGGCGCCTATAACGTCGGCGATACCGTAACCGTCACGGCCTTGCTGGATCCGGGCAACGCCTTTGACGGCTGGTACGAAGCCGGCATAAAGGTATCAGGCGATAACCCATACACATTCATTGCCACGGCGGACAGACAGCTCTGGGCTTTGTTCTTCTACAATATCCAGATTGTCGCCGGTATCGGCGGCACTGTGTCAGGCGATGGCGGCTACCATCCGGGAGACTCCGTTACCCTGACCGCGACCCCGAACAGCGGATATAGTTTTGACGGCTGGTACGAGAATAACACCTCGGTCAGCAGCAACGCAGTTTACACCTTTGTCGCGTCCGCTAACAGAACGCTCGAAGCGCGATTCGATGGCGCGCAGCCGCTGAACATATCAATAGACAACCGGCTGGTCATCACGCCGGTGAACCGTGAGACAACCAATTCGAGCTTCTCACTGCACGCAAACGCGGATGTTTCCGGCAGGCTGATTGTAGCTTCGTATGACGCGAAAGGGCGCTTGGTGAGCACGGCGGTGCAGCCCTTCTCGTTGTCGGCAGATGGAGAAACAACCGTTCAGGCTTATATTACCGAACAGATTGGCGGCACATACCGTTTCTTCATTTGGGACAGCGCGTTTGTTCCAATGACTGTGATCACATCAATAGCTGATTTACCTTGACTTCCAAATTCATGAAAAAGGAAAGCCGGCGCGATAAATCCTTGAGCGCCGGCTCACTTTTTCTAAATTAAGACCACAAAACATGTATCAGATGTGTCAGGTGTATCAGAACATTGGTTTTAAGCTGCTTTTCGATGTTTAAACCCTGATACTCAGACACATCGCTCTATCAGCCTGTAATCCATGCCACTTCTGGCTGATGCTGATAGCATCCGTCCCTGAAATTCTGAGGGACCAGCTAAAGGAAGTCAATAGAAATAATGAAAAAACATAAAGAAATTTTATAAAGAGATGGCCAGATTTTGAGTACGACAAAATTCAACGCCAAAAAGCGTTGTTATTAAGGGCTTTGCCACTCTTGTGGCAAAGCCGCCATCTAATTATACTTCTTGCATTTTTGTCAAGGTCGCAGAGTATTTTTTCGCAAAGTGCGCGAAAAAATCTTCCTGCTTCCCTTGACAAAAAACTGTCAGGCGGCTGGTTTATTCTTTTCCTTCAGCCATGCTGCGTGATCCTCCGGCTGACGAAGCTCGAAGGGCTTCCTGTCGCGTAAAACAGCAAAGATGATATGCACCAACTTATTCATCACGGCGCATAACGCGACTTTGTGCGGTTTGTTGGCAGCCTTTTTACGGTAGTAGGCTTCCAATACGGGATTGTTCGTTTTTCCGGTGGTATTCCTTGAGATAGAAGCTATTGCAACCATGTTCAGTATTTGCCGTAAGTACCGGCAGCCCCGCTTAGAGATTTTGTTCTTAACGCCCTTAAACTGGCCCGACTGCCGCGTTGATGGGTCAAGCCCGAAATAAGCCGTCAGTTGAGCTGGTTTATTGAAAGCCGAAAAATCACCGATTTCGGCCAGGATAGCAGCCGCACTAAATAAGGAGATGCCTGGTATGGAATCCAATAGAACCACGTTCTCGGCTATGACGGGATCGCAGTTTACCATCCGATTGATTTCATCATCCAGAGTTTTTAAGTTTTGGTTGACAACCTGAATCACTTGAAGATTTGTCTTGATCAAGACGAGGCCGCTACTGCACTGTATATTGAGTTTGGCGTCATTCCGCGCATATTCGCATAGCGCACAAACCTTCTGCCTTGCGTATGCGGGACCGCGCCTCGAAACCTTCACGATCAAGGCTCCCAACTCGTCCGGGTTTGCCGAGAGAATCGCTTGCGGTGATGGATACTGTTCCAATACAGCCAGCGATGTAGCTGACCAAAGCGAAAAGAACGTCTTATGAAAACTTGGGAATATCTGATCCAAGTCTGCAATGAGCCTGTTTGTGTACATGGTCCGCGTTTTGATAAGATCACTGTGCTGTCGCGTCAGGTTCCGAATATCAAACAGCGTGTCGATGGGCGCATTGGTCAAGCGCAGCTCTTTCAGGCGATACAGCAGTGCGATGCGGTATGCGTCCGCCCGATCTGATTTAACTTTACGGATGCTGATGTTCTTTATGGCGTGGGATTGGAGGGGATTGATGACTATAGCTTCAAAACCGTTATTTTTCAAGAAATAGAAAAATAGTCGGTGGTAATGCGACGTAGCCTCCATAACAATGACAGGTTTGACGCCGTACCTTGCCTCAACTGATTCCAACAAAACTTTTGCTTTGGTCATGCCGTTAAAATCATGCTCGAAGTGCAGTTCGCCGGCAATTTCGTTATTGGGAGCAAGGATACACATGTCGCTGAAATATTTGCTCACGTCAACGCCGGCAACAGGGCGGTTGTCCATCCGATTACCTTCTTTCTGTAATTTTGTGATTAGAAGCAGTCATACCGCCCTGAACAAGAAACAAGCCCGCATGTGATACGAGTAACCGGAGACCGGACTCAACCAGCTGAAACGTAAACCTTGCGCGGTATGAATTAGCAGTCCCTCAATGGGTAATTCCGACGCGGAAACCCAGCAGGAATAACGCCGATTTTCTAACCATGCTTAGTTTACCGTATTACGCCGTAAAGTCCACTGTTAGGAAGCGGCGACTGCTTTGCTTCCTTGATAATTTACCTGCCTGACAATCTCTTTCACCGATATAAATGAAGTCAGGGCGGTATGCCGCTCTGACTTCATTATACGGGCAGGAATAACGGACTGTCGTCCGCGCCGCAACAGCTTGCAGGCAGAGCCTGCAACGGGACATTCTATAGGAGAAAACGAAAGTTTTCCGACATTCGGCAGAAAATAGGGGGCAAGAAGTATCTTGAAGCCGTAATGAGTGGCAAGAATGATGCGCTCGGCGGGTGAGGTAGAAATGGAACGCGCCGCCGAGATAGCGGAAGCCACAAAATCAACGATAACAATTCACCCCACAACTATGTTGGAAGCTGTGGGGCAGTAAGGGGAAAGCGGATACTTCAGGGAGAGGTATCCGCTTTAATCATTCGATCATGAATTTATAATACAGCAATATCAAAGGTCAATGCTTTTGGAGCCGTATCTTTTATATGTACTGTTTAAGCCAGTCAGGCATGTTTGGATCATCGATTGTCCAAGATTCTTCCCTATCCTCGTCTTCTTGCCAATTATTTTCATCACCGTCAAAGAACTTCTGCCGGTGACACTTGTACTTAACAACTTCATTTCCTTCAAGCCTGTACTCATTCCAGTAATAATTCTGTTTGCCGTAGCCACTCCACTCGTTAGTTTTATAAATTGCCATATATATCATCCTTTCGTCACTAGTGGGTCAAACGCTTTGAAAAAGCGGGTGAAAATACTTCAGTTTTCAGGTGATTCGTCACTTTCATTCTTTTCGTATCGCTCAACATTGTCCAAAAACTCTTGCCTAACTTCAGAAACAAGCTGCTTTTTTTGGTTTCGCTTAATAAAATATTCTTTCGCCTTACCAAAAGCCCGAATGCCGCCATATACGATGCCTCCTCCAACAAGCATCACTAAACCGACGATAATGCCGCCCTCGATTCTGCCCGCCTCTCTTTCGCCTTCTTTGGCGTTATTTTCTAAAAAACTGAGATACGCATTCGCCCCGCCATACGGTTTTGCATTTGTAGAAAATTCTTGGTATTCGTCCCATAAGCTCATAAAATTACCTCTCTTAATATTAGTCTTGATCAATCGTCGTCAGACAACAATTTTAGAATTACGGCACTTACTACAGCGCTGACAATACCGGGGATAATCTTTACCAAAAATGCGCCATTAACGCCCGCTTTCTTGGTAGCAGAAACTACTTTTATGGCACTTTGTGTTTCAACATACTCATTTTCACTAAATTTATCAGCGTTGTCGATTAACAATTTAATAGCCCCTTGCAAATCGGTGTCATTTGGATCCTTTTCAAGTTTACTTTGAATTATTTCATCAAATACCAATCTTATCGTTCTGTATTGGCAATAAGTCATATCCGTTTTTTGTGGCTTTTCTGTTGCCTCAAACCTATGAATTGTCTGCTTGGTCACATTTATCTCATCGGCTAATTGCGAAGCACTCAAACCCGCAAGTTCCCTAAGTGTTTTTAAGTTCTTTTGCATATTTTGAGTTTTTAATGTTTTTTCATTAACAGCCATAATTCATTCACGCCCCTAACAACTTTTATACATAGTATCATATCGCTACTTGTTTGTCAATATGATTATTTATATCTAATTCGATACTATAGTACGCATTGAGATTAACAGAAAAATGTTATAGAAACAATCCAAGCCCTTCTGCATATTTTCGGCATTTCGACAATAAGCAGTTTATTTCTTCCTGATCTCCTCGGCGAACTCCTCCGCCGATAATTCTCCCTGCCTGGCCCGTTCCAGCAGCACCGCCGCTTCCACCCGCCAAGTCTCGAATTTTTCCCGCTTATATAGCTCCGGGTTACGTTTATGCCGCATATAGCGGGCGTTTTCGGCTTTTTTATAGATGAACTGCAACTCGTCCTGTTTGATTTTGCGGCGATGAATGACCATCGGGGCGTAATCCTTGCAGGATTTCCCCTTGTCTTTGTAAATCCGAGGGCAATACTCCGAATTTTCAGAGAAAGGAATAAAATACTTACCGCAAAGGGCGCATTTGCGGATACGGGCATCATTCGCCACCAGTTCCCAAAACTCGGCGTAAAGCAAGCCGAATAAGCTATCGGTTTCGTAGGCTTTTAGCGGTTCGAGCTGTGCAAAGCGGTATTTTTCAATCAGTTCGGGCATTTGCAGGGGTTCGTCAGCCCCGTCTACATCACCAGCATATAGATATACCTCGTCTGTATCTGCATGGAGCAGGGAATCACTATAAAACAACTCTCCGGGTTGGACAATGCTCGTCCCCCCTGAAAATTCAGCGTATTGCTCAACAAACGCTTTCGGTTCGGTATGCTCCGTGCTTTTACTGAGGATATACCATTTTTGCTGCGTTGAAAGTCCGTCGGTGAGGTATTCCGTGTAATCCATATCAAAGCAGAATTTACAGGCGGAAGAAAAAATATCGCGGGCCGTAATAAATCGCTCAATCGCAGCAGTATACGCCTCTTTGAACGCATTGCGTTGTATGGGCCTGCATTTATCCAACCCTTGCTTTTCTTCAAACGCCCAAGCGAAATCGTTCAACTTTTCGGAAATTCCAGACGGGACGGGTATATCTTCTTCCTGTTCCCACTCGCGCTGATATAAGACCGTAAAGAATTTTAGCTCCGTCCGAAAGGTCTTTATAGCGGTCATTGGTAAACAGCACTTTAGGTAAACGGT
>Ga0209629_10002741_pt1 | contig 12174 bp, 11 predicted proteins | sample TergutCu122P5_FD_187286 | JGI IMG/M metagenome (GOLD analysis project Ga0209629, IMG submission 187286) | Cubitermes ugandensis P5 segment gut microbial communities from Kakamega Forest, Kenya - Cu122 P5 (SPAdes) (version 2) | ecosystem: Host-associated > Arthropoda: Insects > Digestive system...
GTGTAGCAGGTGTATGTGGTGACCCTTGTGGTGCAGTGCGTTGGACTGCAGTCCAACGCACTGCATCACAAGGGTCACCACGTACACCTGCTACATGTGTTGCTGCCACAACACCAGAATTGATCTTGGGATTTTAAATTCAGTTTTTAAAAAAAAGTTTTTAAATTTTTAAATATTCAGTAACTTTAACGAGGTACAGACATACTCCCTGATGATGATCTATTAAGATCGAAACATGTCGGAGTACCTTTAAGTATTTTTATGTATTTTAATGAAATCAGCGTTCTAGACTGAATGAATGAAAAAGTGCATGTGTTGGTGTTTATCAATTATGTGCAGAATAATTTACAAGTTGAAGAGTGGTGTTTATCTAAATTATATCAGTTCCTTCCTACCTCACATAAAATACAGTCCATGTACATTATAAAGACCAGTTAGCTAATGCTGTTTTATCTGAATAAGTAGCATTTGTTTTGGGAATCAAATGAAATGTGTGCATATGCTGTGTAATAAAATGCCTAGTTTCTAAATGTAATAGTTACCATTGGCCTTTAAACAATTGACTGGCACAAAATAGTAGGAGGTAATGAGAGAAATAAATGAAGGGAGAAAAAACAGAGTAAAAGAAATAAGCACAGTCCTCTGAATGTCATACAAAAGAGATAAAACTGAAAATATGCAGGCCTACTGCTAAGTAACATTTTAGTGTATACAGGGTGTCCCAGGAGGAAGGGACAAAACTTCGGGAGAGTGTTCCTTATGTTGAACTTTACCGATATAACCCAAAACACCTATATCCAAATTTGAACGGTTACGGAGATAATGGCCAGAGAAGTTTGAAACTTTGACAGCTGTTACACACTTATTGATTACCAAATACATATTAATTTAATATGTAATATGTGGTTTCTGTAATGTTAATGTCTGTACTTAACATCAAACTAACTTGTGAGTGACATAAAGCCATTAAAATGAACTACAAAAACACTTGCAATACTGTCGTATTTGTCCTTAGGCTTCCAAGTACTTTACGCAGGCTTCAGCTGACTCTTATCTTGTGACGTCAGAGCTACCGTGCTGTAAAGCATTCGCCAAGGTCACTGCATTAAAACGTCTCGTTGCTGGGCGTGCGCAGTGGATGAATATGGCGTCACGGATGGCGTACAGTACATGGACACCCCAGAAGCCCACACTTTTCGATGGCCATTATCTCCGTAACCCTTCAACTTTGGATATAGGTGTTTTGGGTTATATCAGTATATTTTAACATAAGGAACACTCCCGAAGTAGTGACCTTGACTCGTGGGACACCCTGTATGAAGAAATATCGTTCATAACAGTATACTATAACATACTACAAATGATATCAGAACTGCATAGCTGTAGTGCAGAAAACTTACTCTAGTATTCAGCTGATCGAGTAACACAGTTACAGGGCTACAAATTCTTCTACTGAATCAAAGGCATGCCAAAGAAGGAATGATTTCAGTTCCTTCCTGAAGGTTTTATAACTCTCTGTTTCTTTTATGTGGTATTAATTATTGAATTGAATGCCTTTTTCAAATATAAAAACTCATTTAATGAATAAAAAAGTATGAATCAGTAAAAACAAGTTTAATCTTTGTTTAAAATCCCAGAAACCTTTCCACTTTATTTAATTTGGCATCTTGTTGTACAACATAATTCCCATATTCATCACACTCCTCTCAAAGAGGGATGTGTTACAATGTAGAACACTGAAATTACATTTTCTTCTCATAGTATATTCATACATCTTTAAATTACTGCTTAAATAATTTCTTTTGGTAGCACAATACATCAACGATATATAATGTTGTCACTGTTAGAATATTTAACTCTTTAAAAATTTGCCTGCAGCACTCTCTTTTATTAAGCCCTTTACTTGAACGAAGTACCCTTTTTTGTATTTTTAGTACCTTTACACTCTTAATTTCCCACCTGATAAAATTATACCATACCTTATTAAAGACTGAAATTTTGAAAAATATATATTTCTTAACATAAGCATAAGTCGCCTCTTAGTGATGTGATCATATAAAATACCTTGTTTAACTTTGAGCATAAAAAATGGATGTGGGTATTCCATTGTAGATTATTTGAGATATTAATTCCTAAGAACTTAACCTCAGATGTATATTTTATTTAAACATTATTAAAAACTATCTTATGCTGTACTAAATTACAAGTTTTGTTGAAGTGAAATAATATTGCCTTTGTTTTTTCAGTATTAATGATAAAGCTGTTATTTGAGAACCAAGTTTCAAATTGTTTCATGGCCCTGTTTAGCCTTTCCTGTATAGCATTAGTATTTTTGTCTATAGTACATATATTAGCATCATCAGCAAAGAGGGTCATTTTTGCATCCTGGATATTTAAAGGTAAATCATTTATATATAATAAAAACAAAAGGGGGCCCAGGTCTGATCCCTGAGGTACACCATGTATTATTTCCTTGCACTTAGATTTATATGTCTTCTTCTTTTGTATGTTACCAGTTTTAACCATTTCAACAAATTGTGTCTGATGAGTTTGATAAGATTCTAGCCATGCCTTTATTGTTCATCTTATTCTGAAATACTCTAATTTTGCAATTAATATTTTTCATGATTTATTACGTCATACACCTTCGTGAGGTAAAAAAATACACCTAAAACATATAACTGTTTGTCCATGGATTCCTGGATGTTTTCAATAAAGATTTGACTGGGTGTTGCAGTTGACTTATTTTCTCTAAAACCGTTTTGAGCATCTGTCAATATATTATGCTTATTTATAAAAATTATTTATCTATTGTAAAGTATTTTATTGAAAATTTTTGAGAACACTGATGGAATGGATATTGGTCTGTAATTACTAATGTCATGTCTATCACCTTATTTTTGCCATTTTCATTAATTCAGGGAAAATACCTTGAATTATGGAAACATTAAAAATAAACATAAACAGTTTTCCTTTTAATTTACGTACTACGTCATTTAATTTGTTTTCTATTACTCGGTAAATACACATAGTATTTGAATTATATTTAATTTTCATTTGAGAAGTTTGGCATTGTTTATAGACTAGAAGGTCTTCTACACAATCATTAAAAAAGGAATTCATTCTACAACTACATTTTGTGGGTTTATGATTTTTTCTGAATTAGTTTTTAACACAATATTCTGATTTTATATATGTGATTGTCCTGTTTGTTTGTTAATTAATCGCCACATCACCTTTGTCCACTTTTTTGCACCTTACCAACCTATCATCCCCCCTTCCCCCCTTTTTTGCTTCAGAAATAACTTTTATATATCAAGTGATATCTATTGATATAATTCAAAACTTCACTACTTAAGAGTTAAATTTCACTCTAAATTTTTTTAAAATCTAATTCTTTGGCATGAGACCTTTATTCCTTAGTTATCCGTCTATTTTTTTTAACCTCTTTCTTGTAGATTGTTTTTCTAGGAAAAGCACTTTCAAAGAAATATCCAAACTTCCTGAAAAAAACTTGTATAACTCATTTAGGTTTTTAATCAAATAAATCTCTGCTCATGATTCCTTTTCCAAAAAATATTTAAATTTTTCAATGTTTCCTCTAGAAAAATTTCTTTGTGTAATTTTTTTTATTGTATAATTTTGTCAAAAAATATAAAATTTGTGCAAAATGATCTGAGTACCCTAAATGCAACACTCCTATGGAATTATGATTGTATTGCTTATTTATTATCATAACATCTATTAAAGAGCTAATGTTCTTGGTAACCCTTGCTGGTAATGCAACTGTGTTGTTGAAATTATATGATAATAATAAACAATGTAAAACCTGTAGTTGTACACTGTCTCACAGGAAATTTGCATTCCAGTGTCCACACAGTAGTAATTTCTTTCTTTTTGATTGTACTTTGACAATTAGTGTTTCCACCTTCTCTAAAAATCTGTACACTTCACAGTTTAGAGATCTAGAAATACAGATTAATATCCATTTAAAATCCACTAATTTTACTGCTGCCATTCCAAATTACTTTGTGCTACATACATCTTTGATATATTTTACTTCCTTTATATATAAATTGCCCTGCACAAAATATCATGTTCTTCCATAATTACATGTTACTCTGTTGAAGTTATTAGCCACTTTATACTCTTCAGTGTTCAAAAGTTCTTATTTGTTCTTCAGGTAACCTATGTTCAGAGAAGTATAAGAAGTTTAATGAGCTTGTGTTTAAGAAAGCACTTAGTTCAATTGATTTATTTGCTAACCTTTGAACATTATGGTGAAGGATTGTTAAGTTCTATGAATTTGTGTCCAAATTTTTTTCTCCTCTCACTTCTTAGATGCTTTATTTCTTGCAGAGGTCTGGCCATAAAAATTCATAGTCTCTTTTAGTGCATACCTTACATACCCTTTTCGAGGATGATTCATTGTGTTCAGTTTTCTTAATATCCCATGTCTTTTGTTTTTGTAGTTCATTATTTCCTTGGCTCTGCTTTGGTATTTTTCCTTTACTTTCACCATCCACAGCCCTTACTTCAACCCCATCTATGACTTCCTCTTCTTTCCATTTGAGCGTTATTAAATTTTAACTTTTTTACACATAGAATATCCTTAACCTCATTTGTTACTTTTACTGCTCTTTGTTCTTTGCCTTTCTGGTTCATTGTGGTCCATATATTGTATTTAGCTCTCTCTCAGTGTCCACTTCTATCACTCAAAGACTGTCAGTAATCTTATGTTTTTTTAATTTCCTGTAAAACACTTTTATTTCACTATTTACACATAATTGTATCTCAGAGTCATATCTGTGAGGCACACTCATCACAACAAGATTGATATGTTTTTGTCTGTCCACAAATTTCTTTAATAGATGCAGACCTACTTCAGTCTCATTTTTTGCTACATCTTGAGGCCCTCCCTGCATTATGTAGACATCTTTTTTTGTAAGCCTGGTTAAGTCTGAATTTGTTTTATTTATTATTGATTCAATATTAGCTCCTCACTTCACTATTGCTTGTACTCAAATATTTTACTGAGAGTTTACTGTACTTGTGTGATGCCTCTGGCATGGCTATTCCCCAATATTAAAATAATTTTCTTAACCTTATTATATTTCGTCTTCCTTAGTTCCCCCCCCCCTTTTTTTCCTTGCATATCAGGGGTATTACTGTGTTTACCTTTTTTGTCATTAAGTAACGCACAACGGTTAAAACCGATATCTGGCACAACTTAGTTTCGTTTATATGTGGAGATTTTCTTTCCCCTGTCACCACCTCTGTCCCCAGCTTTTCACTCTCCACATTTCCCTCCTCTAATTCTATTAGACTGGTTATGTTAGCTGAAATAACTAAACAACTGACTGTCCTTTTGTCAGCTGATTTTAAGAGAAAGTTTAATTCAACCATATCCCTTTGTAGGTTAAGCGAATTATTTACCACATATTCAGTATGTTGTTGTAATTCGAAGGCCTTATTTACACTCACTTCATCTTTACACTGTGTACACATAACTTTGTTACTTCCAGACGAAACGATCGGTACCGTATAGGACGCCATGTTCGTTAATTCATTCATTCGATATTTCAGGGATCCAAAAAAATGGTTATAGAACATATTAAAATAACATTAGGCACAAATAATATTAGGCATAGTAAAAAACGAGTCATGACAATAAAATACAATAATGATTTTATAAATACAATACATAAAAAAACATCAAGTTTATACAAGGTTGTGAGATCAGATCATAGTATACAATCAATGAATACTGATACAATGTACCAAAAGACAAAACCTCATCTGCGATCTGTGATCCGACTTCTCAATGCAGAAGGTGTCAAACCAGCGGAAATCTGTATGAGAATATAGGCCAAATACGGCGCATCATGTGCGAGTAACACATAAGTCTTTCGAGTGGGTCCAGAAGTTCAAGAAAGGGGTGTAAATTGTCGAAGATTCTCCACGGCCATAACAGCCACATCGTGTCCTAACGCCCGTAATGATTGCGGCAGTTGATGATCTTGTACGAGAAATTGCAATGGAGATGAGCATTAGCGTTGGTTCTGCGCATACTATCGCTGCAGATGAGGAGCACTATAGAAAAATCTGTGCGCGGTGGATTCCTAGGCGTTGAACACCAGAAATGAAGGAACGACGACGAGATGTGTGTTTTGTGCTTCTTGCACGGTACGAGCAAGACGCATGATTACGGGAGATGAATCGTACATACACTTTTTAACACCGTAACACAAGCGCGCTAGTCCAGAATGGCGGCATCATAATTACCCCGCGAGCAAAGAAAGTCCGCTCACAAGTTTCCGCGGGAAGGTGTTTTGTTTTCTGGGATCGTAAAGGAGTGATTCTTGAATATTACCTGGAGCCAAGACAAACTAAGCTGTGAAATGTGCAGTGATATGTTTCGGAATCGGCTTAAGCCAGCAGTCCTAAGAAAAGACCGTGATTTGTTGTCCCCTGGCGTCTGTCTGCAGCATGTCAGCGCCCCACAGCCCGTCATACCCGGGAACAGATTCAGGATTTAATGAATTTATTTATTTATATAGTATTCCAAAATCCATATCCAGGAGTTCGTCCAATGGATATAGGAACAGAAGTAATTTGGCTCTATGCAACATAGAGCCTGTCACTGAGATAGGCAGTCTAGAATAATTAATATAATGGTACAAATTTAGAACAGAATTTCAAATTAAATAAGTAAACACAAATAATTACAAATTTACGAAATACAATTTCAAAATATATTAAAATATAATATATACATTTATAAGTTAACTAAAATACATACAAACTGCGATATAAAAGTATATAAATTAAAGAAGTAACTGAACAATGGGTATTGAATAAGTACAGAGAAATTTACTATAATTGTACAAAGTAAGAATATAGGATAAATAAACACAGTGAGAGTTACATATTGCTGCTTGCTAAAAAATTAATCTAAACTGTAAAATGAATGTGTTAGCAGATAGTGCTTTAGAGCAATTTTAACCTTTTTAGGCCTGCTGGAGATGCACTTAATTAATTGCCTTGGGAAAACCGTTAAAAATTTTGATGCCTTAGTAATAAACTCCCTTCTGATACATGGCCAGAGATAACTGAGGCAAGTGTAAATGATTTTTTTCGTCTGGTATTTTAATGTTATGATATACACTATTTGAAACAAAGTAATCCCTATTATTAACAATGAAAAATAATAAAGAGAATATATACTGTGATGAGAGTGTTAAAATTTTTAATTCCTTGAATAATTCTCTACAAGATTCCCTATAACCATATCCCATTATTATCCTAATTACCCTTTTCTGCATTTTAAAAATTGCAGAGCTATATGATGAGTTTCACCAGAACATTATGCCATATGACATAATTGAGTGAAAAGGGGAACGATAAATGATCTTCAGAGTAGAAATAGACATGTGTGGTTTAATATTTCGAATTAAGTAACACATAGTGCTTAGTTTATTCCGTCAGTGAATCAGTATGGTTTATTGGATGTTACATCTGCCATATTCACCAGATGTGGCACCCAGCGATTTTCACCTCTTTTGTCCCCCTAATAGAAGTTCCTCATGGAAGTCATTTCAGGTTGCATTGGGAGTTAAAAGGGGTGGTGCATGACAGGCTGACACAGCAACCAAAAAACTTCCAATACCGAGAAATTTATGCCAAAGTGGAACCTTGAAGGAGGTGTGTAGAAGTTGGTGGGGACCTACATTGAAAATATGTTATTGTGGTGTATCTGTTTTTAATATAAATCACTTTATATAATTTTTCTGGTTTTCATTTGCATGACCTTTGTATATATTCCTGTTATGTTATCTCTGAAGATGTCTGACAAGCTGAAACATTTTTGATTGTAAGTAAATATCTCATAACAAAGTGTACCTTGTTGGTTATATTATTTTATTGAGGTTAAATGAAATTGGTTGCTGATTTTATGTATGACACTATCTGTTTGTTGATAAGCATAATGTATTTAATGTTCATCCATGAATCATAAATTAGGTGTTTGTAGTTTCATTCTCACCATACTTACAGGTTTCTTTTCAGTTGAAATAGATCTTCTAACACAAAGAAGTCGTATAATGAGATTGCATTTGTTTATTGCAGACAAACAAGTGGTCACCTGAGTGGGAATTGGAGTTTATTCAGAAAGTACTGTTTTCAAACAGAACTCTTCCTTCTGGGGTGAAGGTCTATGCTGTATCCACACGTAGGTGAGTCAGAAGCATGTGTGTAGAATAACTCCTGAATTGTGGTATAGAGATAAGACATAAAGAACGATTTTATTTGGAAATGGAAGAAAATGTTATAATTGTGGCTGGACACAAACTCCTTGTTAAAATGTCTATTAACTTTTTTATTACTACACATGATAGAGAGAGAAAGAGAGAACTGTCGACACCAATGTGGATATATTGGGTTTTTAAGATCAGAGAGAGAAATGTTTTCTGCCATGTGTTAACAATTAAAGCTAAGTGCTCATAGATTTTCAGCAGTAAAACTTGCCCATGTAATAGACATATTCTGACAGAAATATATTCACATAGGTTAAAAACCACCAGTAGAATAGTTACGAACATTTATCTGTCAGCATCATTCATTAGCCAAATGTCATTTTGTGTGCAGTAGAGTTGTGTTTATTTGGTAAGCATGGGAATCAAGGGTGACCAGTTAGGGGAACTGTATGCATTTGGCTCACCAAATTAAGTCGCTCCAAAAAATGGTGACCTGTAATCCACAGTGTACTGATAACACACTGTTAAGAAATGAAATTTGGCCCCAAAGATAAAAATTAGATGATTTTTGGGGGGGGGGCACTCATTACATATATGAAATCCGTATTGCAATATCACCTAAACATTTTGAGGAACATGCATATTTAGAGTAGAAAGCACTTGCAGTTGGCTGGCTTATATGCACGGCCAGGCAGACAACCCGAAACAAAAAACATTTTCATCCCTAAGTGTTATGATACTTTCAGGGATTTAGGGAGGAGAAAACATCATATTGTACCAAACGTTTCAATAAGCTTTGTCAGTTTAGTTGAACTTGTTCCTTGGTGAAGGTCAATTGTCCGCAGTAGGGAGCGTCTTTGTCTTAACATATTGCGTGTTCTATTGTGAGAATTTATTTTCGCCTTGATCACAGAAATTATGAACCAAAGTGTGATAGTGTTAATTTACATGTAGTTTATTTGAATATTAAGAAAAATTATAATATAGGTGTACTTTGTTAAGTTGTTGTGTTCACCATATCTTGTAAGTGTGTTAGTTTGCCAAACTTATTTTGTTATGTCTGTGGTGAATTTACCACAAAGTCATAGGCAAAATCAATTACTCCTATAGTGAAGAAGGCATATGAATTATGTTTTGGCTGTAAAGATGGAGATCAGACAAGAGCTGGGCACCACATTCATGTTGCAGGAGATGTTCGTGGTATATATGTGACTAGCTCTAAGGCACTCACCAGTCAATTTCTTTTTGCAGTCTCTATGGTTTGGAGGGAACAGAAGAAGAATCTTAACGTATGCTACTTTTGTTTAACAAAAATAGATGATCATAATTCGAAATCTAAACATACCATAGTTTACCCCAATATTCCTTCAGGCATAAGACCTGTTGAACCTGACAATTCCCTACCATTTCCTAAGTCACCTCAACAGTAGACCCTGCCTGAAGAAGAACCAACCAGCACCTCTCCAGAAGATGACCCAGGACCTTCTTGTTCCTTTGTGGATCCCAATTTCCCGGAATTAACTGTACCTCATCTTATATCACAGTGTGAACTTAATGATGTAGTGAGAGACCTCACTCTTTTGAAAATTCAGGCAGAACACTTGGATGGAATTTGTTACAACAAAGTGTTAAATAAATGTCATACAGGAAACACCATCAACCATTATTATAATTTTTTCTAAGGACAGCGAATTAGTTTATTTTATTGATGTAGGACTTAAGCAAGAGGTGGGATGTACACACAACCCTGAAGAATGGAGACTTCTTGTACATAAGTCTAAATTTAGTTAAAAGGCAGTGCTGCTACATAAAAAATATTCACCCATCAATACCGATTGCCCACTCTGTCCACATGAAGGAAACTTATGAGCATATGGATTTGCTCTTGAAAGCTGTAATGTACTTAAAATATGGATGGAAAATATGTGGAGACCTGAAAGTCATATGGTTATTCCTAGGAATGCAGTCTGGCTCCACAAAGCTTTTCTGTCTTCTTTGCGAATGGTACAGCCAAGCAAAAGACAAACATTACAAAATGAAGGATTGGCCCATGTGAGAAAACTTAGTTCCAAGAGGAAGTGTGTCAGAAATCAACCGTTAGTTGACAAAGATAAGATTTTGTTATTGCCACTACACATTATATTGGGGTTATCTTTGTTATAGCTATGAAAAAACATGGTAAGGTTTTTTTTGAGTATTTGAGAGAAAAATTTCCAAAACTCAGTGATGGTAAATTAAAAGAGACTATCTTTATTGTACTGTAAATTCGTGAAATCTGATCTTTTTGAACACCTATTGAAGGACACTGAGAAATCTGTATGGCTAACATTCAAGGCAGTTTGTCTAAATTTCCTTCAAAATGTAAAAGCTGAACACTACAAGGAACTTATTGAGGACTTGTTAAACACATACCAGACTATGGGGTGTAATGTTAAACACATACCAGACTATGGGGTGTAATCTGTCATTGAAGATTCATCTTTTACCTCTCCATTTGGAATGAATAAGTTACAGAAAGCAGTTTTAAACATAAGTAAAAGCAAACATTTATTATTACATTTTTGTTGTCTTATTGTGATAAGTTATTTTCATACAGTACTCTTACCGTTGTATTTGAATTCCTTATTGTCATTGCAACATGAAAAAGTGATCTTAAACCATCGGACCCAGTTATACAATTGTAGATTCTAGTAAAATATAATAAAAATTCTTGAAAATGCCAAAAAAAACAGGAACTGAAGTTCCAGCAATCATTAGATGATACCATATTTTCCTTTTCAGATTTTGATTCAGCATATCCAAATTATAAAAATTCACCTATTTTCATCTAGGGGCAAAACAAAGTTTAAATTTGTGCTTCATTGTAATTACAGTATTATGAATTATTGCCTAGTAGGCATACATTACCAAGTACAGTATTCTTCAACAAATTTTAAGTATATTGGGGCAGTTTTGCATTACATTCTTGGAACCATACAAAGGTTAGAAACTTACATTAGGGCAATGCATTAAGGAACTCATTTGTGATACAGTGCCAGAAAGACAACATGTTAAACTTCTACAAATTGTATTTCAGGCCTTGTTTGTAAATACTGTGTAACACACATAGTACTTTACAAATATGGTGCTAGATGATCTGCAGTCTGCTGCCTCCACCCCTCCTTCCCCAGTTATATTCATTGCCTTAGATTCCTGTAGGGTATGTAGATATTATTCAATACCCACATCATCCACTGTAGATGTAGAGGGTAGTGTTTGTATTTTTTAACAGGACAGCCTAGCACATATTCATAGATTTATAATAATTGTGTATTGAAGGTACCAACCATTGTACACATTGTCTTCCTGTCACCAACACAAATCCTTCCCTTATCCTTGGTCTTCTCCCTTATTGGTTTTAAATTGGTTTCTTATGCAAGTGATGGCCATCACTGTTAACATTCATGCATTTCCCACTTCAACCTTTATCTTACGGGGGTGGGTATTAAAATTTTACCACATGGTTTATGAAAAACATATTACTTGAAAAGAAAAAGATTGTCATGAAATAAACAGCATTTTGTGGAAAATAAAAAGAGAGTATGCATTGTGTCGTAAAATGGGATAAGTTTTCTTCATGCCTAAATATATACAAGGGTGTATCCAAAAGTTCCAGGACAGTACTTCTAAAAAGAAGTTTGCTTACCTTGGATGTTAAATTCCTCCATGACTTTCAAAGTAGTACTCCCCTTTTTGCACGAATACAGTGGTCCCAGCGTTTCTGCCATGCTTGGAAGCATCCCTGGAAGTCCCTTTTTGGAATTGTGTCAAGTACCCGCTGCGATTACTCTTGAATCTCTTCAATGGTGTCAAATCTTCGACCCTTCATCCAAAGCTTCAGCTGGGGTAAGAGGAAAAAGTCACAGGGGGCCAGATTGGG
>Ga0209629_10002742_pt1 | contig 12173 bp, 5 predicted proteins | sample TergutCu122P5_FD_187286 | JGI IMG/M metagenome (GOLD analysis project Ga0209629, IMG submission 187286) | Cubitermes ugandensis P5 segment gut microbial communities from Kakamega Forest, Kenya - Cu122 P5 (SPAdes) (version 2) | ecosystem: Host-associated > Arthropoda: Insects > Digestive system >...
AATTTTAAAATCAGCGACTTTAACAAGGAACATACGAGCTCCCTGAAGATGATCTGAATGATGATCGAAACATGTTGGAGCGTTTTTAAGTGTTTTAATATGAATATTTTCGACCAATATTTTATTGCATATAGAAGTGCATTAGTTGGTGTATAAGATTCAGTGAATTAAAATGCACGGTAAAGCAGTGAAAGAAGAGAACCTATTTCTCATACCATTTCCTCGACCTGTATCTGACAGATGACAAGACGACTTCCTTCCATTATTTCTGCCTTCAGCTCAGGTTTCGTTCCGGTGCTCGGATTTCACATTTGTATGTCAGCGCATTATAACTGTCGCATGCTGCTTGTTTTACAAGCTTAGTTTAAATACTAAACTACGAGTCGCTGTATCACTATTTGACTGGGGAAGCAGAAAATTCATATCAAATTTTGACTGAAATACCTCATGCAAACTGGCGCCTAGATAATTCAAGGGAGGTGGAATTATAATAGCTGAGATATGTAGCCTTGGGGGTGGCACTAAAATGGTCACTTTTGTTACTAATGACACGTGCCGCCTGCCGCATAGATAAGACTACATACAACATAGGGAAAACTGAGGAAATATCACCAGATGACAGGGAAATTACAGGAGATTGACCCAATTTTCGACGAAGCATGTTGAATAGCAAAAGTAAAGGTAAAATGGTAATGTTTTCGCTGTGTACGGCATGAAGGTATATGGGGGAGGGTAGGTAAAGTCTCACTCATTGGAAAACTCGGCACTAAATGAAGGAAAATGGTCCTTCATCCTCCGGCCGCTTTACCCCCGCTGAAGGCCAGCGATACTAAGTGAATAGGAAGCTGGGAGGGCTCCAGAATCAGGGTGGGTGCCCTGAAGCAACGATTCTTGTCCCCGTCGGGAATTTCTCAGTCGTCAATCCCAGAAGCTAATCAATACACAACTACGCTGCACTGTTACACTGTTAAGTATGAAATAAGAAATTAGCATAGCACTCAAAAGAACATTCCTAAAGTGTACGTACAAACCATATTAAGCCCTTTCGTGTACAGGTCAATAAAATTAATTAAAATAACATTAACAGAAATGCCTTGCCTTCCCATTGCAAGCTACATATCCAGCAAAGTTTATACTGTCGCTTTGTTGATATCGTTGATTAACGTTAAAAATTAAGATGTGGCGACTTCAAACATCATCAAGCTTCTACCGAGATTCACGAGAGTCTACAATTGGATTTTTGCGATTTATTTTAGGATGCTGTATTTCAGGCTATACTGCGCCGATGGTAGGAAAAATTTGTGAATGGTAAACTTAATGTGATTTGTATGGAAGTGGCCACTGCCTGATCGAAACACCATCTCGGAATTTGCCTGCAGGTACTGAGGAAAATTACTGTAACCTCCATCAGGATAGCCGTTATTTCGGTCAAGATCGTACTGGGTACCTCCCGAATACACGTACAGTGTGTTATTACAACAACACCCTGCTCGGATATCAATGTGTGTATTCTGTAATATTAAAATTAAAAAGACAGAAGGACAGACACAAATCCAAAGCTCGCTAATATGCTTCCAAACAAGGAACACTGGTCCTCGGAGAGAGTAACAGAAAGGATTATCAGCCTTGAGAGTCCGAGGCTTGCCAACACATTATTACAACATCGCAAGATTAAGCAGTGTTTTAAAAAAAACTGTACAATTTTAAATCTTGTCTAGAAACCAAGGTGGGCGCTGCTGAATTTGGATATATAACTGAAGACTTGGCAAGGAAATGGAAGGAAGATGAAGCTATTTTAAAATTTTACCTCATAAACTTTCGAGACTGACTCTGGATTCGATCCAGCTCAGTGGGTACTGGGAGGTCATTCCCTCATAATTCACACTCATCGAGTGCCAGAGTAGTAGGAAGGAAAGCACTGAGTTTAATATCTTATCCCCTGATAAGTTTCCATTGCTTCTTGCTAAGCAAAAAGACAGTTTTAGCTTTATATTATCAGTTTGCCAGCAACGCAAAGAAAATGTGTGAGAAAATTCCGTGTGAATGGGTTACCAGACCCCAAAACGAATCGAGGAACTCCCTACGAGTGTTAACTACTCATACGCGAGATTTGGTTATAAAAGATCAAAAGTCTTGCGAAAGAAAACAGCACTGAAGATGTGTAAACAACCGCTGTATTAACTACAGCGGGAGACAACGCCTGCCTCAGCTCCCGATTTGGAGTTTCTGTATTGATCTGACGAAGGCACTGTCTAGCTGAGCCCGGGGATGCACCACATTCCACGCTCGGAATATCGTTTCCGTACAAAGCATTCCCACGTGATATATGAATTTCTCTTAATCCTGCCTGTTATCTAATGACACGTATTGCGTGAATTTTGTCCTTCACCTAACAGGGATATACAAGTTATAGTGCACATAAATCACTTTACTACTTTAATGCGTCCCTCGTAACAGTTGCCGCACCCGATTGCCATTATCTACGGTGGCACACTCGTAACGGTAAACACACTGTAACTGGAAAATATAACACCTAATTGCACAAGAACAGGTTACATCAGTGCGAACATCAGGTACATCTGGCATGAGGGCAATGGAGATATAAAGAATTGTATCTCCTACAAGGGAAATTTTAGTTTGAAATTACATGTAAAAGTATTTAAAATTTGGTTCATAAATGGTGGCTTCATTTCTGTTCTTGTTTGACAGTAACGTATGGCCACTGCAGCTGACGCACCTTTAATCTAATGAAGTAATCAATCGTCAGGGAACACTATGGTGATTAAATAACGCCGGACGACATGGACTAAAAATACTGCACACATGTACGGAAAAGTACTTTGGAACTTTCAATTGGAAAATATCAAGGAAAGACACAACTTGGGAGGCCTATACATCCGGGTAATATTAGAATGAGTTTTACAACAAGATAATGTATAGATGTGCACTGAAATAAAACGGCTTACAACAGGGCCCAATCACTGTCCCTCGCGAACACTTCCTGAGGCAAGATGGGTGAATCTTCGGGTTCGGTTCAGTAAGAGAGAATGTACTAACGAGCTGGTAACAACTGCAAAAATTTACAGCATCGAAGGGAATAAGGACGGCGAAAGACGCTGTCGTGGTTTACTTCAAGACAGTCTACTCCACCTCGGCATAATAAAGTGAGTCGTGCGTACATTCACAATTTATCCCCACGGACACCCTGAGTTCATACAGCTGGAGTATGACTGGCATTATTTCTAAACCTGTACTGAACGCCTGTTTGTAGCCTGTACATCTACGGCTTTTTAGTTTTACCGTGGGATGCCATGTGAAGTTAAGACGTTATCTTCCAAAAGGTTGTACAGATGGGAGGTCAAGACTTATAAATATATTTCACCAATAACAATGGAAAAGAAGACGACAGAAACGTTACGTGGAGTATGATGAATTGTGTTTTAATGTCTGTTTCATTTTATAATTCCATTATTCTTTCTTCCAGGAAAATCGGAGAGCAAGGACAGTCCAGAAAAAGAGAAGCCTGATCCCCCCAAAGTCAAGCCAGTTAAAACACCATCTAAAGGAGGTAAATACACATAATTGTGACTTGTCTTCCATTGGCAATATGCCACGAAGTCATTCTATGTTAAATGGCTCAGTAAGTAGTGTTAATCATTCATTCGGTAGTCCGTCTTTCAACAGGCCAAAGTTCATAGAGTGCGGAAGTTTCTTGTGTAAGGCATCCAGACTCCTTACTCGAAGAGATGAAAGTAGCCTTGCATGAATGGCTTGTAAATGAAGCTGTACGGTACCATGGAACCATGCAAGGAAGCGTACAGGCACACGCAGAAGACAAACTAATCCGAGATCATCTCCTTCTGCAACAAGTCACGTCTCCCCCTACTTCATGCATTCTACGTCTTTTGATCACACTCACAACTTTAAGCCAGTAACGCCAACGTCATTCCAGTGAACATCAAAACAAATGTTCTTGATTTCAAACTTTCGCCGTGTTCTGAATGTTGTATGCTTTCTTCAGGGCAGTTCCCCGGCCTCTTAATTTTAAATGCCGACGTTCGGAACATTCTGTCTATTCCATGTTCATAGGCAGGTAGGTGCGTGTAGAATCATTCTACACGCACCTACCTGCCTATGAAGATGGAACAGACAGAGTGATCCGAAACGTCAGCATTTAAAATTCAGACGCCGGGGATTAACCCAAAAGAAAGCATACAACATCAATACAAATATGTTTTGAGTTTATTAATAATTAATATACATACTATCATGTTTCGAGTGTCATTGGTTCTGCCAACCCAATTTTCTTCCTAAGGTCTTAACTTCGGGAATCGAGGTCTCAGCTTTCGCAGCATGTTTAAAGAACGCAGCCCATGCGAATGACGAGGGATTTCTGTATTATCAAAGCCACGTGGCACACCAAGAATTAAAGAGTGCAACGTTTTGTCGAAGGAACTATTTTTAAAGTGGTTCAGACACCAGCAAATTTGAATAACAAAAATGAGGCTCATAATGTAATAAAGACAATAATAATATCTGAATTTGTACCATCACTCACTGCAAAGGACTGCTGTTTTATCTGCTTCACATCACTAAAAATACGTCAACACTAGCGACTACTACATGGTGGGCACTGTTTTGCTAAGACCGTCCATGAGTAGCTGCAATGCCAGCCCACAAACACAAACACACCAAGCCCCTATTTTATGCGTTTGTGTTCCTGAAAATGTGTGGATAAATAAAAAATAATATTCCCATAAGGAATAAGATAGGAAGGGGTTAATATAATACAGTGCGGCCAGCCAAAGGGTGTTAAACCGAAAATATGAGGACTTGAATTAAGAAGTGGTGTATAAAACAAGGGCTGTGTATAACTTGGTTTTGTGCTGCAACATATGACACCACTTCATATTTTCTTGGAACATTATTTGTTGCTAATATCCCAGATTGTATATTCTCTCCTCTCAGAGTTCAAGTTTGGGCAAAGTAGTAAAAGTTATTGAGTACCTACTCTAGGGTTTCATGGTAGTGGTATACATGCATAGTTTATAAATTAAAATCACTGGTCACCACCAAAGGTAGTTTAATGTGCTGGTTCAATATGTTGTGACATGCCCACAAACAGTAATGTTATGTCACAATAAGCATAATATCTTGCAAGATCTAAGATTCCCACGGCAATGTTGCTGAAAAAACAGTCTTTTGGATTGTGACACTATGTCACTTAGGAAGTAATTCTTGATGTTTCAAAGGAAGTATGATCCTTCAGAGCATCAGGAACCACTCACCCAATCACAAAGTGTTACAAGGTAGGGAGGTGAATCTTCAACAGATCATTAACATTGTTCAGTCTAGACTTTGGAATTCATCTGTCGAGATTCAGTGTGGTAATATTAACTGCTTGGATGATTTGAGTAAGTTTATTTAGGTAATCTGCAAAAAATATATGAGCATTTATAAATTAAGATGTTAATGTGGATTTTGTTACCCCTGTCTCTCTTTGGACTGAAAAGCAACTAAAAGCACTTCTATGCTTCTGAGGTTAAGAAAGGGGGGGTATTTTTCATTCAACCACTTCAATTTTCATGTAATGCAAGCAATGCCCAAAAGCCTAAAATGATTTTTGGACCTGTGCTGAAAATGAGACTTGTTTGAGGATCTTGCTAGAATAATTCTTCCTGCAACAAACTTGTCTCTTTATTTCTGCACTCCATTATGCAGAATAAGACAGCAGCCTCCCTCCATTTATAGCAAATTAAATATGTCATGAACATTTTCAGATATAACAGATAGTGAAAATTATGGCCATACCACTTCTGAGGAGAAACACAGATAACTCTTTCTCAGACAAACCTCTGTTACAACTCCCTCAGTAAATTTTTCTAACATCAAGGACATTCATGTTCTTGTGTTGTTAGGGTAATGTGCAAATGATGGGCAACAAGTCATAGAGTATTAGGTGACAAAATTATTAATTGGTTTGAACTATCATGACAAGACTTAACAGTGTACTTTGGTGAACAGAGTTATGGCTATGGGCCCTCAAGTGCCATGGGCAGGAATGCAAATGGCCAAGTGGGTTTGCCAAGATGGGATCCATCTGAGTAGCAGGATTTGTTGAATTACTGGTCATATTCACTACAAAAACCAACCACCAGTTTGTTGAGCTTTAGTTCAAGACCTTTACTGTAAACTGCAAAAGAAGAAGGCGTGAACATTATAAATCATGAAAGAAAGATAGACTGACTACATGTTGAGCTTTCTAAAGCTCAGTTTGAAATGGTGACAAACAAAATGTGATTCTAAAGAACAGTTAATAGAGAGTACATCTGACCTGCAGCATGGTCTGCTTATATAGTCTATGAAGTGACAAAGGCTCCCTATCCTACCTCTGTGTTGTCATTACCTTCAGCACCCCTCACATCGACATGAGTCAGTGAAGTACATGGTTTGTGTTAAATCATGTAACTTAAACGTTTTGAAGATTTTAGCTAGGCTTAACTATGCATTCCCATAATTCCGAGGTGCAAGCTATTTGCCAGATCCCTTAGTTCACATTTCTTGACTTCCAGTTAGTCATATAATGTTTGTTCTATATGCATTCACAGGCATGGAAGTTGATGACGACTCGATCATTATAAACAGTCAAGAGATTTCTTGACTAAATTCTCTCTTTTTCCCCTTTAGATCTAAATGCCATCAGTTACCAAATTACATTTTTAACTGAAGCTGATTTTGTTATAAACATATGCTACATGTATACAGTTTCAAGAAAAGGTAATCCATCTACCAAATTAGATCATGTCATAACACAGACGTCCATAGTAAAGAACAATTTTTTTTTACCATGACCCAACAGCCCTAGCGGACCAAGGCCTCCTCATTGTCGAGGATTCATGATCACTTTGTAGGACACACCACACTCGGTAGGACTCCTCTGGACGAGTGATCAGCCTGACGCAGAGACAGTAAAGAACAAATACTGTGCCAAATTCCTCAAAACTAATTACCAAAAATAAAAAAAATAAAAAATGAACTAAACAATAAATTTGAATGACTGGTTCAAAATTTGAATATTCTACATACCTATATGTGATGGCATATGGATACTACATTACTAAATCCATGACAGTTATTTATCTGGCCAAAAAAATACTGAACTGAAGTGAGAAACTGAAGTGGAAAGAGTGATAAGGCAGAAGAATCTAACACCTTAAGATGCAGTAAACCAGCAAATATTGCAAAAAGCGACTGAGAACCAATAACCAGTGTAACACTGAAAAACTGTTACAGAAATTAAAAAATTCCCTGCATTTTTAAGGAAAAGGTTCATCATCATATTCATAAAAGCCTTCCATTGGGATCTGTTGTGAGTAATTTCAACCCAGTTGACACCTTCACATCCAGTTTTCCTAAGATATGTTTTATGCATGCAGGTCTTCCAAGTAGCATCATCCATTTGGATTTTACAATTACACTTTTCATGATGCGAGATTTGAGGTTCTCATGGCAGTGTTCATGAATATTCAAGTCTTCAGTGGTGTGCTATTTTAGCTAGTAAATAGTTACAACCTTCCTGAAAAACCAGCAACTATTTACCAGTGGTAAAAGCATAGTATCCCAGATGACTTGACTGTTCAAATTTCATATGCATTTCTCACTTGCTGCCTGCATACCATAAGTACTAACAGCTCCTCTTCATTACCCTAACTACATCAGACACAGAACATAAACGATGGTACTTACATATTTAAAAAGTTTTAAAGACAAAGATTAGTGTCTTCTGGGATGTGATGTGATGCAAACTCATCTACCGGCCTACATGGTTTCACATGTCAGATGACAGTAATCTTCACAGTTACTACTGTCAGAACCTCAGATCTCACATTTCGAACTCAAGTACTGCATTTGAACGTTGTGTCAGATTAAAACTGGGGCTAGCCTTAGCTCAAAGTGTAGCTTAATACAGTAGTACCACGATGGTAAACAAGTGTGTAAAATAACATGTACAGACTGAAGGCTGCTAGTTCTCAAGGCAGTTATAATGCTGTGTTCAAGCATATTGCATTGTGTAAGACCACTAAAACCCCAAACAAATGTCACTTAATCCACCCAACCCCTATGTATGCAACTCCTGTTAGGATGGCAAAACTTTCCTATGTGGTTCTACTGTACCAGATTGTCAAAAGTAGTATGCTGAGTACCACTACACATAGATTATCAATAGTGATTTTGGCTACTATTTGAACATTTACTGTACTTATTCCCTCTGTTATTAATTTGTGTCTCTTTCTCTCTTCTGATATTAATTCATGTATCTTGTTTTGTTTTGTTAATAATTCATGGCCTTCTTTCATTAACTCAAACCTTGCTCCATTTCTTTATTAATTCATGTCACTCATTTTGTTTTATTACAAATTCACATATCTTGCATTGTTTATTTATTTATTCATATCTCTTGCTTTGTTACATTAATAAATTCCTGTCTCTTGCTTTGTTTCCAGAGCCTGGATCAAAGTGCACTACAAAGGAGCTGCAGCAGTAACAGTCAATCTTGGGAGTAGAAGCAGAAACGCTATCACAATAGCCACCCATAGAGTGAACAATCTGCACTTTCATAAAGAGTTAAAAATTCAGCACTAGAAATATAAACATGCAATAGAATGAATGAAACTTTTTTTCAAGAACATAAAATCAAATGAATCAGTTATAAATTAATCAAAAGTTAATGAGTACTAGATGATCTACAGAACAATGGTTTAGTTCATGATGATTTGCTGTGAAAGACTTCAAAGTATTTGGGGTTATATGACAAAATATGACTAACAATGTCATAGCTTGAACTTTCTTAGAAAATGTAAAATATGATTTTTATTAACAAGGGTAAGAAATTATTGTACACCTAACTCAGTCCTCAGATCCCATATGAAAAAACAATTTGCTGCTTGCTCACTGAAAACACACTTCATAGACAAGATCCCATAACACTCTGCATTATAAATAAATTACAACACTTAAAAATTTTGATGTAAAAAAAAAAGTGAACTAACCTGCAGTGTTCATTAATACCATAGACCTAAACTAACAAAAATTTATATGAGACTTTTGTATCATATTGAGGAAAAATATGATGCAACCACTGACAAAGACAGATGCCCACTATCACTTCCCAGATCTTAGCAAGAACGGCAAGATTTTCCCCATATGAGTCATGAAAAGCAATGTAAAAACAACAAGATCAACTTATCTATATTACAAGAGATGTTAAAATTGCTGTACACACATACTGCACTGTTTAAATAGGAAATTCAGCCAAAGAAGTTCTTCCTGAGAAACTACCAACATATCTTGTCATATGTTTCCCTTTGACTCTTATTGCATATGGGGGTTCCATTCTGTAGACTCAGTCCTTTATATTCCACCACAAATAAAAGTCACATAAAGTAATACAACACAAGTCTGCTGGTCAAAAATGATTAAATATTCTTCTCTCACCAAATACCCCTTCAGAGAATGGTCTGCATTGTTTTTTCTGGTGAGTTTCGTAACTCAACCCCATCTTGTCTATGATTTATTCAGTAAGCACACAGTATGTTTTTTTCAGGTTTCTTGTCTTGAAGTGACCAAACAGGATTGACTTTTTAAGTATGAATGCCTCTTGTGCTTTAAACCCTAATACCGGGAAATTTATCATTTTCTCCAAAACATTCTGGCAGAACCACATTCACATACAATTCATACAGAAAAAATGGTAGTCAACAGTATGTGAAATCATCTTCAAGCACAATAACTAGTACTTCACACAATGTCAGACACAGCTGTGTGAATAATTTTAGTGGCAACTGCTGTTTCCAGCATATAGAACAATAACCAGTATTTAACACACTGTTACACATCTGCATTCTTATGTGAATAGTTCTATAACCAATGTTAGTGCTCCCCACTGAATCATTTTGCCATTATGGGGAGGCAGGCAGTGATAGCTGCATTCAGCTTCATAAATGGACACCCTGCGTAACACATAAACATGTATATATACTCTGTTTCATGTTGTTGATATACAATTTTCTCTACCAGCTGCATAAAATATGTGTTTTAACGTAACATGCTTGATGCTTAGAGATTTCCATAAATCTCCCCATGAAACTCAAGTGCCCATATTTACATTTTCTTCATTGCTATGCATGCATAAACATTATTCAATGAAGATATCAAAAACTGTTTAGAGCAAGTTTGAAAGGAATGCTGAAAATCTGAATATAACACAATTAAAATACAGAGGAGAAACCTATGTTTACTTCCAGAAGATTTACATTTTTAATTACAGAGTTTAATAGGGTAAACTATGACAGACACTACAAACTGTGTTCAGGAAAATACCAGATCATTTAATGTGCACATAAAACCACTGCCACTGTTGCTTTTTACAACAGTTCATTTTGTGCTGAAAATGTCAGTACTGATTATTAACCAACTTCACAGCTAACATGTGTCATACAGAAACCAGGAACTGACCATAATAGTAACAGAAATCAATCAATATACACAACCTGAAGAAAACAGGTGGTCTTGTCTTATGGGGTGTTACTTCTAGTTACACCACCCATGACTAGTCATATTTTCTGTTTCTTTCCCCACAGTGGACTGTAATGTGGATATTTTCCTATTATAAGAGGGTAAGAAAAGCAATTCATACTTTTCTTGTTGAAGAAAAAGTTTTAATCCCTCCCTTGTCACAAACAAAAATGGAAAAAGGACTAAATGTGCTTTAATAATAAAGTACTCCACTTTGTACATAGATGGAGCTTTACCTGCTCAGCATACTAGTTTTCTTGCAACTGCCTGCTACTCTCAAAATATATATGGTCAGTCCATTACACTTCAAAGGCAGCGCTGATTTTTTTGTGCTTTCACAGTAAGGTGAAGTTTGTCTTAGTAGAGAGTGAATAGTGTTAACTTCGGAAAGTACACAAATGAATAAATGCTAAGGAACCACTTATCCTATTAATAACTGCAATGCTCTTGCCATAACTGAACTGGTCTGTTGATTCCCTTAGCGGTCTAGGATACTTCTGCATGTGTTCCCTCCCATACGATCCAACTGACAATTTAAATCACCACACGACCCACACACCATACATAATTTGATAACATCATACATCCTTAGATACTGTAACTGATATGAATTTCAGCAGAAACCACTGGATCAGTTACATTAGTATACTGTGATGGGAACTCATTTTCCAATATAACTGTCATACGGACATGGGGAAAGCCTCTTTGTTGAAACTAAATTACATAAATCTCCAAACACTCTGGCTTTATTTAGGTTAGGCAGAAGATGAACTTCAAGCAGAACACAAGCCACACAAGGTCAGCTTGCTTTTCAACTTTTTCCCGGAGTATGATTTGCTGGTAATTTCAGGCCAATTCAAATTGCACATGAACATGGTAAACCTATCTGGTTCTCCAAATTTTCCTACAACCACAATCATGCCCTGGAAATTTTGCTGCATATTCCTGCACCTTCCAGTAGAAGCTGATAGAAGGATCACTGTTCTTCCTGGTGGTATGATGTTATGCTGTGCTCTCTAAAGTTTATGCAATGTATGACCACATGGTCTTGGTAATTTGCAGCCATCAGTGATAATATTCATGGCTAAGTTTATGACTATTATCTTCAAGAGACACACACACACAATTGTTAAACAATAAAATGCCACCTGAATAGGTGATGCGTTCAAATATATATTACCTATTACTATTATTTATATATTTTTTTAAGTGTTGCCAGAATTGGAGTAATTGAACTTTCAGAACTGACTGACATATAGGTTGCTCACATTATATGAAATATACAGCACATTACTTTTCATGTGGCCATTAAGACATGTACTGTGCTTGATGTTTTTCTGACCGTGCATCATGAATTGACTATATATTAATAACCAACTTGCTGCACTGATTATTATTTATTCATAAAATACTATTCTCCTCTACATGTTTCAAGCCTCAAGTGCTCATCTTCAGGAGGATACAGTTGTACACATGCAGCATATGGTACTCTCACTCTCTATGAGAGTATTTTATGAATAAATAATAATCAGTGCATCAAGTTGATAATTAATATATAGTCATGTACTGTGCCGTGTGGAACAACAAAATATTAATTT
>Ga0209629_10002743_pt1 | contig 12171 bp, 3 predicted proteins | sample TergutCu122P5_FD_187286 | JGI IMG/M metagenome (GOLD analysis project Ga0209629, IMG submission 187286) | Cubitermes ugandensis P5 segment gut microbial communities from Kakamega Forest, Kenya - Cu122 P5 (SPAdes) (version 2) | ecosystem: Host-associated > Arthropoda: Insects > Digestive system >...
CTTCCAATCTGCACACTTCTTGTCTCCCCTCGGTCCAGTCGTACTTTAACCCTCTGATCCATGTACAATTTACTAATCAATCTTCTTTTACGCCAGTCGATATCAGTTCTCTTTAAGATCTGCATTAATTTGGTCCAGTTTACACGGTCAAATGCCTTCTGCCAGTCTATGAAGCAAACACACAGTTCTTCATCTATCTCCTCTTCTTCTTATTCCAACTACATTCACATAATATTTTAAATAAATATATTTATAACCTATGACCTCCTGTATGTTTCGGTGTTTGTTACACTACATTTAGGGATACCATTGAGTTATTTGCTCAATAACTAGTATATGCTTTTTGCAATGTTGTGACGTAGGATGTGCTGTCAAATGTAAGGTATATTCTGTTTTTTAAAATTTACAAATTTACATTGTAAATTTGTAAATTCACAACAAAACGCTCTAAGAAACAGACATCAACGTCAGCGGGTGGTTTCGAACCCACAATCCCAGCAAGAGAGCGGCAGTGTCTTACGCCTTAGACCGCGTGGCCACCTTCTACAAGGACTTCATAAAAAATAAATTTAATTTTATTGTAAACAAGTAAATAGTGGCAAAATGTTGAATGCATAAAATAAAAGTTTATTCAAAAGGTAGTTTCAAATTTTGGTTCAGGTAAGCTTGGTAATACGCGCCGAAACTGCACCCCAGCAGTCCCCGGAATTGGAAGTATCAGGGCTATATGCTACACCACGATGTTCCTTCATAAAGTTTGTTAGTTGAGCAACCAATTACATTCAAATGCGTAATTATATATAAATGTAAAGTAATGCCTGTACAAACCTATTCAGATCCAAGGGGTTCCAGATCATTCTGCACATGAAGGTGGTAAGGGTGCCAACTCTTTGCACCGGCCGTCTTTCCCCTTCAGGAAATATTTCTTTTAATCTTCTCTTTTAGGGTCTGAGTCAAACCTAGTGCCATAGTACGGCCGAAAGGATTATGTCAGTGAAACTTTCCAATAATACCTTCGGAAATCGAACCCGCGACCTTCTTGCTTGTAACGCAGCGCCACGAACACCTGCGTCACCGCGTGTTCCTAATTATATATGAAAATATAAAATATTGTTACATATAAATATGGTAAAGCTCGTAGATTTCCTTCGAAAATTTTCCAGAACAAATCTACGAGGTTTAGAATGTAAATCGGTGGAGAAATTTGGTCTTTAAATTAAATCACTCAGAAATACAATCACAGTAATGACAGGACTAATGGAATAGGATTTTTTTCTCTTTCAACAGTGACGCATGCGCTAAAGCACAGTTTTGGGATCTCTAGTCGGTCGGTGAAACCACTCTTTTTTCTCGACCTGCTGATCAGTGCTACCATGCAGTAAAGCAAAGGCTACTCATTGCCCCGAGCTGAGCGAAAGCAAACCATTTGAAGGTTTATTTAATGTAGAAACGTTAATTCCACTTTCCCCCACTTCCATTGAGATTGCTGGTCTGTGTTAGGCAGGCTGCAGAATTTTTCGTGATTGGTAGTAACATATTATAATGTTAAAAGCTACAGACAACATGAATTTAACTGAAGACTCCAAGTTATATTACACGTAGGAGCTGAAATATCTCAGTCACTACTGGGAGTGGACTAGTGGCTTGTTTACTTGGTTAACGGGGCTTAATTTCGGGCAGAGACGAAGATTTCTTTCAGAACACCTCTAAAGTCCACCCAGTGTCCAAAGCTATATGTACAAAGTGACTTTGGCCATGGTTAAAGTAGCCGAAGCATCGAGTTGGTCACTTATGTCCATCTGATGCCTATGTTCAAGAATGCCTGCAGCTATGTCGTCCCTATTCCGTATATTTTTATGGCATGATGCTTAACTGATCGCAAGACACTTTATATGTTACCAATGTTTCGTACAGCGGCAGCAGTCCAACTTGCAATACGATTCCGTGTTCTGCCTTACGACAGGTCCATAAAATATTCCAAAGCCAGTTGTCCACATAATGTGATATAGTGATTCATCTGTCAATTTCAAGTATATTCTTTTTTCTTTCAGGTGATACAGTAGCTGCCTACGCCTTCTTCGCCCTTTTCCCGTCACTTATATTCCGCCCTCTATCTTTCCTTCAATAACGTGCTGTAATGGCAGTGACTAAGGAAAATGTGCCAATCCAGTCAGGCTTCTTCCTTTTTGTTTTTGTGATGTATTCCATTTCTCTCCTCCTTGACTCATTGTAACACTCTTTATTTCTGAAGCGATCTGTGCATCCTTCTCCAGCACCACATTGCAAAATTTTCCAAGTATTTTTTATCTACTTTCCCAAGTGTCCAAGTTTCAGCTATACTCCAAATGTAACGGTTTACTTGTTTGTTCCTTAAATGTAAGTGTAATTTGGTGGAAAAAAAGGTCTACTCTTTGTTGAATGCCTTTTTGCCATGACAATCCTGGATTTAATTTTACGTTATATCTTATATCAAGTTTTACAGCACCCACATATCTATAATTTAGAGAAATGTGGATTAATCGTACAAAACATTGAAATATACCATTAAAAACCCTTTTTTTTTCATTTTCACTAGGCTAGAGTAATGCTGGCGAAGAAGAGTTCAAGAGTTTTGAACTCTTCCCCTCTATTTTCACCACATGTCAGTAAATAAACCCCAAAGTTTAGCCCTCCACAGCAACCTAAATTTCTTACGATGAAAATGAATAAAACAGATTACTCCGCAAAGTCAGTAAATATATAAAACCTACAGGCCTCCTTATTCCAGAAAACAGTAATCTTTATTTATTTTATATGTAACCGTTAAATATAAACTGTAGTGTACATATAAAAACGAAATTTATTATTACTTGCTCACTGTCCCACCTATCTAATAAAGAAACAAAATTTAAATTAATTTTTGCTCTGAACCCAGGCTTAAAGTTACGAAGGGGTGACAGGGGCTTGTATGTAAATATTCAGTCATACTACATGTACGCAATCTCTAAAAGAGCGGGAGACAAAGTATGATAATTTATATATATATATACAGACATGTGTGTGTGTGTGTGTGTGTGTGTGACAGAGTGTGATTGTCAGTGTGAGTGCATGTATGTAGGCGTGTGAAAGTATATGCAATTTCAATCTATTATTTTAATTAAATAAAAAATGCAGTAATTACTCATGTCCAATAAATACACAAGCAATAAAACAGCGTTCAGAAAGAAGAGGGAGAAATAAAAAAGGAAGGAATGCTTTAAGAGAAAAACAAATATATAAAGAAAAATAAGCAGGAAAGATAAAGCAAAGCAGATTCCCCCCGTAAATATGTGCGATAGGCCTCAGTAAACTTATATGTACATGCAGCGTATAATATGCTGTAGGTATATACCCACAAGGTGAAAGCCAAATTGTTTCTGCGACTGAACACCAATCAGTGACATGATGTGTGTAACTGAATGTACAGACGCAAGCACTCTGAACCTCGAAACTAGACAGACGTCAGTGATGAGTTTCGCGTTAAGGCTGGGTCTAGTAAAAGTCATTGCATGTACATTTGGATAGGACCCAAAACCCGGATCTTGGTGCTGCAATGAACAGAAAAATATCTTAACCACGATGGCAGTCCAATATATGCAACATGACGTTTCGCTCTAAAAACGGTATAATTTATGACTTCGCGCAGTCGTTAGCAGTGGATTAGTTCTGTCAACAACAGATTGGTGTGCGCAATAAATGAGGGGTATATATCATCATAAATGTTTGCGAGATACTAGACAATAAGAATTGGGTTTTGCTGGGTAATTCATCAAAAATAACCCTTCTGAAGTCTCTTTGAATTTGTGACTGAAGTGACAGCTTCTTATATAAGCAAACCTCAAATATAAAATTAAACACTCTTTTACTTACCTTTTCCATAGGTGGCAGTACTACTGACATAAGAGTACCCAGGGTTACTCAACGCTTGTCCAATGTCTTCATCATTTCTCAAGAAATGAAGGCTCTTTGCAGCAAATAAATTTTTATGCAGATAATGAATGCAACAGATTATGTCAGAAGTAGACAAAATTTAGACTGGGTGATTGTGATTATACCCTTCTTCCACATCCATAGGTACCTACAGAAACGCGGACTGCTTAAGCCTGAAGATAGTAGCGTTATGCTTAACGGAAAAGTCGATCATACTTATCGGCCAACACTATGCGACATTCCAGAAGAAGTGTCTCTCACGAAAAGTTGTATGCTTGTTTAAATATGACATGTTCGGAAAACAGAAAATCAGAAGCCAAGTAATTCTAAAACACACACACACACATTATTAACAAAATTAGTCTACATTAAATCCCAATCCTATGATTTTCTGCAGCCCTCCACAGACCTACTTCAAATTCTACGTTCCAGAGATCCGTTGGGTAACTTGAAAGTTTATGAGTTTCTGTGCCTTTAATTTTCAATTCAATTAAAAAATTCAATCAATTAATTTCAATATAATTAAATTTACCAATGCATTATTTTAGAATTTTAAAATCTTTATGCTCCCTGCAGAAACGCCATTAAAACTGCTCAGCCTTTCGTAGATTTATGCATACAAAACCATTACATTACATTAGTACATGAAAGTATTATCCAATCCACGTGGCGTCATCTACCGGTTGATTCAACGCCATGAGTGCTAAAAACCTCACATAAACATATAAACTGATTATAGCTGGAGTATATTAATACAGTTGCGTATTTGACCAATCCCTTATATCCGAAAGTTTTTTTTTTATTTTTATTTTTTTTTTATTTTCAGCAGTACAGACTGACGACAGAGCTAGTTGCTGGATAGGAGCTGCTCTACGCGACCGGAATAAATAACAAAACTGTTTTATCGTCTCGTAAAATGAAATCCTGAATCATGAAGTCCATAACCACATTCATGAATATTCATGAAACGACTATCAGAACGTGGAAACTTTGCAGGCCAGAAGTGGAACAGAACTTGTTTACAGGCAAAGATATAAAAGGTGCCTGTTTAAATTATAACCTAGCGAACTCATTTAAATAATAATTAAAACTGATGTTATGACATCCAAGAAAACACATGGCATATATGCGTGTTTTCAGGTTTTTCACTGCCGTGTGGAACAGCAATCCGTTTTTTGGGGGGAGGATAGAAGGCTGCGTTAGAGAATATTTTTTCCTGACTCTTCGAGAAAAATAGGGGTTCTAAAAAGTCGGGAGAGATATACTGAGTGACGCTCTACGTCTAATTTCAGAGACTGGATGCCGAATTATACAAATGATATAAATAATGTTGGTTTGGAAAGTAATGGGTGTTTCCCCCCGACAATTTAAGTGGGAGGTACTAGAAACTTAAGATATTCTCAGTTTCATGTATGTTAAGCAGCGGCACAATTTTACCCACAGAGATCATTTTAGTTGTATGTTTGTGAAGATCAGACTGAGAAATTTCATTTAAACTGAGGTCAAGGTCTCTTTGAAACACATGTCTAGAAGATTAACAATACGACAAACCTGCTGTGCTTAAAGTCTGGATCAACCATTTGAAGTCATGTGTGAAAGTACTTCTCTACCCAACGCTCCCTGATTGCAGAAGGGACATTGCTGTTTGGAAAGTTCCCAGTCAGCTCAGGTCTTATCTCGCAGAAGACACATGGAGCCTTGGTACAAAACCACACCATTTACGGAAATTGTACAGGTTTATTTTGTGAACTGTGTGAACACATAAATACAGTGTGTGACGCAAATTCAGAGATTCTAAATGTTACAGAAGGTGGAACATATGTTGGTTAATGTATTTTAAACATTGAAAGACATTGCGTACTTTACTGCACTGAAGATCATAGATGTAAACATAAATGTTTATGTAACGATCTGAATAAATAGTATAAATACGAGTAAACAACCAACTGTATGGAGCAGATTATTTTCTGGATCTTGAAATATCCTTACCTATTCCAGAAAATTCCCTCATTTTGTGGAACTCGACAGTTGCTTTACCGTTTCCACTAGAGAACTTTACCTCTTCCCACCTAGAGGAATATAAATTCAGTCCAATCTATCCCAGGATATCTCCTTCGCATTACTTCCCTAAACTGGAAATTGAGACGAAATGAATTTTCTGTGAAGTGGGAACTGAATCTTAATTGATACTGAGAATGAATAATCTAGTATCTGCTTACTGTCCCTTTTAGCCGTCGAAGTGTTACGTAGTATGAAAATCCTGATGATCTCGAATTTCATTACAAAATGACGCTGCCAAATTATACAAATTATTTTTCGCTTTACCGTATACAATTAAATACACATTCAGTGCATAAACATTTCATAGGATTTGTATGGATACACATTTTAATGTACCAATATTTAATGCATGTATTATTTACGAAATGGCTTCCAGACATGATCAGGAAAGACGGACATACAATAAAAAATGTCAGTGAAAATTTACTGAAAGCCAGGCAATGTACGTACAAAGGTAACTTTAAGGTGCGTTCGTGCAACCATTTTTGGCGCGGAAAAGGAATAAGCATTACATATTTTGAATGTCTGTAAGTAGCTGTAGTTAAAAAGCAAGCAAAGCATATGCGCCATATTGTATTTCCTCTTAGGTCAGTCTGGCTTAACCATATGTACACATTATCTCATAAACGCCTCCACTTTTGGAAACAAATTTATTGAAAATAAAATGTGCATTTTGCTCAGCTCTACAAATTTTTCTGAAATATTTCTCATTCTAAGGAGAACTGAGAGAGATATGATCAAAAATTTATATTGGTCTTAATTTAAATTGTCCGTAATTATTGTCACATTTTAAATAAATTTGAATTTTTTTGACAGATTTTCGAAAAATAATCTTATATTAAGTTTCATGAAAATCCGCCCAATGGGAGCCGAGTTTTTCCGTGAGGACGGACAGACAAACAGACAGACTGACATGACGAAGCTAATTGTCGCTTTTCGCAATTTTTGGAAAGCGCCTATAAAGGTCAACTTGCTGTTGTCTTATCGGAGAAAGAGCAGAGGACAAACTTATAAATAACTTATAACTACTCGTACATTCATGGAGTCCCAGTCCTCAAGAAAAGCCCATAAGTATTTGTTCAGTTACTCATTACTTACCCCGAATTCTGAAACCGGAAGGTTCATTATTATGTTCAAAAGAGCCTACCATTGTTCCATATTTTGAGACAAACTGTTACGAGACTCATTCATCCTTCTCATATTTTCAGGATATATTTTAGTATTGTACCGTATTATCGTTTTATCCATGCCTACGTGTTTCAAAATATTCTTTCCTTAAATATTTCGACGAAGGATTGGTATGCAATTTTTAAAAACCAAAATTGAAAGGTCAATGTGGAAGAGGATCATGAAAATTCCATGAAAAATGAGGAGTCGGGAGAAGAGTGTAAGAACAGGAATAAAAAGTTAAGAAAAGAATATGAGCGAATTTTTACGTAGTCTGAATTCCTATATTAAACAGCATGTTATCACAACACAAAACTTGATTCCTTCCTAATTATTTGGGTCTTTAAAGATCACCGTTTTTCGCCGTGCATATGTCGCACAGTTTTGTGAATTAAACAGAATAACCAGCGCATTTAATCTTCTAGCGACTGGGAGTTTCTGACGTACGCCCTGGAAAATTCTACCCTCACGACAGATGTTTACAGTCTTGACACAAGCACAGCAAACGAAAACGGAAAGTGTTGGAATTTTAACGGGTAATCCTCAGGGAATACGCCATACAGCTCCACAGCATAACACAATGCTTTGTTCCGACGTCTCTCCTTTCTGTGGGACATTAATAAGAAAACCATTTGCTGAGGAACATGTTTAAAATGAATTGAGATTACACTCAAAAATGTTTGTAGAAATAAGGCAAAGTAATACAGAAATCAGTAATTTGTGACGTGACAAAATGTAATTTTTTTAATTACACCTAAGTTTCGTAACAACTTGCTGCCACAATCTTCAAAGTAAAAAACCGCAATTCTGACAGTTACTTCCATGAACTTATAAAATCTCGCATAGTGGTTGACATCAGACATTATCACTTAGAATGGAAGCAAAACGTAGTCGGGATAAATAGGGAAGGGATTTCTACAATGTGGTAGGGAAACACATGCGCAAAAACGACTGGGATTGATGGAAAAAGAAATTTATGTTCGGTTAATCACCCAGCTAGGGTAGTGGGTACTCAGACTGAATGTCTCGAGCAGGATCATAACACAACCTAATATAAGGTTCTTGCTTAACAACCTGACATAGTGGCTTAGCTTTTTAGAGATTTGAATGGATTCTTACAGCACCAGGAAAAGAGGGCCATATTTTCCAACCATTAGTTCAGAAAGAATTTTAAAAGTCATTTTCCAAAATGCAATCCCTATCTTCTCACAAAAGTAAGAACAATGGAATGTACTGAAATGTAGAAATAAGCGAGGGGATTTTTTCTGACTTTTGTGCCATTAACCATAAAATAGAATAGTAGAAGAAATAAATAGTTTGTTACAGTTAAAACAATAAATTTAACTAAATGTACTATATCGAAAGGGAAGTATGATGGATGAGATTACTGAATTTTACAATGGTATAGAATAACCATTAATGTAAATGGACGAAAGTGAAAATTTGATTAAAATATTAATAAGCAGAATTCAAGATAACATGGAAATATTTTGAGAAATCACAAAATAAGATAAGGGAGGTAATGGTTACATTAAAAATTTTATAATGAATTTACCTAGACTCCAAATTATAGTGGATTAATGCAGTGTTTGCAAATATAGTTCGTAGTTTGAGAGACTGCTTGTTGTAGGTTATTGTCTTTAACAGTAAGAATGAAGATGTGTGGTAAAATAAATCCTGTGTCAGCGGAAGTAGATTTCAGTACAGTTCGACTAAATAAATAAATAAATAATAATATATAGGCATGAATTCCTACCTAACAGAAAGTAATGTACGGGTTAATTCCAAAGAAGAGCCGATAAATAACGTTATCGGAAATAATATCAGTTTATCGAGAAATTAAAGGAAATAGCAAATTTCAATGTGAGAGGAAAATGCAGATCTTTTATTAGCTAAGGCGGGTGTAATATTTTTTAAGAACATGCTTTTAAATTTTATCTGTGTTTAAACAAGACAGGCAGTGTACGTATAATGTAACATTGAGGCGCCTTCGTGCAACAATTGTTGCAGTGGAAAAGCAATAAGTATTACATATTGTGGGTATTTGTTTGTAGCCTTAGGTATCCAGCTTGTCATGCGCATGTGCCATACTCTCATTTGTGGCCTGCCCAATCCTACAAAATTTTTCCACATTATTTCATAAATGGCACGATAAAAAAAAAGTTTTTGAAAATTAGAAGTGTGTTTTGATTTTCTCTACAACTTTTGCCTCAAACATTTCTGCTGCTGAGAAAAATTGAGAGAGATATGATTAAATATGTAAGGAATGAACAAATATTAGAAGAGTTGAAGAGAAACTAAGAAGATGTAAATCAAATTGACTTCAACATGTAACTAGAATAATCAAATAATAAAATAAATTAATGCAGAATTATAGACTAATAGAAGAAGAAAACTTGGAAGACCTTTGCAGAGACTATTAGGCGAGGCCGAAACAGGTCTATGAAGGCCTAACACGCGAAGGATGATGATGATGATGATTATGAAGTTCAAAAATATATATTGTTCTTCATGTAAATACCCGTTGTTTTTGTCACATTTTAATGAGACTTTAATATTCCCGACAGGTTTTTAAAAAATACCCAAATATCAAATTCCATGATAATCCGTTAAGTGGGAGCCGAGTTGTTCCATGCGGACAGACGGACAGACTGAGAGAAGGAAAGGAAGACAAGAAGAAGTTAAGAGTCGCTTTTCGCAATTTTACTTTTGCGTCTAAAAAGCAAATAGTATCATACAGAAGAAACAAAATAAATACTCAAAGAAACGTCCTTTAAGAATTATATGAATCGGAAAAATCATCATCCGGTCGTTAGTGAGGTGTTTCCCGTCTGATGTCAACATCAACTGAGTTGAATTTTTTGTCGCTCGGAGACCAACTGAGCGCACTATCATTTCAGCCACCAGATCACAAGAAGTGACGTCGTATCTGTCGCACAAAACAAAATATAGACCAGCTAACTGTAGAAGTTTTTTTCTAAACATTTGTTAGTGAGGTTTCCAGTTCGAATTACGTTATAGGCTATCACGAGTAAACATTTTTAGTTTTATTCAGTTACTCCTTATTCCATTCAAGTGCAGACAGGATCGCCCAACCCGTCTCGTGTACAATGTGTATCGGGTCATTACCGGGTGTAAAGCGGCCGGTGTGTGACGTTATCCGCCCACCGCATCTAGCGCCGAGGTTAAAGAAAAAGTAGAGCTATGACGCCACTCCCCCTCTGGGCTTTCGTAGTCTGTTCTAGGGTGAAATTTGAAACCCATACAGTGGCTACTGGTGTAATCCAATGGCTCATACATAGTTGACTGCATACGTATACGAGTATGTGATAGTGTGTTTAATGACCTCTTTTCTTTCCAACCGTTGACACGCGGGGTCAGCATTTGACAGGCCGGTTGAGGCGATCCGACCTACTCCCCATCTCTGCCTACATGGCAGGTCGTGGGGTTAAATTTACGTCTTAACTTCGTCTGTACTCCACGCTAATAACAGAATAATATGTACTGTCGAGTAAATTTAGAGCTAAGTTGTAGCAATCACCATCTTTGTTTTTTATTCGGAATGCCGCGGATTTATAACCTGGGACTATAATTTCGGAATAACAAATCTGATGTAATTTTGAACCGTGCATAGTCGTTAATATGTGGAAATAAAATGCCAACTAGATGCAGCATCCTGCAAACCGGACACATAACACTCAGCTCCACACCAGTCCAGCAACTTGAAAACCACAGTACGAAATACCACAGGCAGCAAACACTGTATAATACTCTTGAGCTCCTGATGATGGGCATAGTGGTGCCCGAAACATGTTAAGCAAGCAATAAGATCCGCAATAAAAACCTCTGTTGCATCTAGTTGGCATTTTATTTCCACACATTGGGAATAACACTTTAAAATAGGTTGCGACTGAACATTTCCAAAGCCTGTTCAATAAATGTCTCACATACAACTGTACCACATGACGCTGTACCAGCTAGACTAGTGCTGTCCAAAGTTCTCGACTATGAGGACCCCGTAACGGTAGTCAAATTTCGCGAATTCACGAACATAACTTTTGTTGTCCTACCCTCTCCTATCTACTCACAAAAAAATTACACAATTTTTAAACGAAATATTTCGCGTAATCTTTATTAAATGACGTGTAAATGAAACACCTCATATCTTGTGGCTACTCTTAGACAAGCTCAAGTCTATTAGGATAAACAAGTTTCAATATTGTATATAATCCTCTCATAGTAACAGTCCATTTTAGATTTTGGTACAATTATTAGCCTGTTTCACGTCTAAATACAAAACATAATCTTCAGTGATCGATGTCACTATCGAAACATGTAATCAGTATGGTTCTTGCACTAAAATTTAAAATAGTCTGATAACATAAGGGCATTACATCCAACAACTACATCAGTGTCTGGAATGCGATTGAGTGTGGCTAAAACTAGCCGAAACACCTGGCTATAATAAATATTACACGACATGTTAATGTAACAGCTGTGTGGCTGGGTTTTGTGAATTTAACAAAATGCGTTGACAAACACAGCAGAATGCCGCATGCAAATATTAGAACTGTATTCCCTGTTGATACACAAAGCACGTAATAAAATCTCAGAACAGCGGTATCATCATTCACATTTTATTCATGACAGTAATAATAATAATATTAATAATAATAATACAGAATATATGATGACAGCAAGCTCTCGCTGAAGGAATAAACTTGCAGGGAAGATAAGCGAGTTCTTTGGATCCATCAGACAACATCGTGGACCCTGTAAAAAGCTCTGCTGCCTCTGGGGATCCGCAGTCACACAAACCAGAGCTAACAGTTTTAGGAGCTTCGTTAATAAATGAAACATCTAACGTCAAATAGCTCCAAGCCAATGAATATAAAGATGGCGGTCTCCTAAAATTGGCGCTTTTTGTTCTAGTAGAAAAGTACCAACTTTCCTTCTTGTTCAGCGTATCTGCTAACTTGAAGTGGGGGGGGGGGG
>Ga0209629_10002744_pt1 | contig 12170 bp, 10 predicted proteins | sample TergutCu122P5_FD_187286 | JGI IMG/M metagenome (GOLD analysis project Ga0209629, IMG submission 187286) | Cubitermes ugandensis P5 segment gut microbial communities from Kakamega Forest, Kenya - Cu122 P5 (SPAdes) (version 2) | ecosystem: Host-associated > Arthropoda: Insects > Digestive system...
CTTCATTAGGAACAATTTTCCAGCCTATGAGGATTAATTCTGTACCAGATGTCAAATGTTTTTGTAATAATAAAAATGTGTTACGTGCACAATCAATGGTGTGACATTTCGTGCGCCACCCTGCAAGATGCTAGTAATAATTTAGCCTTACCACTTATTCCATAATAAGGTAGTTTAGACAGTAATAAATCATGAATAACAGAGTCGAAAGCTTTCTCCAGATTGCAAAAGATACTACCAGCCATTGTTTTATTATGTAAAGCATTTAAAATTTCATATTTTAGTTTAAAAATGGCATCTTCAGTTGCTATGTCTTTTCTGAAACCAAACCGACTTCCCACTGGTAACTTATTACTATAAAAATGTTCAGTTTGTCTAATATACAACGCTATTTCAATAACCTTCAAGAAAGAGGTCAACAATGATATAGGTCTACAATTTGTTGGATTCATTTTCTTGTATGTAGGTTTTATAATTGAGAATTTCAAATGATCAGGAAAAATTCCTGACAAGAAAGACTTATTACATATATAAGTTAATGGTGAACATATGTAAGTGGCACTAATTTTTAATAATTCAGTAGATATCTCACTGTATCTATGAGAATTTATTGTTTTTAGCAATTTAATTATAGATGTAATTTTTTGGTTGAAAAAGTTTTAAAAACCAAAGATGAGGAGGGATTAATGTAATTTTGTTCCAGATAATAATGAAAAGTAGAAAGATTTTCATCATTAATCTTGTTATCTAAATCATTTTTATTTATTTTATCAACTACAGACGAGAAATAGTTATTGAAGGCATCTGCTATAACTTGTAATCTTTTCAATATTCACTGTCTATCATTAGCTCTTGCATATCAGTTTTAGAATGTTATTTTCTACATAACTCCTTAATGATATCCCAAGTGCTTTTATGTATATTACTTGATTTAAAATTTTTTTTATTATAATACATTCTTTTTGCCTCCTTAATTACATCAGACAAAATTTTACAATATACCTGGTAGTGCCTTTTTCATTCCAGATTATTACCATTTCTGTATGCTAAATACAACTACCATTTATGTTTACGTGATATTTTGATTCTTAAAAGTAATCCAATTATTATTATCATTATTATTCCTGTTTATTACTCTTTATGGAGGGAACCTGGAAGAGAAGATCCTTAGATAAACATTTAAAAAGGCATTAAACATAGCATTGACATTATCACTATTAGAGATGGTATCCCACGATTCGTTGCTTAATTTATTAAAAAAGTCAGAAATTGTGTGCTTATTAATTTTCCTGATGGTTTTAGATTTTTCCATGGGTATATGGGAATAATCAGTGCTAAACATTAATAAATGGGCATCATCATCATCAGACAAACCACTTAAAATAGAAGTTGTAGTGTAACTTACAAACTGAGATATATCAATGAAAACATTATCTACTTCAGGAGCAGAGGTACTTAGAACTCTCGATGGGAAATTAATAATGTTAGTTAAGTTAAATGAAAGTAATAAATTGTCCAGTTGGTTTTCTTTTCACTTTCCATTAGGTAATTAAGGTTTATGTCCCCACAAATAATAATGTGTAGAGTAGAAATATAAAATAATAGAAGAATAGTGCCCAATTTGAATGAACAGCAGCTAAAATTACCAGAAGAGGCTATATAAAGTGTTAATACACACGTTTAAAATACTGAATGAAAGTTTTAAAGCAACTATTCCTATTTGTTGTTCTTCACAATGTTTAACAATATCAGTATTTTGGAACTATAGACTATTATGGACAAAAATAGCTACACATAGCTGTCTACAGTATTAGGCTCCTAAATCATAATTTAATTATAATGTAATTAATTATGACATTAATACCATTAGTATACAAATAATTGTACCAAAAAAGTACGATACATTTACTCAGAAGTGTAATAATGGCTGGTTTTATCACATGTTTTTGTATAATTATTTGTATACTTACCCAGTGGGTACACAGGACTTGTTTGTCTCAGTCTAGTGCTGACATTAAGCATGCTGCATTAGAAACTGAATTATCAAATAATTAAGAATAGGCATACACCTACACACTTCCATATAGCTTAATGATATGATTCTTAATTAAGTACAGGTTCAGGTTTGGCTTAACATTTATCATCTAATAACAAGCATACACCACAAGAATTTAATAAATGCCAAATGACTAGCTGTGGTATGATGGATGATAACAAACCGATCTATAAATTTCGTATTAAATTACCACGCCATTATTTCTCAAAGGGACCACTGTAACACACAAAATAATGAAAATATGGATAACTGAAATATGCGGGGTATGATATGTTTGGTACGTGAGACTGGATGAACAAAGACTGGCTTCACTTCTCCCCGCCGGCTTACAGTTTCACGTAACAATGTGCCCATTACCCACAACAAAAAACCCGTTTTTGGATCAAACTGGAAATGTTACGCAGATTTGGCTTCGATGTTTACAATAACAAACTGTTGTTTTGTGCCATCTGTGTCCTGCAACATAGTAAATCGGTGACACAAATATTTGAGGTTATGTTTGCAGGACAACTGGACACCAGCCAGTGTCACGTGGGGCTCCAACTCATATTAACTTTTTAAATATTTATCTGTGTGTGGGCTTACTTGCCATCTTTAGTCATTGTATCCTGCACCTGCTGCAGTAAAAATAACACAGCAGGATCCAGTTCGTCCGCTGAAAGAAGCCGTGTGATATTCTCTGGTACACGCTCTCTTATACCGCTCAAAATTTTGTCTACCATCTCGTGCCCTGTATCAAACGGAACAGGTCACGCCACAGATCAAACTTTGCAACCTTGTCCAGAACCGGGCGGCATTTCTAAACCGTTCTCGTTACCATAACACCACAGCGACATATTACCATGGATCAGAGCATATTGAGCTGTGCATATTACTACGTATACGGCCTAGCATCCGTGACAGAAGCTGTCGCTTTCCGACACGTGTGTCGCAGCTGCAGTCGTGTCTCTAATTTCTTATCCAAAGCAATACATTTTCGTGAAAATGGTAATGTGAAGTACATTACATTGGTTTCTTCTTATACGGAACTGCATACTATAGATCACGCACATACGATTCGAAAGACTTAAACTTGCAGCAGACAACAGGTCATCTTGTCAGCAGACCTACCACGGCGCCACGGTGCGCTGAGTGGTCTATGTCAGCAGCTACGACGTTCTAAGCAACTCTGACCAATGGTCCTTAGCATGGATCAGATAAACACGTTATGCGCCAGATTCTTACCAATTAACTATATATTAGTCACCAACTGTTGTAGGTACACAGCTTGAGTCCTCAAGCTGCGTACCTACAAGCCACCAGGACCTCTCATAGAGAGTGACAGTACCATATGCTTCTTGTGTACAACTGTATCCTCCTGAAGATGAGCACTTGAGGCTCGAAACATGTAGAGGAGATTAATATTTTATGAATAAATAATAATCAGTGCACAAAAGTTGGTGATTAATATATAGTCAATTCATGATGTATCAATTAATACAAATCTATGATTGGTTGACTGCACTCTTGCCATTGTTGTGTAAAATGCGAAGTGCCAACTACCTCGACTCAAAAGATGTCGCTCAAAGCCGCAAAGTTTCCACCCCGATCTGACACCGGCCGACCCACCTACCACTCGAGTGTGGCCTGCACCTGGTGGTAATTTTCCGAACTCTGTAGCGCATAGATAAAGCAGCCTCTCGCCTATATACACAGATCATGCATGCATGCATATACTACCCTGTACCAGCATATATATATATATATATATATATATACACACACACACACACACATGATCTGTGTGCCACACCATAATTTCACCTCTCCTCTCCCGCCGCTTACCATAACGGTACCTAAAAATAAAAAACTTCAAAATTATTACAAAACAACTACATACACTTATTAGAAAATATACCTTACTATTTTTCATTATATTTCCTGCAACACATTTTTGCTCAGACCACAGTATCATGTAAAATAACAGGGCTATGTATTGCCTGGCAACTCCTTTAAAAAAAACTTTCACGTGACTCGCAAGTGATTTGCTAAGCATACAGAAGAGACTTTTCAACACACCCACTGAGCCAAGCAGGGGCCCATTGGAGTTTCACCAGCGTGGCTGAAACTACAGTTGGTCCACAAAGAGTAGTGGCACATATGGCTGGCAAATTTCGAAAACACCACCGACGCCAAAGTTTTTGTCACCGCCGTGATGCAGTTGAGATTTTCACTCTTCTCGGATGTTGCACAGCGTTCATATTAGCATCTTACCAACGTTAAGGGGCCATCGTATCGACCCCACTTTCAAGGGTTAAACAGCACAAGAAGAAAGGAGGTGATCCTTTTAAAGATCAGATGTGTGTGTGAGGGAGGGATGGAATTAAAAGGCACTCCTTTTGGGTTTGGTATGTCACAGAACCCTGTCTAATACACAGGCACAAAAGCATAATCCTGTTGGTAATTTATTGAAATACGTGCACTGACATGAGTAAACCAATCTCCCACTATATCACACCGACACTTCACCACGATACAGGCTTTACTAGGGTGTATGGCGCATTGAAACAATTTCCTTTTTTGGACTTTGACAATATATATATTTTTTTAATAAAAACAATGTTTTATAAGCAGGCTCTGTTTTCGACTTCAGGTAAAGAAGCATTTAACCTGGTGGGCCCCTTAGATCAAGCTATTTTCAGTCATTGGGCAAACGCACAAAAACACTCAATTTGTGAAGATATGTGCTTGAGAACAAATCAAGCCCACAAGTAGTAAAAATTAAATAGTTGTAGACAACATAAAAACAACCACACGATTCAAACCATAAAGCCTGGAACACCCCACAAATTAACGCCATAAAAACAGCCATGTGTTGTGTGTATTGGTCTGATCACAGTTCATGATTCCTTTTATGGTTTCAAATTATGGAGTGTTCCAGGTTTTATTTTTAGTTCCAATTAGTGAAGGTATTGGACACATCACGATGGCTCAGCCGAGAACAAATATAGGAACAGCCCTATCCACCAAGAATGAACAAAAACAGAATCCACATAGATATAAAATTCATACACTGAGTTGTCTATGCCTCTGCCATTTACACCACTCCAAGAAAACCATTAATTAAATACCATTTTAACCATTGCTTTAACCTATAATTTTAATGTAACAAGGAACACATGGTTTTGTACAAGTAAGATCTCAATTCTAAAAGAAAATGCATTTTGTGATCCTTTTATGTTTTATACAAAACATGTTTAGGTTGATGATGACCTATTTATAAGGTCGAACATTTTGCTCTGTTAAACACGCTCTAAGTTGAGTCAACTGTCATTATGGAATTATTTAAAAAAGAAAAAACTTTGGTAGGCAGTAAAATTCCAATATGGCATGTATATTACTGGATTATTTTTTAAAGCACAGAGTACTAAAATGCTGATGGTGGGTAAAGATTCCAATATCAATAACTATAGTCATTCTTGGTAGGCAGTTACACGTGACAAGGTGTACACCAGCCCCAGTGCAAATGTTACAATAAAACTGATCTTCATTAAGGCACATTAAATATTAATGTCTTATAGTTACTGCACTGGAGGATATACGTACACCAATGCCTATCAAAGTCATAAACTGCACGAAGACATATAACTTTTTTCTATTTACAAAGAATCACCAGAGATATTACTATATGGAATCTTCCCCCACCATCAACAATTCTGTACTCAGCATACTCATTATGTTCCTCTGTGCCTTAAAATATGATCTGGTAACGCACACAACATATTAGAAATGCACTGCTTAACAACATATTTTTTTTAAAAATTGTAAAAGATTTCTTAAAGTTTTTGTCCATTATATTTTATATCATATTATGCATTTTATACAATCTATCACAGCTTCTTGTATGACTTCTCTATTTTTTTACTGTGTGCTATGTACACTTCCCATGATATGTGGGACGCTGTCATCATGGCACAGGGCATCCTCAGGTTTTGGAAGGAGGAACGGCCTCCAATATGGAGGGAATGATGACGTCAGGAATGACCTGAGAAGGATGAAGCTCCGTAAGTGGTCGGAACAAGCCCAAGACCGCCTTGAATGGAAGAAAATTGTTGAGAAAGCCAAGACTCTACATGAGTTGTAGCGCTTATTAAGAAGAAGCTGCGAATATACTGAATAAGCATTCACAGACAGCTGACAAGGGGTGGTACTCCAGCTTGGGTGTTAGGCGAGGTGTTGTCAACTCCTCATCGTAAAAACTGGCTTTCTTACAAAACATGAACACTTGCCTCAGATCTGGATGGATACTTTGGTACGACCTGAGCCGGCTCAGGATAGGGACAGGTGTTGGGCACTTGTGAATGTGGTAATGAACTTTCAGATTCCATAAAATGCGGGGAATTTCTTGACTAGCTGGAAACCAGTTAGTTTCTCAAGAAGGAATCTGCCCCATGGGGTACGTAAGTAAGGAGTGAGTACTATGTACACTTTGGAAAGTAGATCAGAAATGCCTAGAAAGTTTTGAAATGTGGTGCTGGAATAGGAGAGAGAAGATCAGTTGGACTGATCATGTGAGAAATGAAGAAGTGTTACAAAGAGTGAAGGAGGAAAGGTACATCCTACAAACAATAAAAAGAGGGAAGGCTAACTGGTTTGGTCACATCTTGCATTGGAACTGCCTTCTGAAACATGTTATTGAGGGAGAGATAGAGAGAAGGATAGCAGTGAAGCGCAGAGGAGGAAAATGATGTAAGCAGCTACTGGATGATATTAAGGAAAAGAGAAGAGACTGGAAATTGAAAGAGGCAGCACTAGATCACATTTTGTATATAACTAGCTTTGGAAGAGATTCTGTAACTGTCGTAAGACAGACATAAAATGACCATTATTTTTTAGCAAAGGGTCAGATCTCACCGCTACTTGCAGTTGTAAATATTCACTAAAGTCCTTAAATTAAAATCTGATGATGTTTTGAAAGTTAAACCAAAACATGTTGACTGATTAACTTGTACTGTAAAGCTGTATATGACAGCATACTGAATATATATATTAACACATTTGTTGATACAAGTACATAAAGTGGGCATGTGGTACGTTATTGAGGAAAGGAAAGGTACATACGTTGTTTTGGTTGGAAGACCTGAGCGAAAGAGACCACTTGGGAAACCTAGTTGTTGATGGGAGGATAATATTAAAATGAATCTTCAAGAAGCAGGATGTGGAGACATGGGCCGGACTGATCTGGCTCAGGATAGGGACATGTGGTGGGCACTTGTGCATAAAGTAATGAACCTTCGTGTTCCATAAACTGAGGGGAGTTTCTTAACTATCTGACCAACTGTTTGCTTCTCAGGAAGGACTCTGCTCCCTGTAGTTAGTTAAAGTTCTTAAAGATAACATATAAGATTAAAAACAAAAATCCTGATGTCTATAACAATCCATCTATTCCATAGGAATAACAAAGAATTGTCTGATCTGTAAAAATAAGACATAATTATATGTATATGTTTTATTTTTTACAGATCTGGAAGTCAAGTCTGTTGATATGTGCAAGCCTAAATCAGACGGTCAAGCTTGGACTGCTTGACCCTTGAAGATGGAAAAGACAAATCTCCTTAAACATCAGTAACTACTCATCTATGCTGCAAAACATCTGGGAAGAGAAAAGATCTCATTGGCACTATGGCAGAAGCCTGATATCATGCATGTTATTACTAGTTTCTTCTTTGGTCAAGCAGTAGGCACATTTTGACAAGTGTCAACAGTAACCAGGTTTCCCCTTCACCAGTTTCCTTTGAAGGCCTAGAACTTACAATACACGGTGTGAGAATCCATGTATCAGTCCACATAATGCATAATGCAAATTAATACAATGTGTATGAAATAATGCACATAAAGCTTTCAGACTGTGGTCTACTGAGTTATGATAGAATGCAGTCTGTCCAAATAGTTACCTTCGTTTCGAAGGAACTTGATCAGCAGATCAGAAAATACAACAAAGTCCACCAAGCAGAGACCTTGAGACACTAAGAGCCACCCAGTTAGTCAGAAATTTCCTGCCTTTCATGGAACCCAAATGTTCTTTACCACATTCACAAGAACCTACCACTGTACCATATCCTGAACCATAAAGATGCAGATCATATCTTTACAATCTCATCCATAAGATCCACTTTAATATTATCTTACAATCTGTGCCCAATATCTCACAAGTCACCTCTCTCCTTAACTATTATATGCCTTAAATTTTTGTAGGTATTTACTTATAAACCCTGATCTTCTGGGTCTCCTTTCCACACAAGTTTATAACAACACATGCCCAACACTTCTGTCCCTTAATTGTTAACAATATACTTCACAGCAAAATATCAAAAACTCTAAAATCATGCAGTAAGGGTGTACATTTTACTTTCTATATTCTCTTCTTCTACAGTCTGGCAAATCAATGAAGGCAGCGTATCACTAGCACTCCATTTCAATACTAACAGAATTAATCTTTATGCTCACTACCCCATTAAGCAGATTGATATACAGCCATACCATCACTCAGGTGGTTAGATTCCAGCCTCTCTCCAGAGGCCTAGATTCAATCCCATGGCAGTCAATGTGGGATTTGTGGTGGACAAAATGACATTGGGACAAGTCATTCTCCAGGTTCTTCAGTTTTTACCTGTTAGCATTATTCCACACTACTTCAAACTCAGTCATTCCTATATCGAGCTAACGTCTTACCAATTGACAGTGTCCTTTAAAAAATGGGTCTATGTTCTAGCCAGAAGTTTCCATATTCACATTAGTGTTCACAATTCGGACAAATATGTAAAAGCCACTAAAAAATAAAAACTTATGCTCTTACTCACTTGCAAAGGAAGATGATGATAATCTGATCAGAAACAGTCAATAAAATTACCTCATGGCACTTCAAAATACTAGTATCAGCAAGTAAAATGAATGGAATATTATTATCCTTTCTTCACCCGAACTAAATGCAAAATACCAGAACTTAAATAGCCCATCCATTCCTTTGCATGTTAGTGGCTGACAACTATACTGGTTATTCCACTTTCTCAGCATTACACTGCCACAATGATTATTGTCGTCCTTCGGCGCCAAAGGGTTAAGCTTTATGAAAAAGCAAGTTTTGTGCATTGTTCCATGGCAATAAAGTGCACATCATTGAGATTTTCTAGTGATTACAATTAGTCTTCTGATAGACCTGGCCAGTGCCCACTGCCAGATGATAACATCCGCATCTGAAGTGCAGAACTCATAAAATTTCCCAGATGACTGTTCGTTGTTACCAAATATCACCCACTCATAAGCATTCAGTGGACCTACTCATCTGTGTCTGACCATTCATCGCCTGTGTCCCCGGAATTACTGCTGTTTGTTGGTTTGTTCTTCATTGCTACCACAATTTCACCATATTCATAGATAACTACCAGTTCTTGTAAAGCAGCCACAATTTTTTTTAAATGTTCATCAGACGTATTATCACTCTGCACCAAATCCAATCGTGTCAGGTGTGGCAAATGTGAAAACACTAGTGTGGAGTAATCTTTACCTACAAACACAATATAAACGTAAACATTCAGTAACACTGTTGTAGCATCACTATCATGCATGGTTTTATTTTAATTGAAGGACAATATATTTCTAGTGTTCTAACACACCACACGCATGACGTAAAGTTCCTCTGATTTTGATTTGAACACCACTATTGTAATAACAGTGATGAAGGAAGGAACTTTTGAATTTAATATTTCACAAGACCAGCAATAATTTCCCTGCCTGGAGGGAGCCCTGTGCTAACACTTACTACAGATTTTATGAGTGGATGTGATATGGATCTACTTGGAGTGGGTAACTGCCCACAAATGAGGTGCAATGTCAATCACACTTTCACCTGAAGCAACTCAGACTACTGTGCCAATAAGCCTGTGCAACAGATTATATGCAGATGGTCATGTACACCACTAGTGTGGTTCTAAAGATCCCAGTACAGTGCAGTTGCTCATAGACACAACAAATGTATTGGAGTAAAGGCAAAGTCCATGTGCTTAACTTAGCACCACACCAAGACAGTGTATGGGAGGCAGGAGGAATGATTCCACGCATATTTAACCCTGGCACCAGGTGGAGGTAAGTGGTTTGCTTCAGACACAGGCGAAATTATGAAGAGGGAAACAGGCCCAAGTACTAACTAGAAAGGAGGCTGGGTGGGCCAGAAAGGCAGTCTTGAAGTTATAGAGAAAAGAAAATTCTCTCTCCCTTGCCCAACATTAAACCCCCTTTCCATGATCAACCTGCTGTACCGTTCACTTTGCTGCTACTCTGACTGAGCTAGTCAGCTCACACTATATCAAGGCATTAAAAACTTTCAAAAATATCTCTTTTAAGGATTATAAAATTCTATATGACAATTACACAATTTTTTCTTTCATATGGATCACTAGTGCAAACACTAACAGAAAATAACAGAGAGGAAAGGAAAACATCTTTCAGACAGCAGAAGAAATTACAATATTGGGATCAAAAAGAATGAAGATATTACAGAGGAAATAGAGAGGAATTTACAGACACAATTTCAGCCACACACACACACACACAAGAGGAAGATGCTGCAACTGACAAACGAAAATCACAATAAATGAATTCTGAATTAAATTCTGCATGGGAAAATAATGCTGGAAGGCCAATAAAAAAAATATACTGTACGAAATAACGGAAACACTGCCCAAATCCTTAAAAATGTGGATGATGGAGATGGGGTGTATTTGACTACAGCATGCTATACAATGGAGAATTAGAGAACAGGTTATGAAGATATGAGCTGAATTATACTGGCTCACAATGTGGTTCAGGGTCTTCACTAAGTGCACACATACCTCCACTGAACTCTAGACCCCCAATATTCAGTATGCGCAGCTGAATGCAGTGACTTATCACCATGCTGATACCAGCATCAGTTACATTCCTGCACCAAGAGACTGCCAATGCTTTCAAATGTATGCATCTGTAAATACAAACACAATGATAACCTTACTTCACAGCCATACAAAGACACTTGCACTTGATGTTCAAGAGAGTCCACTTCATTTAGGCATGCAAATATGTAAAGTTATTGACCTTTCTGCAATTCCAAACAACCCTTCATCATCCAGATTGGAGCAATATGACAGGTTCAACAACACACTGGAAGTCATGGAAGGACGATGAAGAAATGTGGACAATGCTCGAGCAGTCAGTTTGTAACCCCTTCTGAGGCACAAAGATGTAAGTTCCTGCAGTGAGCCAATTCCCTCCAGTAACCCTCTGTCTGTCATTTCACCACAAAAGGATATCCCCAGTTCCTGAAGTCTGCAACACATCAGTAACATGACATGTCGGCAAACTAAGAATAAGAGCTTAATTACAGCAGCCATGCGGGTGTATTGATAACGTTCTGGACTACTCTTCTGAAGATAAATTCATTTTACAGCCAGAATAATGGATAATTTTATTTGTAAGGAATTAATCAGTTGTTCGAGGCAAGCATCATAACAGTAACTTCAAAAGGCAATAATCACCTTCTACGTCTTATCAACTCACCAAGTTTTCATATTTCATTCGATGCTATACATCTTGCACAGCTAAACAGAATGATTAAATAAATTAAAATTTCATTCTGTTTTCTTCCCCAGTTTAGTTACAGGGGTGCTGATATGTCCTCAGCCCAACCAGGAAAGAAACAAGTTACAGCGACAGAAGTTTGATGGTCACATATCCTATTTATTATCATAATTGGAGGAATATTATTACTATATATATATATATATTTAACATGACTAGTATCAAACGAAATATATTCTCACCATCAAACAAAATACATCGGGAAGTAAGTTGGGCTAAGGACTTACCAGCTCCCCTGTGATAAAAATATGTTTGTGATTTATATATGGCAGGGATGATGAACTTCTTAGCTGCATGGTGCTAAATTTATATACAGGGTGTCCCAGGAGGAATGTGACAGACTTCGGGAGGGTGTTCCTTATGTTAAAGTATACTGATATAACCCAAAACACCTATGTCCAAAGTTGAACGGTTACGGAGATAATGGCCAGAGAAAAGTGTGGTCTTCTGGCAGGTCCACGCA
>Ga0209629_10002745_pt1 | contig 12169 bp, 12 predicted proteins | sample TergutCu122P5_FD_187286 | JGI IMG/M metagenome (GOLD analysis project Ga0209629, IMG submission 187286) | Cubitermes ugandensis P5 segment gut microbial communities from Kakamega Forest, Kenya - Cu122 P5 (SPAdes) (version 2) | ecosystem: Host-associated > Arthropoda: Insects > Digestive system...
GGCTCGTTCGATGGCAAACGGTTTATCCACAGCGCAAAACGACTGTAATTAACAGTAAATCATACAAATACCCTTATTTATTAAATAATATTAAAATAGAAAAACGGAATCAGGTATGGGCGATAGACATCACTTATATACCAATGTGTCAGGGTTTTATGTATTTATTTGCGATAATTGATGTTTACAGCCGCTATATTGTTGGTTGGAGTTTGAGCAACACGATGAGTGCCGAATGGTGCTGTGAAACGCTACAAGAGGCGTTTGAGCGTTATGGCGTACCCGAAATAATCAATTCGGATCAGGGTAGCCAGTTCACGAGCGAAATGTATATTAATTTGTTGAAAGACAATAATATACAAATCAGTATGGACGGCAAAGGTCGTGCGTTGGACAACATTTTCATTGAGCGATTTTGGCGCACGATAAAGTACGACGAAATATATTCGCGCCCGTGTGAGAGTGGCGAAAAACTGTGGCGCAATGTGAAAAAATATATGGACTGGTACAACTGTGAGCGTCCCAATCAGAGCATCGGCAACGTGCCGCCTGAACGGCTTTATGCTGCGAGACAGGCGGCATAGCAGTGTGGCTGCACAAATGCCAATTCCGCTTCGGCTACGCCTTCGCTGCATTGGCATTTGTAAAAAAAAAAATTATGTTTTTTTAATAATTATTTATAGAAAAAAATGAATATCTTTGTAGTCTTTTAGAAATTAATTAACCGGCAATTTTAACACCTTATTTTACCAACTTTTTGGTACAGAAAAGGGGGAGTATGATAGTTTATTTTTTTTATTGCGCAAATTAAAAAACAGTTTTTTAAATTTAAAAAACTTGCCTAAAACTCACAACTTGCCGAAATTCCGATTTGAAGAGGTTTGCCTTTTTGGACAAAAGAATTTCCCATCGACTTGAAATAGAAGGTGTTAAATTCGGTATTTGTCAAGTTTTTGCCCCAAAACGCAATTCGCCCGCGTCCATTTACAAGCGAAATTTGTGCGCCCAAAAGTGAGTAAAACGGCTGCGAAAGCGCGTTGTCTTCATTCCAAAAAATCCGCCCAACGCCCTGCCAGTTTGCCTGAAATGCGATTTTTTCCAAAAATGATTTATTTACAAAAAAATTATATTCGCCTGTAAGCGAAAGCGTATTTTGCGGGGCATAAGGCACAAAATTGCCTGCATAATCATGATTTCCGTCGTCAAATTTTAAAAATTTTGCATTTGTATAACCATAATTTGCGCTGAAATTTACTTGCTTTATGGAATATTTTGCCGAAAATTCCGCACCAAAACTTCGCGTGTGTCCTGCGTTCGACATTCTTCTGCCTGTCGATTTTCCCGGCGGAAAAACCGTAAGTTGCTGATTTGTACAGTCAATATAAAACAGTGCGGCATTGGCTATTAATTTGTTATTCAACAAGTTAAAAGTTCCGCCGAGTTCATAATTCCAACTAAATTCGGGTTTGTACGGCACATCATTGATTGTTGAGCCACCGTCGGGATGAACGGCGAACTGCGCCATCAAATCGGCTTGCATTTGCGATTGCAAAATATCCGAAAAAATCTGCGTATTAAATCCGCCTGCCTTGTAACCCCGTGCTAATGAGAAATATATATTGTTTTTGTCAAATCGGTACATCGCCGAAAATTTTGGCAAAAGTTCGGCAAACTGCGCCGATTTCGTGCCGCTCATTTGCGAGTTAATTTCCTTATTATCAATGTTTGGGAACACATTTCCGGAATAATTTAAAAATATTTTGGAATAATTTTTATAATCAATAAAAACATATTCAAAATCGAAACGCAAACCGGCTGTAAAAATGAACTTTCCGATGTTAAAAGACGATTGATGATAAGCCGAAAGTCCAAAATTCGGCAAGTGGAAATCGCTGTGAATCACAAAATTATCGTCTCTGAACGAAATTTGCCCTTCGGGGTCAATCATTTGAATACCTTTATTTGCATTTGCAAGAATTAAAGAATCAATTCCTGTCTTCTTAAAAGTAACGGGCGCGCTCATTTTCAGCGATTTATAAAAACCAAAAACACCGCTAATCCATTTCCAACGAGCATTTTGCTTATTCGATTTTACAACAAATTCCTGCGTTACCGCCTTTTCGTTTTGCTTTTGAGTGATGGTAAAATACGATTGCGGCAAAAAATCCTGGTCGAGCGTCATTCGGTCGCTCAAATATTGAAAACTTGTGGAACTTTCGGCAATCAAATTTGATTTTTGATAGCGAAAAGTAAGCCCGTTTGTAATCGCCAGACGGTCGTAAAAACAGGGGTCGTTGTGGTTAATCGGCAGAACTTTATCGTTTTGCAAATCATATTTTGCGTAAGGAAAACCGTTTTGTTTTATAGAATTAAACGAAAGGATATAATCGGAGGTCAGATTTTCGTTGATAAGATGAATATAACGCATTCTGGCACCGTCTGCAATGAAATTATCGGCTCGCTCGCCGTCAAATTCATTGATAAAAAAACCATCACTTTGGCGATGATTTAACGAAATTGACATCGCAACTTTTTCAGTCAGTTTTTTGTAAGCAGAAAGCGAAACGTCAAAAGTATTTTCGTTTCCATAATTTGCCGAAAAGCGCGTTCCTTCATACCCAAGCGGCGAAAGTGTAAAAATATTAATCACGCCGCCAACCGAATTTCGCCCGTAAAGTGTCCCCTGCGGTCCGCGCAAAACTTCAATTTTACGAATATCATAAAAATCAAAATCGTAGCCGTTTTTATTCAAAACAGGAATATTATCAACATACATCGCCATTGCGGGCTGGTCGATTCGCGCACCGAGCCCTCTGACATAAAGCGAACTCGTCATTTTTGAACCATAATCGGGCTGATAAAAATTCGGCGTAGCAAGCGATAAATCTTTCGGACTTTCAATTCGCTGATTTTCAATCTGCCGCAGCCCAAAAACAGAAGCAGATGCCTGTTGTTCAAACACGCCCTGCTGCTTTATCGGCGCAACAACCTCAATTTCGGCAAGCGCACGAACGCTATCGGGAATCTCAGGCGGCGCACCACACAATCCTAAAATCAGTAATAAAGACATTTACCTATTGCTTTACAAATTTACCGTACCAATTATCTATTTTTAGAATATAAATACCGGCAGGCAAAGAGGAAACATTTATTGATTTACCATTTTCCCATTGACCATTAACTATTTGGGTTCCTGTTAAATCGATAATTTCATAATTTCCATTAACATCGTAATTAGTAATTTTTAATTCGTAACTGGCTGGATTTGGATAAATATGCAGATTATTTGTGGAATAAATATTATCTGTAGCCGAAGTGTTTGAGAAATCAAACCACGCACTCACAGGCAAATGGTCGGACGTGGTATTGTAATAATTGTTAATACTTTGAGGCAAAGATGCTTCCTGCGATGCGGTATTTGGAATATATTTATTAAAAATTTCATTTGAAATAATAATATTTTCAATAATAGGATAGCCATAATAACCAGAAGCAACATTTAAAATGTCTTTTGTAATACCCGAATAATTGTTTGAATCGTCCATAAAATTTTTATAAGGCGAGTCGCCACAGGTACTGCATGTACTTCCAATGAGATAATCATTGAAATCGCCAATAAGAATAAGATTTTTAGAATTATAAGCGGTGCCGTCAAGTACAGTTTTCAGCCCTTGTGAACCACCTTTTCGGCGAGTATAACTGTCAGCGTCGGCGTATGCTTTGGCATGGATATTTACAATAGAAAGCGGAACCGTTGCGGTTTGGGTAATTAAATTTACATTATACAAAGCCGGAAATCGTCCGCTACTCCAATTATAAGAATAAGAATATCCCTGTGCGGCGGCACCGTTGCTTATAAGCGAAGAACTTACAAATTGAACTTTCGATTTTTTATAAATAATACCCATATTTTGGTCGCAGTCGTTCGTGCCGGATTGCACAATATTACCACCCCAATCGCTTCCCAAAAGCGAAATGATTGTATTAAGAGACGAAATTGTGTTTGTGGGTGTGATTTCTTGCAGGCAAAAAATATCGGAATTCATCGCTTTTATTGCCGAGACAACATTATTCAATTGTAAATTTTCGTCAGTTGGTCCAAAAGTAGTGCAGCCAAACCAAGAGGCATTCCAATTTGTAATTTTAAAAACATTTTCCTGATTAGAACTGTTTATTCCAGTAACTCGAACATTTTTTACTTCCCATTGAGCACTTGCGGTATTGCTGCAAATATAGCGAAAAGCAAAACGTGTAGTTGCCGAAAGAGCATTATCCGGAATTGAAAGGTCGCCTGTTTGAATGTAAGTCCAAGTGTTATAATCTTCGGGTTGTGGCACATTCGTGATTTCAATCCAGTTGGTTGTAGCAGGATTGCCTGTATAATTTGAAGTTGCAAAAACCTTGTACCAGCCATCTGCCAACCCGACATTTACCATTCCCGCCGGTCCGCGTGCATGTTCAAAAGATAATTTTACATTGCTCACAGCCGACAAATCGAGTACGGGACTGATTAACCAATCTTCATTTGCGTTACTTTGACCGCCATAGAATCCGCTGATTATCGCACCGTATTGACTGTTAAAATACCAATTTTGGTTACCAATAACGCTTACAGGTGTAAATTTATTAAAACTTGTTTGTGTAAGCAATGATTCGTCAAGTAAAGTAGTCGTCTGGGCATTTAACAAATTTAGCCCAAAGATAAAAAGAGTTATTATCGTAATATTTTTTTTCATGATTTGATTATTTATATAAATTTTAAAAAAATAATTACACAAAAAATATTTGTAATTTATTGATTTATAATAATTTTGAAATATAATTTATATTTTACAATTTTGCTTTCACTTCTGTTTGTTGGAAACTTTCGATGAGGTCGCCAACTTGTACGTCGTTGAAGTTTTTGATGTTTAAGCCGCACTCAAAGTTTGTGCCAACTTCTTTGACATCGTCTTTGATTCGTTTTAGCGATTCGAGGTCGCCTGTGAAAACCACAATTCCATCACGAATAATGCGCACTTTATCAATGCGGTGGATTTTTCCGTCTCGGACAATACATCCGGCAATCGTACCAACTTTTGTAATTTTAAATGTTTCAAGCACTTCGAGAGTTGCGGTAATTTCTTCCTTAATTTCGGGTGCGAGCATTCCTTCCATTGCGGCTTTAATTTCTTCTATCGCATCGTAAATAACAGAATATAAGCGAATTTCAATATCTTCTTTTTCCGCCATTTTTCGCGCCGAAGCCGACGGGCGCACCTGAAATCCGCAAATGATTGCGGTTGAGGCGGCGGCAAGCAGCACGTCTGAATCCGAAATCGCGCCGACGGCTTTGTGAATAACATTTACCTGAATATGTTCGGTCGAAAGTTTTAGCAGCGAGTCGGAAAGTGCTTCCACAGAGCCATCTACATCGCCTTTTACAATAACATTCAGTTCTTTGAAATCGCCGAGTTCTATTCTTCGTCCAAGTTCTTCGAGCGTGAAATGTTTGTGTGTGCGCAGGTGCATTTCGCGCTGCAACTGGTCGCGGCGGTTTGTAATTTCACGCGCTTCCTGTTCGGTTTCCACAACATTGAAAGTGTCGCCTGCGGTCGGTGCGCCGTTTAAGCCCAAAATCAACATCGGCTCGGCTGGCAACGCCTGTTTTTGACGCTGATTTCGTTCATCAAACATCGCTTTTACACGTCCGAAGTGCGTTCCTGCAACAACAATATCGCCCTGATGCAAAGTTCCATTTTGTACCAAAACAGTAGAAACATAGCCGCGCCCTTTGTCGAGCGAACTTTCGATAATTGAGCCAACCGCTTTTCTGTTCGGATTTGCCTTTAATTCAAGCAATTCTGCTTCCAAAAGCACTTTTTCTAAAAGTTCGGGGACGCCAATTCCTTTTTTTGCAGAAATATTTTGACTTTGATATTTTCCGCCCCATTCTTCGACAAGATAATTCATAGCCGACAGTTCTTCGCGGATTTTTTCAGGATTTGCGCCGTCTTTATCTATTTTATTTATAGCAAAAACAATAGGCACACCCGCCGCCGAAGCGTGATTTATCGCCTCTTTGGTCTGCGGCATAACGCTGTCGTCGGCGGCAACGATGATAATTGCGATGTCGGTAACTTTTGCACCGCGCGCACGCATTGCTGTAAATGCCTCGTGTCCGGGCGTATCAAGGAAAGTAATTTGCTGTCCGTTTTCGAGTTCAACATTGTATGCGCCAATGTGTTGGGTAATTCCGCCCGCCTCGCCTGCGATAACATTTGTTTTACGAATATAATCCAAAAGCGAAGTTTTCCCGTGGTCGACGTGCCCCATCACAGCGACAACCGGCGCGCGTTTCACAAGTGCGGCAGGGTCGGTTTCTTCTTCGACGCCGAGTGCCTCAACCACATTTTGATTTACATATTCTGTTGTAAAGCCAAATTCTTCGGCAACAATATTGATTGTCTGTTCATCTAAACGTTGATTGATTGAAACGAACATTCCGATATTCATACAAGTTCCAATAACCTGATTTACAGGAATATTCATCAAAGCGGCAAGTTCGCTCACGGTAACAAATTCCGTCAATTTGAGCGTTTTGCTTTCGCCTTCGGCGCGTTGCATTGCTTCTTGACGGCGTTCAAGTCCTGTGGCACGCTTGTCGCGGCGATGTTTTGCGCCTTTGCCAAATTTGCCGCCGGTATTTTGCAAACGGGCAAGTGTTTCTCTAACCTGCTTTTGAACGGCATCTTCGTCAATTTCGTGTCGGTAAGTTTTCTTAACTTTTCCGCTAAATTTATTTTCGCCTTTTGCAACCTTGTCAATATCAACTTTTTTGTTAGTAAAGCGTTCGCGTTTGCGTTTGCCTGCATCGTCTTTGGGCGGCTGCGAAGTTGCACTGTCGCCTTTTTTCACAATTACAGGTTTTACTTTGCGTGAATCTTCTTTTTTGCGCTGTTCTTCTCGCTCGCGCTCACGGCGTTTCTGATTGCGCGATTTTTTGGGACGCAGATTTTGATTTATCGCATTTAAGTCAATATGACCGACAACCACAGGTGTATTTTCGAGTTTTACATTTATTGGAATAAAATGACTTTCACGCTTTTCGGGCAAGTCGGTTTTTTCCGTTTCTGTCGGTTTTTGTTTCGCCAACTCTTCCCTTTCGCGTCTGAGTCGTTCTTTTTTCTGCAACTTCAGTCGTTTTTTTCGCTCGCGCTCGTGTTCTCGTTTGCGTTTGCGGCGTTGGTGTTCTTCTTCCGATAGCGGTTTGCCGTCTTTGTCCGTTTCAAGTTTTTTCTCTTCTTTGCGATGTGTCTCGTCCTGTTTTGACTTAATTTTTTCGGCACTTTTTTTCAACTCACGCTTTGCACGCGCTATTTTTTCCTCTTCCAAACGTATTTTTTCCAAATCAATAATTTGCGGCTTTTTCTCTTCTTCCTTAACTGCTACGTCTGTTTTTTGTTCTTTTTTGATTTCTTTTTTCTCAGTTTTATGTTCCGCTTTTTCGGTCGGCGGTTCGTGTTTTTCCGTTTTTGGCTCAGGTTTTGGTTCTTCTTTGACTTCCTTTTTCGATTCAATTTTTTGCTCAATTTTCGTATCAGGTTTATGTTCCGTTTTTTGTTCTTTTTTCGGTGTAATATACCCTTCAAGAGCCACAATATCGGTTTTGTCTTTATCGGAACGGGCGCGGCTAATGCTTTCGGCTTCCATTTTGGCAGCCATATCCTTGTCGTATTGTTTGGCAAGAAGCAAATGCAGTTCGTCCGAAATTTTTTCGTTCGGGTCGGCATTGATATTATGACCTTTTTTCGCCAAAAATTCAACTGCGGTAGCAAGACCTACATTCAGTTCTTTTATGGCTTTACTTAAACGTATGGGCATATTTTGTTAATTATGAATTAAGAATTAAGAATTAAAAATTCCTTTTTCATTAATTTTTTTTAATATATTTTTAAGCCCCCTAAATCCCCCTCAAAGGGGACTTTTTTACACCCTTCCCCTGTGGGGAAGGGCTGGGGTTGGGGCTTTTTATTCATTATTTTTTTATTCTATTTCAAATTCTGTTTTGAGAATATTTAAAACTTCTTCGACGGTTTCTTCTTCGAGGTCGGCGCGGCTGACAAGTTCATCTTTTGGGATTGCCAGCACCGCTTTTGCCGTGTCGCAACCGATTGCCTTAAGCGCATCAATAACCCACTGTTCGATTTCGTCATTAAATTCATCAAGATAAATATCTTCGGTTTCTTCGTCTTCAATATCGCGGAAAACATCAAGCACATATCCTGTCAGTTGGCTTGCAAGTTTGATATTTGTGCCGCCTTTGCCGATTGCCAACGAAACCTCTTCGGGTCGCAGATAAACTTCCGCCTTTTTTTCTTCCTCGTTGATTCGGATTGACGAAATTTTTGCAGGGCTAAGCGAGCGTTGAATAAACAAACTCGCATTTGCCGTGTAGTTTATCACGTCAATATTTTCGTTGCACAATTCGCGGACAATTCCGTGAATGCGCGAACCCTTAATTCCGACACACGCTCCAACGGGGTCAATGCGCTCGTCATAACTTTCAACAGCCACTTTTGCACGTTCGCCGGGAATGCGCGCCACTTTTTTGACGGTAATCAGCCCTTCTTGAATTTCGGGAATTTCGAGTTCAAAAAGCCGTTCCAAAAACACCGGCGAGGTGCGCGAAATAATAATTCGCGGGTTGTTGTTCTTGTTTTCGACCAGCACAACCACCGCTTTTACATTATCGCCTTTGCGGAAAAAATCGGACGGAATTTGCTCTGTTTTAGGCAGATAAAGTTCGGTGCCTTCGTCGTCGAGCAGCAGCATTTCATTTTTCCAAATTTGATAAAGTTCGCCGCTGACAACATTGCCAACCATTTCGCTGTATTTTGTATAAACGCCATCTTTCTGTAAATCAAGTATTTTAGACGAAAGCGTTTGCCGCAAATTCAGAATTGCGCGCCGCCCAAAACTCAAAAAATCGACATTATCGGTAAATTCTTCGCCAATTTGATAATCCTCATCAATTTTGCGCGCGTCAGAAAGCGACACTTCCGTATTCGGATTTTCGAGTTCGTCGTCGGCAACAACTTCGCGGTTTCGATAAATCTCAAAATCGCCTTTGTCGGGGTTAATTATCACGTCAAAATTTTTATCGGTGCCGAACATTTTCGTCAGAACGTTGCGAAACGATTCTTCCATAACGTTCATTAGCGTACTTCTATCAATGTTTTTCAGTTCTTTAAACTCTGAAAAAGTGTCAATCATATTGACCGTTCTACGTGCCATAATTTTAATTTTTTATTCCAAGATTTCATAATTTCAAAATTCCAAGATTTCTTATATTTTTAACAAATATTTTGCTGTTTTAATTTCTTTATAATTAAATGTAAGTTCCTCAAATACAATAACTTTGCGTTTTGCGCCTTCGGGTTTTATTTTCTTTTCAATAATAATCGTAAAATCATTTTCATTTGCCTGTTTTAAAATTCCTTCAAATTTTCGCCCGTCCGCCGTCAGCACTTCAATTTCTTTGCTGATATTTTTAATGTACTGATTTACAACTTTAAACGGCGAAGTCAAACCTGCCGAGCCGACTTCAAGTTCGTAATCTTCTGAATTTCTATCCAAATTTTTTTCAATAAAACGGCTTAAATTTTCGCACATTTGCAAAGAAACCCCCGAAAAAGCATCAATTTCGACCATAATACGATTGTCGGTCGAAATCTTTAAATCAACCAAATAAAGTTGCGAATTTTCCTTAATAAAATCTGTAATTATCTGATTTACAACGCTTTTTTCTATCATTTTTTTTGAATTAATAATAATGAAGGGGACTACAGAGTCCCCTTCGTATGGAAATTCGGCTGCAAAGGTAATAATATTTTTTGAAAAACAAAAATTTGCATACAATTTTTGAAAATTCTTTAAATTTACTTATTTTTGCAGTCGGAAAAGTTTTACCAAATTTAACAGAATAAAAAATTATGAACACGACAGATGTATTAACAACATTGTATAAATTAAAACCAAGTTTTCAGCAGCGTTATGCGGTAAAAAATATTGGTTTGTTTGGCTCGTATGCCGACGGAAGTCATACGCCCGAAAGTGATATTGATATTTTGGTAGAATTTAATAAACCGATTGGCTGGAAATTTTTTTCTCTTGAAAAAGAATTGGAAAATATTTTTAATAAAAAAATAGATTTGGTTACCGAGCAGGCGATTAAAGAAAGGATTAGACCATTTATTATTAATCAAATAAAATACGTTTAAGTTGATGCAACGAGAAAATAAAATGTATTTAGAGGATATCCTTACTTCAATAGACAGAATTTTTGAATATACTCAAAATTATGATTTTCAGAAATTTAAGCGCGATTATAAAACTGTTGATGCAGTAATCCGAAACTTTCAAATTATTGGCGAGGCAGCAAATAAAATTCCTTATTTTATAAAGGAAACGTTTTCTGAGGTGCCTTGGGAAGAAATGTATTCTTTGCGCAACAGGATTTCTCACGCATATTTCGGCATTGATTATGAAATAATTTGGGATATTATTGAAAATGAATTATCTGAAAATCGCAATCAAATTCTCAAGATTATTACCTAAAAATTCTCTTGCTGGCGTGAGATTGATTTTATTGAAAAATAGTATTATTTTGCACACTTTTTAATGTATTTTAATAACAAATTTTAATATGGGAGAAAAATTATGTTAGCTGCATTTTTAATTATTTTAGTTATATTTTACTTGACTGGAAGCATTGTATTAACAATTAAAGAATATAAAAATTCAAATAGTGCTATATGTGCTGGTGGAATATTTTTGCTTTGTCTAATTGCGACACCTTTATTTGGATGGTTCTTTGTTGATAAAGATTAATTTTTAAATTGTCCATTTCTGCCGCAAGTTTTGCGTCGCGTAAATTGTGCCAAAAGAAAAGGAGGAACATTCGCGCCATTATTGGAAAAGAGAATTTAAAAAAATATCAATAATTTCTAAAAAATAATCTTGAAATTATGAAATCTTGAAATCTTGAAATATATATTTGTGCAATGGAAAAAATAAAAATAAAAGATAAGGAATTTCTGCAGTCAATTTCAGAAAATGAAGTTTTGCAGGCGGTACATTCGGTTGCCCAAAAAATGAACGAGGATTTAAAAAATGATAATCCACTGTTTATCTGCGTGTTAAATGGTGCATTTATGTTTGCGTCCGATTTGATGAAACACATTAATTTCCCTTGCGAAATTACTTTTATCAAACTTTCTTCTTACGAAGGAATTTATTCCACCGGTGCTGTCAAGGAAATTTTGGGGCTTAACGAAAGTGTCGTCGGGCGAAATGTGGTAATTATTGAAGATATTGTTGATACGGGCGTTACGATGGAACGGATTTTAGAATCGCTTTCGAGCAAAGGCGTAAAAAGCGTGAAAATCGCAACTTTCCTGCAAAAACCTGCCGCCATGACGCGCAATATCGAAGTTGATTATGTAGGAATAAAAATTCCTAACGAATTTATCATCGGCTACGGACTCGACTACGACGGCTACGGACGCAATCTGAAAGCAATTTATACGGTATTTAATTAATATTTGTTAATATTTATGAAAATTTCCGACAAATATTATGATGAAATTTTTGATTTCGACGGGCAGTGGGGCGCGCCTTCAAAATGCGGCTTAAAAATTATTGAAAAAAAAGATTTTACATTTGTTATTGTAACTGAACTTTATCAGGAAAATCCCGGGACATCTGTAACTTATGCCGGCAGTTTGCTGCGCGACCAAATTTGTACCGTAAAAGGACTTAACCCGCTCAATATCAAATATCTTGAATGTACGCCCGATACAAATTCCGTCCTTTCTTTTTACGACGAACAATATTTTGAAGTTACTTTCAACTCTGCTGCCCGACCTGAATACAGGAAATTAAACAAGGAAGAAGTGAAAATTTTGTTCGACAAATAATTTTCGGTAATGATGCCAAAAATAGTTGGTAATTTGTCAAAAAACATTTTGTAATTTTGTAGCGAAGTTGAAGAGGAAACGTGCTCTGCTGGGGAGCAACTCGCCAGAAATAAACTTCGGGTTACGCAGTAAAAATGGACTGTTCGGATATTTTCCGAACAGTTTTTTATATACTGATAACCCCAATTATGTCTAAAAAAACCTATTTT
>Ga0209629_10002746_pt1 | contig 12168 bp, 8 predicted proteins | sample TergutCu122P5_FD_187286 | JGI IMG/M metagenome (GOLD analysis project Ga0209629, IMG submission 187286) | Cubitermes ugandensis P5 segment gut microbial communities from Kakamega Forest, Kenya - Cu122 P5 (SPAdes) (version 2) | ecosystem: Host-associated > Arthropoda: Insects > Digestive system >...
TTCAGTGACTACCGGAATATCGTCAGGATGCCCGAAACATTGCCGATACAGCAAACACAAAACTATAACATCTACGGTGAATACAAAAAGACGGCAACAGAGTTTTTCTCCACCCTGTCACTGTCGTATATGCGTGGCAAAAACAGTCATATCACCGAGCAGTTGTCGGAAAATGGTTATCTCGTCAGCAATCCTGTTAAAATGTCGAACGAAACAGTTGTCAAGCGAATTTCCGGTACCATCTCGAAAGGTTTTTATGACATCAAATTGACTACGTCGCTTGTCGCTCAATACAGCCAAACCGAAGGCGAACAGTTAAGCAGGGGTGAAAAACTTCCTTTCCGGTCGAACAGGCTGAATCTTGAGCCAAAAATCAATTGGACCTATTGGAGAAATTTGGAAGCAATCTATACAGCCAGCATCAACCTGAACAGTTCGAAAATTGCCAGTAACGAATTGACGCCGCTTTGGAACATCGTTCAAAAACTTCAATTGTCGTATGTGCTTGCAGGCTTTGAAACCAACTTCTCCACCGAGCATTATTACAATGAAGTAAACAACGCTACACCGGTCAGTAATTTCTTTGTCAACTTTTCGATGCGTTACAAAATGAATAAATGGCTTTTCACAGCCAGCCTGAACAACCTGCTCAACAAACAACAATATGCCTACACCGAATATTCCGAAATCCGCAGCTACAGTTCCTGGATCAATATCCGAGGCAGAGAATTTTTGCTCGGTTTGCAGTATAAGTTTTGAAGGGACAGTCACGCAGTAAAGACATTTTCTGTCAGTTATATTTTGAATCCAATCGGATTGCGCGGTTTATTCAACGCCCTGTTCTTGACTTGCAATTCAGCGAGCGATTGATTGACAAGTTCGAGTTGCATCCGTGTATCTTCATTAATGTCGTTCTGGTCTGTAAAGACTTCTTCAATGTATTGTTTCAATTCTCTGACTTCTTTTTGCAACTCTTTCACTTCATTAATCGGCGGATTTAGTGCAAATTGCCTCACTGCGACAAAAGCACGAACAACCAATATACTTGCATCAATGGCAACTTCGCTTTTCAATACCGTTGACAACATGGTAGCGCCAAGTTCGGTAAATGCAAATGGCAGATACCTGACACCACCCCAACTTGAGGTCACAAATTGTGACCTCAAGTTGGTAAATTCCTTACTTGTAAGTTCAAACATAAAATCTGATGGAAAACGCCTTATGTTTCTTTTTACTGCTTGCTTGAGCACTTTGGTGGGAATTTCATAAATCTCCGCCAAATCAAAATCAAGCATCACCCGATAACCACGTATCTCGTGGATTTTAGATTGTATCATTGAGAGTTCCATTCGTATTTGCTGTTTTTTTGAATTATATATGACTCATTTCCGTATCCATTTCAGGCAGACAGGGCGGTCTAAAGTGATGTCATTGCCTGTGTTGCGCAGCATTCCGGTGGCGGAATCTATTTCGAAAATTTGAATATTGTTTGAATTTTGGTTGGCGCAGAGCAGGTATTTATCATTCGGTGTGATGATAAAATTCCTCGGATGCGCGCCGGTGGGTTGATGACCGATGGTTGTCAGCAAGCCGGTTTGAGGGTTGACGGAAAAGATAGCGATATCATTTGCAGTGGCGCGATTCGAAGCATACAGCCATCGACCGTCGGCTGTCAGGTGAATATCGGCGCTTCCACGTCTTTTCGCGGTCTGCACCGTATCGGAGACAATCGTTTGAATCACAACCGGATTGTCCTCAATATGACTTAAAACAGTAATCGTGCCTGATAACTCATTGATACAGTATAAATAATTCCCTGACGGATGGAAAGCCAAATGACGGGGGCCGGAGCCTGTCTCTAAGGCGACAGTACGTTCGGGCAGCAGTCGCAGGAATGTGTCAGTGGCGTCAGGCTCTACTGCAAAGGTGTAAATTCGGTCTTTGCCGAGGTCGGTTGCCAGCAGATACTTTTCGCCGGGTGTGAATACGACAGTGTGTATGCGCGACGGCGGGGGAGGAACGGTATCAGCCGAAACAGTCATATTCTGTGTATTCATATTGATATTTAATGAGATAGGCTTAATGCTGCCGTCTTTATTCAGGGGGAATACGGATAAATTTCCGCCGCCGTAATTGGCCGTGATGATAAAGCGCTGTCTGCTATCCACATTGATATTACAGGGAGAATTGCCGTAAGCCACTTGCGCGTTGATAAAGCTCAACGCACCTTTCCGCTTATCAAACTTGAAAGCGCTGACGCCGCCTTCTTTCGTTTCATTTACCGAATAAACCATTTGTTCATCCTTTGAAACAACTAAATACGAAGGATTTACGACTTCTTTAACGTCGCTTACCAATGAATATGCACCTGTCTGCATATTGAAATCATAGACGGAAATACCGGAGGTCGTACCGTCGGAATAACTGCCCGCCAGCAAATAGAGATGGTTGCTGTCAGTTTTTTGTGCTTGCGAACATCCCCCAAAAAGTGTTAAACAAAACATGAGATAAAAAATTTTACGTGCCATAATTATTGAGTTTTCAGTTTATAGTTTTCAGAAATTTATTATATTCATAAACAGGATATTATATAATCCCCCTCTCTTAATTCTTAATTTTTAATTCTTAATTGTCAATTATTTATATTTTCTTTTACGATCTTACGGTCTTACGCGTCTTACGGTCTTATTCAATGATTTCCCTCCAGTCTCCATTTGCCTTAATCAGACTAACCAACTGATCCACAGCTCCTTCTTCCGGTATATTTTTCAGGACACATTCATCTCTTTTATACAGATTGATGCTGCCTGGTCCTGCTCCTACATAACCGTAATCAGCGTCGGCCATTTCGCCCGGTCCGTTGACAATACATCCCATAATGCCGATTTTCAGCCCTTTCAGGTGAGAGGTGGCTTGTTTGACGCGGGCAACCGTCGTTTGGAGGTCGTATAGCGTGCGTCCACAGCCGGGGCATGAGATGTAATCTGTTTTGCTGATGCGTACACGGGCTGCCTGCAGGATGCTGAACATATAAAAGTCTGTCATACAAGGTATTGTATGGGTATTACATAAAAATATGCCATTCCCGATCCCGTCAACCAGCAACGCTCCGAAGTCTACGGCCGCTTTGATTTGAAGGGTTTCCGAATCTGTTTCACTGTAATCGCAGCGCAGGATCACAGGAACGTCGCATCCGGCTTCCATCAAACGGCTGATGAATATCCGTGTCAAATATACACTCCAGACAGGCGTGAAGTTCAGCACAACCACCACAGTCTTATCATGTTGCAGTATATCTATTAACGCATCATCAAGTTCCGGAAAAGTTATTTCTAAAAATTTCATCGCCGCCCGGTTGGCTTGCAATTTGTCCAAATCAGCACGCTGAAAATAAGGATAGGTGTTGGGTTGGTGATGCCAGCTATTAATATCAATCAATAGCGGAACTGTCGTGTCGGAAGGAGCCTGCCCGGCATCTCCTATATAAAGAAAATCAGGGAGATACTGTAAATCAACGGAAAAGTTTCCACTGCGTCTGTCAGAAATCACCACCGGTGGATTTGTGCCGCCAATCGCGCCGACAGTACGGGTTGAACGTGGAAGATCGAAGTTTGAAATGTTGGTTTGATGATTATCTTTTTCGGTAGCCTTTGCATGGTTTTTTCCTTCGGGGTGACTATTGAATAAACCTTGCAGATTTTCCCGTTCGCGTATATAATCAACGAGTTTGCGTGCGACGGGCAGTTCGGCTTCGGGCGGTTCGCTCAACGACACCCGAATCGTATCCCCGATTCCGTCCATCAACAGCGTCCCAATCCCGATGGCGCTTTTGATACGTCCGTCTTCCTCATTCCCGGCTTCAGTCACTCCCAGGTGCAACGGATAGTGCATCCCTTCGGCTTCCATGGTTTGTACAAGCAGCCGTATCGTCTTCACCATCACAACTGTATTTGACGACTTGACAGAGATGACGACATCATGAAATCCCGTTTCCTGACATATCCGCAGGAACTCCATGCAGGACTCGACCATTCCTTCGGGCGTATCGCCATACCGTCGCATGATGCGTTCCGAAAGCGAACCGTGATTGACGCCGATACGGATGGCTGTCTTGTGGCTGATACACAATGATAAGAAAGGGATAAACATCTCGCGGATTTTACGGATTGTCGCCTCCCAATTATCGGCAGCATCATCTGTCTGCTTCGTATAATTACCCGGGTTGATGCGTACTTTTTCTGCAAATTCGGCCGCCACTTCAGCCACTTTCGGGTTGAAATGGACGTCTGCAACTAAAGGTGTATGATACCCTTTTTCAATAAGTTTCTTGCGAATCTTCGCTATGTTACGAGCTTCACGCTCGCCCTGCGTAGCAAAACGGACATATTCGGCGCCGGCTTCAATCATACGGATAGCCTGTGCAACAGCGCCATCCGTATCCATAGTCGAAACAGTTGCCATGGATTGAATACGTATCGGATTGGAACCGCCCATCGGCGTGTTTCCGATATGCACAACAGATGTCTGACGGCGTCGGTAATACTGCGTCAATTTGTTTTGTATTTATAAGGTATCTTGGCTAATTCTTCATTTGCCTTGACGACTTTTTTCTTCAGATCGTTTTTGTATTCGTTCAGTTGGTCTTGCAGTTTTTCGTCACTCAACGCAAGCATTTGCGCTGACAGGATGGCTGCATTCAATGCGCCGTTAATGCCGACCGTAGCTACCGGAATACCCGGAGGCATCTGTACGATGGCCAACAATGCATCCATTCCTTGCAATGACGCATTGATTGGCACGCCAATCACAGGAAGGGTTGTCATCGAAGCAATCACGCCACACAAGTGGGCAGCCATGCCGGCAGCCGCGATAATCACCTTTACACCACGTTGTTGTGCTTCTTTGGAGAAGTGTTCGACGTCTTCGGGTGTACGATGCGCCGATAACGCATTCATCTCAAACGGGATTTCCATTTCATCCAGGAACTGGGCGGCTTTCTCCATCACCGGCAGGTCGGAAGTGCTGCCCATAATAATACTTACTAACGGTTTCATCTTGCTAATAATTAATTATTTCTGTCATTCCCCAATCAACGCCCGATATTCTTCCACTGACAGCAACGTATCCATTTCGGATGGTTCTGTCAGTTTAATTTTAATCAACCAACCCTCTTGATAAGGCGATTGATTCACCAGTTCAGGCTGGCTTTCCAAAACCGGATTCACTTCCAATATTTCTCCCGACACAGGCATCAACAAGTCGGAAACCGTCTTGACAGCTTCAATCGTGCCGAAAACTTCAGTTTGTTGAACTGTATCTCCTTCTGTTGGAATATCAACAAAGACAACTTCGCCTAATTGGCTTTGTGCATAATCAGTAATACCGACAAGCGCTGTTTCGCCCTGTTCCAATATCCATTCATGGTCATTGGTGTACTTTAATTCTTTCGGAAAATTCATTTTAATTTAATTTAATTTATTAATTAATTTCTCTTAATTCGTAATTCGTAATTCGTAATTCTTAATTGATTTACAATTCTTTCCTCATCCTGGCTACCTGTATCCCCATCTGTTCGCGGTATTTAGCAACCGTCCGGCGCGCTACTATATACCCTTTTTCTTTGAGCAGCGCCGCCAGCGTCTCATCATTGACAGGATTCCGTTTGTCTTCTGCTTCGATGGTCTCAAGCATGATTTGTTTCACCTGACGGGTAGATATCTCTTCGCCACTGTCATTTTGGGTCGATTCGGAGAAGAAGAACTTCAAGGGATAAATCCCAAAATTGGTCTGTACATATTTGCCGTGCCCTGCACGCGATAATGTAGTGATGTCATACCCTGCGCGTTCCGCCACATCCTTGAGTCTCATCGGGCGGAGCAGCGTCTCATCGCCTGTCAGGAAGAAATCTGCTTGCAACTTGATGATGGCCTCCATTGTGCGCTGAAGCGTTTCCTGCCGTTGCCTGACAGCATCAATGAACCACTGCGCTGCGTCGAGTTTTTGCTTTACAAACAGGATAGCATCCCGCATCTCATTGGTTTGGTTGGCTTTGTTGCCCATATAATCGTGCAGCATATCGTTGTAGTCGCGACTGATATGCAGATCGGGAACGCCTCGCTGATTCAACGTGAGTGTCAACTCTCCGTTGCCGGTTTCGACGATAAAATCGGGTGTAACCTGGTTGATAGTCAGGTCAGACGTATTGCTCCAACTGCTGCCCGGTTTCGGATTCAACGAAGTGATCGCAGGAAGAATCTCTTTAAGTTCTTCTTCGCTGATATTCATTCGGTTCAATATTTTATCGTAATGTTTCCTGACAAAAGCGTCGTAGCTGTGCGTGATAATGTCAATGGCAAGTTTGATATTGACCGTTTGTTTCTTCTTTTTCAATTGCAGCAGCAAACATTCCTGCAGGTCGCGTGCGGCGATACCTGTCGGATCAAAGTCTTGAATGATAGACAGAATAGGTTTGATATCTTCTTCCGTCACGTTGATGCCGGCCTTGAAGATCAGGTCATCGGTGATGGATCGCAAGTCGCGTCGCAGATAGCCGTCGTCGTCTAAATTGCCGATGATATATTCGCCGATTTTACGGTCACGATCAGACAGTTCCCGCAATCCTAACTGTTCGAGCAGATAGTCTGTCAGTGAAGGTCCGAGCGAAAAGGGCATTTCTTCCCTGCGGTCAGCCCTGTTATTGATTTCGCTCAGTTTATAGTCCGGGATATCGTCTTCCGTGCGGTAATCCCCCAAAGAAATATCCATATTGCTATCGTCGCCAAAATCAGGGTCGTCCGTTTCAAAATCTCTGTCATCCGCATCGCCATCAGTCACTTCCAATCCTTCCTCCAGCGCAGGGTTCTCTTCTAATTCCTGTTTGATACGGTCTTCCATTTCGATGAAAGGAAGCTCCAACAGACGGATATACTGAATCTGTTGCGGCGAAATCCGCTGTTGCGTCTTTTGAGTTAATTGTTGCCTTTGCATCTTATATAGTTTTCAGTTTTCAGAAAATATTATACATAATTATTTTTTTGACTTTATATAAAATCGACTGAATCCGGCAAAACCTTTGGCAAAAGTATAGATAATTTTTCACAAAATCCGCAAAAATTGCGACAAATTTTCTACAATCATCCTGACATAACGGTTGATCAAAACAGAAGGTTAAAACTATCGAAAGAAAGAATATCATTTTTTTTGTGCAAAAAAATGAAAATGTTGTATCTTTGAACCAAAAAAATGTAATATGGCTGAAAAAATAATTCTACTTCAGGACATTTTAAAAGACTCCGACTATCAACAGTCGCAGTTCGATTTGGTGCAGGTCGACGAATTTGAAAAAAGAATAATCGTAAAAACAGATAAAAATGGGAAGGATATTCCTTATGCTCAGTGCCTTGTGCGGAAAAAAGAGATACGGCTTACTCCCGAAGAAGCAGTACGGCAACTCTATCTCGAAATCTTGCTGAACGACTACGGCTATCCTGCCGACCGCGTAGAATTGGAATACAACGTTACTTTTGGACGTGAGAAAAAACGTGCAGACATTGTGATTTTCGACAAAGACCAAACCACCACACCCTACATTATCGTTGAACTCAAAAAGCCGAAACTCAAAGACGGTAAAGAGCAACTGAAATCTTATTGTAACGCAACAGGCGCACCGATTGGCGTGTGGACAAACGGCAATCAAATTTCGTTTTACCACCGCAAAGACCCGAATTATTTTGAAGATATTCCCAACATTCCGAAAGCAACCGAAAAACTCAGCGACATTCTTTCAGAACGCTGGAAAATTGCCGACTTAATCGCCAAAGACAAACTCGTTAACGAACGAAAATCGCTCAAAGACCTTATCCTCGAAATGGAAGACGAGGTATTGGCAAACGCCGGTGTCGATGTTTTTGAAGAACTTTTTAAATTGATTTTCACAAAATTATATGATGAAATGGAAAGCGGAAGAAACCGCAGTCGAAACCTCGAATTTCGCAATTACGGCGACACCGAAACCGAACTTAAAAACAAAATTCAAACGCTTTTTGACCGTGCAAAAGAGAAATGGGAAGGCGTTTTCAGCGATGACGCAAAAATCCTGCTCACACCCTCGCACCTCTCCGTTTGCATTGCCTCGCTGCAAGATGTAAAGCTCTTCAATTCCAACCTCGAAGTTGTTGATGAAGCCTTTGAGTATCTGATAAATAAAAGTTCAAAAGGCGAAAAAGGACAATATTTCACGCCTCGGTATGTGATTGATATGTGCGTGCGAATGTTGAATCCGCAGGTAACCGAAACGATGATTGACACCGCCGCCGGAAGTTGCGGTTTTCCTGTTCATACCATTTTTTATGTTTGGGAACAAATCCTGAAATCGAAAGGATTAGACAAAAGCCATTTATTTACTCTGGAAGAAAAGCCAGTTGAATGTACCGACTATGTAAACGAGAAAATTTTCGCCATAGATTTCGACGAAAAGGCCGTGCGCGTTGCCCGAACACTCAACCTCATTGCAGGGGACGGACAAACCAATATCATGCACCTCAACACACTTGATTACGAGCGTTGGGACGAAATGCAAAAAGACGAAAAATGGAACGATACTTACAACAACGGTTGGAAAAAACTCAAACGATTACGCACAAATCCAAACAGCAACCGCGAATTTAATTTCGATATTTTGATGGCAAATCCGCCATTTGCAGGCGACATCAAAGAGAGCCGCATTTTGGCGAAATACGATTTGGGCAAGAAAGAAAACGGAAAATACCAAACGGCAGTAGGTCGTGATATTCTCTTTATTGAACGTAATTTGGATTTCTTGAAACCGGGCGGACGAATGGCGATTGTGCTTCCACAAGGGCGATTCAATAATTCGAGCGACAAGCAAATCCGTGAATTTATCGCCGAACGGTGCCGGATTCTTGCAGTTGTGGGCTTGCACGGCAATGTGTTTAAACCGCATACAGGCACAAAAACTTCCGTATTGCTTGTGCAAAAATGGGACGACACACTTTGCCCGCGCCGCGAAGATTACCCCATTTTCTTTGCCACCATGCAAGAGCCGAGCAAAGACAACAGCGGCGACAAAATTTATGTCCGCAAACGCGATATACGGAAATATAAACTCGCACCACAATACACGCAAACCGAACTCACCCTCTCCACCTTGGAGAGGGGGTCGGGGGGTGAGGTGTGTGAGCCGCCAATAGAATATATTACAAATCCCAAGAATTTAGATGATTACGCATTAGATGCACACGGACACTTAATTGTAAAACACGACCTTTTTAACCACGACAACCTCACCCACGACGGTATTGCCGAAGCGTTTATAGAATTTGCCAAAAAAGAGCGATTAAGTTTTTTTTAGGATGCCCTTTCAATGAGCAAAAATATAGGGGCTTGTTGGAGGGGCTGGAAGTAAGCGAGGTAAGTTTTTTAGAATTGGTAAAAGCAAGTAATTATTTAAGATTTGATAGTGAATATTATAGTAAGGATAATCAAGCCGTTGAAAATCAATTAAAAAAATTAGATTGTAAAGAAATAAAACATATTGCAGTTGTTGCCGACGGAGACCATTCAAAATTTCCTGATAATCAACCGCAAGAAATTAGATATTTACAAGCAAAAGATATTAAAAATCACTTCATTGAATATTATAATCCTGTTTATGTTGGAAAAGAATATTTTGAAAAAAACAAACGTTCACATATTGTTGAAGAAAATGTGATTTTATCCATAATGGGCAGTGTAGGTGATATTGCAATTATTCCAAGAGGCTTTTTACCTTGTATTGCAAATAGAGCCATCGCTATTATTAGAAATATTAAATTTGTTAGCCCTTATTACTTGTTCACTTTTTTATGTTCAAAATTTGGATTACAACAAATAGAAAAACAAAAAAATGGAGGAGTGCAAGAAAGAATTAATCTTGATTTATTGGGGAAAATAGAAATACCTATTTTGTCTATTGATTTTCAACAGCAAATAGAAAACACTGTAAAACTTGCATATTCAAAGCGGGAACAATCTCAAACCCTCTATCGCCAAGCTGAAGAATTACTTTTAGAAACCATCGGCTTAAAAGATTTCACACCCTCGCAAGAAAAAGTGAATGTAAAATCATTCAAAGAATCGTTTTTGGGAACAGGGCGGTTGGATGCGGAATATTATCAGCCGAAGTATGAGGAAATAATTAATGTTGTCAAGAATTATAAAAATGGATTTGCCAATTTTGAATCGTTTATTGATAGTTATTCAACAGGTTATCCGTATAAAAGCGAAACTTATATCGAAGAAAATGGCATACCATTAGTGAGAATAAATAATCTTACCAAAGAAGGATTAGATTTATCAAATGCTATTCAGATTCCAAAAGAAGATTTGAATTTGAGCAAAAAAGATATTGCCAAAGAAAATGATATTTTGATTTCAATGTCGGGAACTATCGGATTAAGTTGTATTGTCAGAGAAAAAAACAAAATTGTAATAAATCAAAGAATAATGAAGATTACTTCTAAAAACTACAATCCACAAGTTTTATCATTGTTGTTAAATTCGATTGTTGGCAAATATCAATTAGATAGAATTGGAACAGGCGGAGTGCAAACAAATATTTCTTCATCCGATATTAAAAATATTGTTATTCCGATTATTGAATCGGAAGCCCAACAACAAATTTCCGCTTTAATTCAAGAAAGTTTTGCACTTCGGAAAGAGAGTGAACGGTTGCTGATAGAGGCGAAGGAGATGGTGGAGAGGGAGATAGAGAAATGTAATAATAACTAAGTAATACAAATATCATTATGCCAAAAAGATACAATCAAATATTTAATAAAACGCATACAGAGTTTACAAAAAAATGTATTTTGAATGCTTGTGTGGATGTAGATTCAAAATTACACATAGATCCATCCCTTTTAAAAAACTGTAATATCATAGAGTTTCAAGGAGCGTATGATAAATTTATTGGTCATTTTGACAACATACTACGCCTTGCACCCAATGTTAAAACCCGAACTTTTCATGATAGATTTTTTAAACAAATAGTAAAATTTCTAACTTTTAAAGAAATTCCTAACACTGGATTGGGATATTCCAGCAGAGGAACAGCAGGAAATGGCATTGGAGGAAAACTTTCAATACAAATGGCTAACTCTGCGATAGACATCATTAATGCAGGTATTAATGACCCTGTAATATTTGAATTAATGCCTTTTTTTGAGGAAAATATTGGCTCTGATAGAATTAGTGACATGACAATAACACTATTATATTCAAATTTTATAGATTATACGCAAAGAATATCTAAAGAATTGACTATTAAAACAACCACTTTTTATAGAGAACAAAGTAGTCAAAATATTGAATTACCGTCATATAACAACAAACCAATAATATTCATTCCGCTCTCTTTATTATGTGACTTGCCAATTGCTGATTCATGGGAAGATATTGATTGGGTATGTTCATATAATAATGCACTAAGGCTACGTATCAGTAAACTAATAGGAATGTCATGGAAAGAAATTTCCTTGCTAAAAAAGAAAGATATAAAAAGCATTCTTTTAGATAATACAAGTGTATTTAAAGACATTGTACGTTATTACAAACACAAACAACCCATTCCATACAACTACGAAGATGATAAATTAGGGGAATTATTATGTATAGAAGCCGCAGAAAATAGCGTAAAGACATCTCCGTTAGATTTAAAATCATTTATACCTGTAACTTCCGACAATATTTTTACAGTTGCTGAAACAATTTGTCTAAAATATAAAGAATTGATAGAACATAACGGTTTATATGAACTATTATACGATAATGAAAACAAGTGCAAGCAGGAAAGAGCAGCGCAATTTCTTTTATATTCGATTGCAGATGCGTACTGCGAAGCAAATGATCTTGATTTAAGTAGAGAAGTAAATGGAGGTATGGGTGCATTAGATTTTAAAATATCCAAAGGATACAAAGCAAAGGTATGTGTGGAAGTTAAATACTCTTCCAATGATATTATAAAGGGATACAATTTTCAACTTCCAACATATAATAAAGCAGAAAAGGCGGATAGGAGTATTTTGTTGGTTATTAGAAATAATCAAAATGATGAATTAAAATTAAAAAAATTACAAGAAATACAAAAAAATGCTCTTGCAAAAAATCCTC
>Ga0209629_10002748_pt1 | contig 12166 bp, 10 predicted proteins | sample TergutCu122P5_FD_187286 | JGI IMG/M metagenome (GOLD analysis project Ga0209629, IMG submission 187286) | Cubitermes ugandensis P5 segment gut microbial communities from Kakamega Forest, Kenya - Cu122 P5 (SPAdes) (version 2) | ecosystem: Host-associated > Arthropoda: Insects > Digestive system...
GCACGCTGTCGCAGGATCCGGCGAATAATCAGTCGACGGATCATCCCCGCATTCGCGGGGAGCACGGATTCAGGGTGCCATTCGCGCGCGGTTTCCAGGGATCATCCCCGCATTCGCGGGGAGCACTCGTCCTGTTCGTAGTCGTTCTCTTCCTGGGCGGGATCATCCCCGCATTCGCGGGGAGCACGCGGCAAGGCATACCGGTGCTGCTCAACGTCACGGATCATCCCCGCATTCGCGGGGAGCACCCGACCGGCTGGGCTGAGCTGCTGGCCGAGCCGGGATCATCCCCGCATTCGCGGGGAGCACGACCTGAGGTGTTGGACGGTGCAGCCTCGGGGGGGATCATCCCCGCATTCGCGGGGAGCACGCCGGGGAACTTCCCCGTACACCTACAGTCTAAGGATCATCCCCGCATTCGCGGGGAGCACGTGGTCTTTGCCTTCGCCTGGGAGACAGCCGCCGGATCATCCCCGCATTCGCGGGGAGCACGCCGTGTCTTGTGGAGCTGCTCGGTGGGCTGTGGGATCATCCCCGCATTCGCGGGGAGCACTCACGATCCTCCGGCGCGATGCCAGGGGGCAAGGGATCATCCCCGCATTCGCGGGGAGCACGCTGCGATCATCCGTCTCTGACCTGCTCGCCGGGGATCATCCCCGCATTCGCGGGGAGCACCGTCTGTTCCTTCCAGGGTTGCGAGAGCGGGAGGGATCATCCCCGCATTCGCGGGGAGCACGGTTCCCAGTCGGGGTCGATGCAGCTCACCACCGGATCATCCCCGCATTCGCGGGGAGCACGACATGGGGATACCCGGACACGTACGACTTCTGGGATCATCCCCGCATTCGCGGGGAGCACGTGGTGTTGGTGGGGGGTGCCTGCCCACCCCTGGGATCATCCCCGCATTCGCGGGGAGCACCCTGGTTGGTAAGAGTCCTTCCTTGTCCCCGAGGGATCATCCCCGCATTCGCGGGGAGCACGTTTTCACACCGCCGGCGATCATCGACTGGACGGGATCATCCCCGCATTCGCGGGGAGCACCGACCCTGGCCGAGATCACCGCCGGCACCCCGGGGATCATCCCCGCATTCGCGGGGAGCACGTCTTCCAGGCCATCACAGCAGCGTTGGCACACGGATCATCCCCGCATTCGCGGGGAGCACGTAGACGGCTTTGACGTAGGGGTTGCTCACTGAGGATCATCCCCGCATTCGCGGGGAGCACTTTACCTTCTTTTTTGTTACCTTGAATGTTGTGGGATCATCCCCGCATTCGCGGGGAGCACTGGGTCCAGAAGGCGAGTGTTTCGGTGGCGTTGGGATCATCCCCGCATTCGCGGGGAGCACACTATTTCACTAGCTACTTTACACGAATAGCGACATAACGGGCATCACTTGGACCTCGAGTATCGTCCCGCCGATCGTCGCCAGTGGGACTGGCTGCTCCAACCCGGCCGTACAGAGCTTGCCGATTCATCGTCCCCACTGGATCCGACCGTTGCCGGGCGCATCATGAGGTGAACACCGTCAAAATCTGTCGGAATCCACTCGTGGCGATGGACCTTGAACAACAGCCGTTGCTCATTCCGCGCCGAGAAGACCATGATGGCGCGCCCGTCCCTCACCATAGTCGTCGTCCTGTCCCACAACAGCTCCCTCACCCGATTGCCCACGTGACCTGTGAAGACACCGGGACTGATCTCGAGAAGCCATCGAGTCAAGTAGCCGCGCAAGCCAGCGGGGCAGGCGGTCAGCACAATCACTACCATTCGTCGTCCCCTACATCGAGTTGATCTCCATACGCCCGCCCCGCCGCGACGGCGCCGCCACGTTCGTCCCATAGCTGGACGACATCCTCCCAAGGTTGGTCAGCTTCGGGCAGAACTTCTGTCGGCAGCAGCAATTCGCGGATGTCCCGAGCAGCGCGGGCCATGAGCCGACCATCTCTGATCGCATCACGCACGGCTCGACGCGTGGTTCCGCCGATGTCCTCGACGTTCTGCGCGGCAACCTGGAAGGCAATCGGGATGGCAATCTCGGCCTTGTAGAGGTCCGCGATGTCAAACACGAACGACCGCTCATGACCCATGTGAATAAATCCCAGCCCAGGTGAACAGCCCAAAGCCACAACCACGGCATGAACGACGCCATATAGACACGTCGTGGCAGCCGAAAGCGCTTGGTTGATCGCGTCGCTTGAGCCGTAGTCCTGTGCGTCATAGCTGCGACCAGTCCAGCGAACTCCGGTTGCCTGTGCCGCCTGTCGGTAAACCCGGCGGATGCGGGCGCCCTCCCGTCCGCGAAGTTGCTGCATGGTGAGCGCGCCAACATCCTCGTCTGGAAACCGCATCGCATACATGGAACGGGCAATCCGGAGGCGCTCACGACGACTGCTGACTGCCTCCGCCTGGGCCACCAGTAGCCTGGATCCGTGGTTCAAAGAACGACCGTAGCCATAATAGCGAACACCCCTCTCCCCCACCCAGACAGCGGTTGACCCGCTCTCTGCAAGAAGAACCATCGCCTGATGTGTGACCGTAGCACCGGGCCCGAGCATCAGTGCGCCCAGGCTCGCCGCAGGAATGTGGACTGTGCCGCGCTCGTCCGTCGCGGTTATCGCGTTTGCGTCTCGGTTGACAATGCATCTCTCGACGTAAATGAACGAGATTCGCTCGTCGGCGCGGACAAGCTCCTGGAGACTTGGGGGACGCGCGCCTGGGACTGGCTTCATGGTGTGAATCACCCGCCCATCACGACCGGCGCGAGGGTCAGGAGGCCACAACCGAAAGCCTTCCCGTGACCGATACCATGCGTCAGCGCGTGGCGCAGTCGCTCAGAATCGGTCACTTCGAGGACACCATCGAACTGCGCCGTGACCAGCGTTATGGGCTTGCTGCCCTCCGCCTTCCGCAGATCGTAGCGGTGACGGTTCGAAACGATTAGCGTCGGATGCCCACTTTCATCAGAGCAGACAGCGAACCCGTTGCGACCCGCCCGGCTGTCCTCAGCAGAGGCTACCGCTAGCGCCGCAACGCCAGCATTGCGGTTAGCCTGGGCTGCCTGACCAATGAGCCACGACTCTTGCTGACTGACAGTCACATGGCCGACTCGCTTTCCAGTCACACTGGCACGGGCGCCACTTCGATCCTGGAGGACGTCCCGGACGGGGTTCGCAGTAAGCCGAAACGACCAGTGCTGACCAACAGCGATCTTGTCGAGCAACGACTCATAAGGGCGCGTCATCCATTGCGGCGGTCGGTCAGGAAAACCAACCTGCTCATCAAGGCCGACCAGGCTTGGCTCTCCGGGGCTCACGATGTAGAGGTAGGTCGCAGACGGTTCGACGTCCACGCGCCACAAGACGCGAGAGCCGCTGACACGGCTGCCATCGGGTGGAAAACTACCAACCACGGCAGCGTGCATGCGGTATGGCGAACCGAGCAGGCGCTGTGTCTCCCGCCTAGTGCGGTTGATCGGAAACTGAGTGAGAAACATGCTATACCCCCTCCAGCGCATCCATCGGCCTGTGCGTCGAGGACCCCGCCATAACCATAGTGGGCTCATCCACAACCACTGGCTTATCGTGGATGACATCACGCCAGGCATATTGGCGGCGCTCTTGAGAAAAGCTCTTGGGCACGTCCTGCACGCTCTCCTGCGTCTGGTCGTTTCCGTCTGACGCAAGTCGATCACGAATGAGCTCAAGTCGCCGCTGATCTGCCGTGGCGCTACGGCGATACCACAGGGATGCCTCCCAAGGGTGTTCGCGCAGCGCAGCGACGAGATCCTTGTCGACAACGCCTAAAACAAGTTTCCCGCTTGGTGCGCAAGCCCGACGACCAAGAAACAGCGGAAAGACAGGATGCAACAGAGCATCCTCAATCCCTTCAAGGAGAGCGCGCTCAGCCTCCAGACCGGCGACAAAGACTGCGTCACTCAGGTAGTACCGCTCAGATAATGGCATCGACTCACCTTTAGCATTATGGGCCGTATGAAAGTCGGGTAGCATGACACCAGGTTGGTCGATCCGGACTCCAAAGCACAATGCAAGAAGGTCTTCGATCTCATCCGTTCGACGCCGTCCCTGGGCGGCGGCAACGAGGCCGAGGACAGCTGACTTCGTTGGTTCGTGTCGGGTGGCACGTCGCGTGAATCGGCTGTCTGCACCCCACGACTGAAGGGGAGCGGACAGTTTCAGGAGGAGCGTGCTCATTCCTGGCTCCGTGTCAGCACGGCAGACTCAAGGGCGTCGCACAACTGGGGCAGCGTAACCGGATCACCAAGAGCCAGTAGGGACTCGGTCGCCGGTGCGCCCTGGATGATGAACGTCCTCTCGGGTGCGACGCCGAATGCCGCATCTAGAATCTTCGCCTGCGCGACCAATGCCTCGCATGCCAGCTGCGTGCGCGTCTTATCGTTGGTTAGTTCAACGGGTTGCTCGAATGCGTTGACCAGGCTGACGGGCTGCGTTGTACGCAACTGGACCACGACCGCGGAAGGCAGGGTGCGATTAGCGAAGGTATTCTGCTTGCCAGTTGGCATTGCTGTGATGAAAGCCTCTGCGAAAGCCCCAACAGCACGCGCGGCCGCCTCCGCCGATCCCCCCAGGTTCTCCTGTAGATGGGGCACGTCGACCGTGGCGTAGCGATACAGCGTTGCCGACGTGAACTCGACAGTGCCGATCATGCCAGCCCCGGCACCCTGCTCTTCCCGCTCCTCACGCGCCAAGTCGTCAACAGCCGTGAAGTAGTCGAACTCGGTGTCTGACCGGTGGATACCAATCGCGTGTGCGACCTGGCATGCGGCGTCGACGTTCAGTGTTGGATCGTCGGCGACCATCCGCCCGAACAGCGCGACATCAACCGCGTTGTCCTGCTGCAGAATCTCCTTCGCCTTTGCCTTGTTGAAGCCGTTGTCGCTCGTCAGCGAATCGATACACAGGCCCGCCAACTTGTCCGCCTGGACGGTCGTCACGCCGATCAGATATTTCGTAAGAGGCTTGCCATCAATGACTTCAGTCGTTGACTTCTCCTTATCAGGCTTTACTGCGAGAGTCTTCTGAATAGCCTCGGTGGCAAGGCGTTCGGCTTCATCCGCTAGATCTGAACGTCGCGCACTAATCGCCCGCGTGACGAGGGAGATCGCGTATTTAGTCCGTTCGCCAGTGAGGACGCCAGCCTCAAGTAGCTCGCCGGACCTGGCGCGAAATGCATCTCGCGTCGCCTTCTTCCAGGCTTGGCTGGAGACTCGGGCGCGGCGCACCCCGCCGAAGACCGCAGTCTTTGGCGAGCCGGTGTCATCCCGGTTAATGTTGCTCGGCGGAACCGATTGGATGATGTGGAACTCAACGAACAGGCGATTGGTCATGTCAGTCTTCTTTCTGATTAGGTGTGGCTGGTGTATCGGTAGAGGGGACGGAGACCGCGAACTCGCGGCCCCATTGAAGCCGGACGGCGTCGGCGCCAGCGGGAGTCTGAAACTGGTAAAGCTGACCAGCGAGTCGCCCATAGTCAAGGGGAATACTGGCTGCGCGCAATTGCGTGATGAGCTGCCGCGCATAGTGACCAGCCTCCTCAAAGGTGCTGGCCGTACCAAGGGCGGCAAATCGGGTCGGTAGTTTGCCAAGTGGGTTTGAATCCGAGGCGGAACCGCGGGCATCAAGATCACGAACAGCCCGACCCAGGCTGTGGTCTGGTCCGGCTTGGTACATTGGCACCGCCTGAGACTGCTGATGGATTGCATAGAGCGTGAAGGCGAGATGGGCCGCTCGTTCTGCCCGCGATGGCTCATCGGTTCGGCCGATCAGCTCATCTGGGAGCCCCTCGAACTCCAGTTCCCAGGTAGCCGGCGATGAGCCTGGTTCTGTGCCACTCTTGCGCAGTTCCGCCAGTGTAGCCGCGCCATCGGATCGGCCGGGGTCGAGGTAGGCCCGTTGGATGCGGCTAATCCGACCGGTCATGAACCGCTCAAGTGCCTGCCGCCGACTGCCCGGGTTTGAATCAGACATTTACTTCTCCTTCCTTGTTGGTGGACGACTGTAGTGCTTCAACCATTTCGATGTGTAGGGCCTTCATGAGCGCGCGATGGAAGATCTTTTCTGCACGAGCACTTGTCATCCACGCGTCTTTGTTGTTCACCTTTACAGCATGGCCTACGAACGCCTGGGGACCAGTCTCACGGGCGAGCCGCTTACCGACCGCCCCTACAATCGCGTGGGCTGTGATACGCCATTGGTTACGCTCTTGGCACAACGACTCCTCCAGAGCGGCGCTGTCCGCGTCGCCGGGATGGAGTGCCGCCAGCCACCGCCTGAACGGCCTGTCAAGGGCTGCGTAAGCATCCGCTCTGGCATGCTCCCGCGGCGCCTCGACAGCCTCACTGTCACCACCTGCGGCGATGTGCAGATTGGCTGCGAGGAGCCCGACGGCGCGTACAGCATCATCAGTCTCTGCCAGACAATCCATTGCCATCGTGATAAAGGCAGCCCCAGCAGATCGAAGGAGCGCAGCCTGGATCAGAAGGCTGTCATGGATGACCTCACTGACCGTCGAGTTTTGCGCCCCGTATGCCATACCAACCGCTCTGAGCTTCAATGTGCCCCCCGCATCGAGCCGGGCGCCGCCGTCATCACTGGCGAGATGAGCGAGCCATTCAAGAATGCCTGGCGAAAGATACTCGCGCCCATCGACTCGATCCAACTGCGCACCGGGCAACACGGCGCCGAGTCCACGCCAGAGAGATCGGTCTGGTCGATGAGCAACCGGCAAGTAGATCTGTGACGCCTTGAGCACTTTCTCCTGATTCTTGCTCCTGTACCAACCTGTCAGAGGCTCGACGGCGTGCAGGTTGTACGGATCGATCTTGTCTCCATTTGTCAAGACGACTCCCATTGCGCCCTCGCCGCCTCTGACAAGAAGCACTCGCCGGGCTTGCCAAGTGAAGAGATCGGCTTGCCCAGTAGGCATCCGACCTGTCCCGCCTGGTCCATCCGGATCGCGCTCCCAGACGGGTAGGTCGGCATCAGACACCCACTCAAACAGATTCCCAGAGTTGCCCAACCGTAGATTGAGTAGAAGAGTGCCTTTCAGCGTGGTCCCCTCTGCCCAGAGGCCGCCCAATCGACCCGCCCAACCCGTGCCGATGGGATAGCTCTTTCCGCTCTTCACGGCCGGGTCGCCAACGACCCCGCTCTTGATACCAGCGGTATCAAATGCCTGCGTGTGGATCAACCAGCGTGCCGCCTCGGCAGGCGACACCGACTCAGCCGCCAACCCTGTGCGCATTGTGAAGAACTGATGCCCGTCGGGTAGCTCAGCAATAATCTTCTTGATCGGAGTGACCTCGTCCTTCACCGTGCGCAACCCCGCAACCTGCATGAACGGTTGTTCCGCGTCAAAAAGGTAGAACCGATGGTGCCATCGGCGTAGGTAGGCGTCGATGGCTTCCATCGGAAGCGTGTCGGACCGCCAGAGCTCACCCCACACGTCCGATGGCTCACGGTCTTCGTCGTAGTTATTCGCCGAAATAATGGCTCGCTGAAGGATAGCCAGAAGCACGCGTATGATGGCGAAATCTTGCGTAGGCAACTCACCGCCGATTTCCTTGATCTCGTGGGCGTGGGCGAACACACTGAGTAGCGACTCCTCACCTAATCGACCATCCAGCTGGCGCACCAGGATGAACGGGTTTTCCACCAGATTGAAATATCGTTGATCACTCATGCATCTCCTCCTTAGGCAAGAGCAGTAAACCCAGGTTCTGATCGTAACGAAGACGAAACTGATTGCCTGGCGTCCGAACAACAGCTGTAAGTTGGTCATCCACGACCAGCGGAAGCTGACCGCGCAACCAGGGCGATTGCTGCCAGCCTGAGTACCCACCTGCCAACTCCAGCGCGCGAATGACGCTGTCCGCCTGCCAGTTCATGGCGCGAGGAAGTGCAACCGTGCAGGTGGCCGCCAACCGAGCGGCCTCGGGATCAGGTTCGAGGTCCGTGGCAAGTTCTCTCGAGACGTCTGGTTTCTCCATGCCTGTAAGCGTAGAGACATGCGCCGACAGTTTCTGTTGCTGTGATGATCTCAGGTCGGCCACCCATGGCAGAAGTTGCAATCTGCCGTCGACAGCTCGCTGGACAATGAGAACCTCAATCGAGTCCTCAGTGTCGCGGACTGCGGCTTGACCTCGCTGGTTGTCATCATCAGCGTCCTTCAGATCAGCGCGAAGCAAACCGGTGACACTGTGCCCAGGCCGGGGAGGCGACGGCAGGAGGAAGATTTCGGCGCGGTTCTTCTTGCTGTCTCGTTCCTGGTTCATGCTCGTGATGGCCGCAGCCAAGGCGTCGTTCCAGGCCGGCGGCATGATGATACGACCCTCATAAACCCCCTCGACCAGAGGTGCGATGTCGGCGGGCAGTTCGACCACACACTGCCCGCCGCGTCGGATGGCCTCTTCGCGTAGGGCCGCAATGGTGCGCCAAACCAAGGCAGGCTGATAGACGTACTCGGTGCCCCGGTCCAGAACTGGAGGGGTGGCTGCCCAATCATTCACAGCAGTCAGGAGGCAGCGAGCCTGGCGCATCGCGTCCGGGCGGACGGAGTCCCACTTGGGGTGACGATGCAATCGGCCGATCCGCTGCAGCAGTAAGTCAACCGGCGCGATGTCACTGACCATTAGGTCAAAGTCGATGTCAAGCGACTGTTCTAGTACCTGCGTACCAACGACCACCAATCTCTTGGGCCGTTCCTCTGCATCCCTGCCGAGCCGCTGAACAAGCTCCGCGTCTTTGGCCATCCGATCGCAGGCGATGAATCGGGCGTGATTGAGGACCACCTCGGCGTCGAGCTGGTCTCGCAGCAAACTGTACGTCGCCTGTGCTCTTCTCACAGTGTTGCGGATGACTCCAACGCACCCACCGTCGACCATGACCTCACGCAGCCGCTGAACCAGGGTCTCATCGTCGTCAGGCATCTCCTCAAGTGCCACAGTCAAGGTTCGGCCATCCTCCTGGCAAGTGGCATATCGAACATCCGGCCCATCAACCACTGCCAACATGGGATACGCCGGCTCACCCGCGCTGGTGCGCGGGGCCGCAGGGACCGGCGACGGTTTGCGACCGGCACCGCTGTACGCCCGTATCATGTCCTCTCGGCGACTAGGCGGTAGTGTCGCCGATAGCAGGATCACCGGAACGTGGTACGCCCCCAACCAGGACAACACACGATCAAGGTAGACGCTCATATATGCGTCGTACGCATGGACCTCGTCGATGATAACGACCTTGCCTGCAAGCCCAAGATGACGGAGTACCACATGCTTTGCCTTGAGCCCCGCCATGAGGAGTTGATCCACGGTGCCGACAACGAAGGAAGACAGCAAGGATCGCTTATGCCCCGTCAACCAACCATGGGCGATGGCCACTTCGGCAGCACTTCCGGACAGGTCGTACTCGCCCATCGACCAGCTCTTCCAAGGCTTCAAGTTGGCGTACTCCGGATTGAGTGCAGCCTTGCCGTGGGCGAGTTGCACGCTCTGAGCCTGGTGGCCGCGGGTGTCCGGCACTTGGTTGATCCAGGCATGGATTCGGCTGAACATGGCGTTGGACGTAGCCATCGTCGGTAGCAGGAAGGCGACGCCGCCTTGGCCAAAACGAGCGGCAATCACCTCTGCTGCCAGGAGCGCAGCCTCGGTCTTGCCCGATCCCATGGGTGCCTCTAGGATGAACAGACCAGGTCGTGATATAGACCGAGCGGCGTCGGCCACCATTCTCTGGGCTGGCCGAAGCGAAGACTTGGGCGCCATGCCAGGAAAACGGCTCTGAAAATGGGCATCCGTGACTGCTGTCTCGACTCCGGGATGCCAGGCGCTCGGCAACCTGAGAGACTTCCAGGCATCGTCGGCTCTTTGTCTGGCTGATGTGTCTCGTAACGTCGGAAACAGCGGACAGAGATCGCCATTCGACGCAATCCAGTCGGCGACGATGACCAAGCCTGTGAGCACCATTTGCAGAGTTGGTGGCAGCGACCGTTGACTCAGTTCCGGCAGGAACGGTCGCACTCCCGAAATATTGGCGGCGTAGTTTGCAAGCTCGTCTTGCACCTTCACCCAGTCGGTAAGCCCAAGATTGTCAGACGATCGATGAGGTCCGAGCAGGCTGTCCATCTGCCCATACTCAGGCGGAATTCCATGATGACCACCAGGCACGATGGCGTAAGTTAACGCGGCGAGCCCATTCCAAGCGTGTGCTCGCTTGAGCCAGTCATAAAGGAGCGCTTGGCTCATAAGCGCATGGTATGGTGGACGATCGGCTGTTACCCCACGCGGCACGGGCAGGCCGCTCTCATGTACTCTGTCAGCGAGGCAACGGATCTGTGAGTTCACCCCATAGTGTCCGAACTGAAAACCGGGTGTGGCCTTGCCGAGATCATGCGCTGCCGCCATCCAGACGACCAATGCTTCGGCAACGTCCTCATTGCCAACATGATCGATAACCAGGCGTTGGATCGCTCCTCCAACCCATTCCCTCCAGAGAAGCCGAGCAACCTCCGCCGAATCAGCCATATGTTGATATAAGGGAAGCCAACCGTCGCCACCATACAGGTCTGTCTTCGCCCACAAGGTGCGTGCACAATTACTCAGCGCGGCATCCTCTGGGTTCTGCTCCATTGCAGCATCTCCTCGCTTGTTCGCGAAGTGGATAGTACTCGGATTACTCTAGCCCACACTATTCTCGAACCACAGGTCATCCGCCCAGCAACTCGGTCACCAGTTGGGGCGGCAGGATGTCGCAGACGTCGAAGTCGCCGAAGCACTCGCTGCCCGGCGGCAGTTGGCAGGCCGGTTTGGCCAGGCCGATCATCAGGGTCTTCGTCGCCTTGACGGCGACGCCCATGATCTCGCCGGTATCGCCGTCCACACCGCTGGGCACATCGCACGACAGCACCGGCACCGACAGTTGGTTGATGAACCCGATCATGTTCGCGTACACGCCGGTCACAGGGCGTCCGAGACCCGTCCCGAAGATGGCGTCGACCACCAGCGCCGGTGGCTCATCCGACACCGACGACGCCCACGACTCCAGCGACTCCTGCGACGCCACCTCGACCACCTGACCCCCGTGCGTCAGCCACTTGTCCCTCGCCGTCGCGGCCAGGCCGCCCTCGGCCGGCAGATGCGGCCCGGCGATGACGGTGACCGGCACATCCCAGCCGCGCAGATCGGACGCACAGACGTAGCCGTCGCCGCCGTTGTTGCCGCTGCCGCAGAACACCCACACGGGGCCCTCGGGCCGCCCCAACATGGCATGGGCCGCCCGCGCCAGCCCGAGCCCGGCGCGGCGCATCAGTGTCGACAACGACACCCCGAACTCGGCCTCGGCCCGCCGCTCGGCGTCCTGCATCTGCGCGACGTTGAAAACTTGTATCAACATGACGTCAGATTACTACTCCAAATGACATTTGGCTAGTTCCATTTGACGTACATGTCATCGACACTGGCAGGCTCTATCATGAGAGGCACAGCAGACGAAAGGATCCCCCATGTCATCGTCCTTCGATCACAAGCCCGAGCAAGTCGATACGGCCCTGCCGGACGACCCCAAGCCCGCAGCCCCAGACAGCCCGGGCAGTCAGCCAACAGCCCAGATGCCAGGTGCCGGGCCTCAACCGGGCGTCTACTACTACCTGGGCCCGCAGGGCGGGTATGCCTACGCCGGCCCCCTGCCGGGTGGGGCATATCCACCTGTGCCGTACCCGTTCGCGCCACCCGTCGCATACGGGCCGCCGCCGTTCCAGCGTCCCGACCCCCACTGGGGCTGGGTGGTCGGAGCGTTCATCTGCTTCTGGCCTCTCGCGATCGCCGCCTGCATCAACGCGGCGAACGTCGACTCGTCCTGGCTGCGGGGCGACTGGCACGGTGCCCGGCGGGCATCCGAGGAGGCCGAGCGCTTCGGCAAGATCGGCGTCTGGGTCGGCGTTGGCCTGACCGCCCTGAGCATCATCGTGATGGTCATCTACTTCATAATCCTCTTCTCGTTCCTCACCAGGTACTGAGCAAGGGGTCTTGGCAGCATACGTGCGTCCATATGGCCGTTTACCTGCCGGGCCATCAGTGATAGCATGAGCCAAGTCCCGATAGCCAAGAAAGGGAGTACATAGATGTCAACACTTGAG
>Ga0209629_10002749_pt1 | contig 12166 bp, 12 predicted proteins | sample TergutCu122P5_FD_187286 | JGI IMG/M metagenome (GOLD analysis project Ga0209629, IMG submission 187286) | Cubitermes ugandensis P5 segment gut microbial communities from Kakamega Forest, Kenya - Cu122 P5 (SPAdes) (version 2) | ecosystem: Host-associated > Arthropoda: Insects > Digestive system...
CGAACTTTGGATATAGGTGTTTTGGGTTATATCGGTATAGTTTGACCTAAGGAACACTCTCCCGAAGTTAGGTCCTTTCCTCCTGGGACACTATGTATAACGGTCCGCTGACTTTTTCTAAACCATATTGATGTCTATGACTCTCCTACTACAGGACAGGATGTATAACCACTGAATAAATTTAAAACTTTGAAGGAAAATATGAAAGGATTTGTAATCCATTGCTGACAATCAACCTCTTTACATCACAGCCCAGCGTCACACGCGCAAGTCACCCGGATCGCACATGATCAGTGGTTTTCTGGCAATCACGCGTGTGGTTTGAATAGACTACGATCATACAGTACCCGTGCACCAAATTCTGCGCTGCCAGTCAATCGCTTACTACTCTTCACGCATTCACTGATGCGTGATTTTTAAAACACCGAGGTTTAAACCTAACCTCAAAGTTATGTGTTTTTGCATCGAATGAAGTGCTGTAAATATGAGAGTTATGGACAGGTATGGTTATGTTATGATACATGTGGGAAAAAATGTGATAACATTTTGTACAGTAGTTATTATATGGAGGTAATGTAGGGTTGTAATGGAGTGACAACTACGGTACCACCATATAATTGGTGACCCCCGACGTGATACCCCGTATATAATGGGTATCCCGACGAAGAACCATATACTTTATGTAATGACTCTACTCAGTATATATCTTTGGAGATCTTTTTTTTGGCACATAATTTAGAATATTTCTAGTTTTTACTTTTCGGTGCACAGTATCGATACAAGAAAGAAGTTGCAACTGCATAGACTGGTAGCAAATTTTTCGTCGTAACAGGACGGTGTGTATTGTGCGAGCAATAAGACTTTTGATAAATAACCACCATCCATTGCAGAATTAGTGAAGGGTAAGAAGCCCCGCAGCCAATGGACTCATAGTGCGTAACCAACCTTCCAGAAAAGCTGTATATTCGTTAAATCGTTTAAATGCTTTATAAAAATAGTAGTATAATTTTGTCTCCATGTTATTTACAGTTTTTGAAAGTGTGCGTTCTACAAAACAGATCGAAGATATGATATAGGACGTGTATTAGAATCATGCCTATCTGAGTTTTGTTCCAGCCTACTGATGTTTAAATTTTAAAGAACTCTCTGTAAGAAGTAACACTCCCTCTGTCCTGAAGTATGTCATACCTTAAACATGAATGAAAATTTTCAAAATACATACTTCTGAAGATATTAACACTTTTTGTGCCTTTAAGGGATTGAATTACATAATAACTTTTATTCAATTTAGAGCTTAAATGTTTTACATATATTAATAAATATTTATGGATACTTGAATAGAAATAGAGCAACGGAAACTGAAATGTGAGGAAATTAGGATGGTGTACTAGTACCTGTTGTATTTCATTTTAAAATGTTGAAGACATTAAATCAAGTTTTGAGTTTAACTGCACAAATTGCCAAATAGTGTTTTATACAGTGATCTGAGATATAAATTTTGTTGACATATGGATCTTTCCTCACAAAAATATGCACACACCTCATACCTGCAAGTAAATAGCTGCAGCCCAGGGATCATAATAAGTAGAATGTGAAACATGTCAGAGTACAATACACAAAATGTAGATAGTAACTATAAACACAACACAACAAAACTTACTGCCAGTAGACAACACACTGCAATAGATCCAGTGGCAGAGTGAAATACACAACTTGCTAACAGTACCTTGGAACACCACATGGAAAACGTACTACTAGGAGACAACATACTGCAGTAGAGCCGGTGGAATCTGCACTTCTGTTCTACATTAATGCAAAACATTAATCACATACGTTCTGAACCTTATTAAGGTACTTAGCTGTTTTGCAGTAGCCTGCATTAGTAGCTAAGAGTATGTTTATTACCAAATCATTATGTGAAGCAAGTAACTATTGACAAGAATTCCACACATTTTGTTCACTCTTCATATAGAAGAATTATACGCATGTGAATGTCGCTTTTGTACACAAACAAACATGCAGTTGTGCTGGAAACTCGCAAGACACACTATTACAGTCATACACCACATAACAACATTTCGGTCAATGACGGACCGCACATACGATGGTGGTACCATGAAATTATAATATTATAATACCATTGTGTTACAATTGCCTACAGTATTGAGTACAGTAACATGCTGTACAGGTTTGTAGTCTAGGAGCAAATGGCTATACCATATAGCCTACGTATGTAGTAGGCTATACGGTCTAGGTTTATGTTAAGTACACTCTATGACATTCACACAACGACAAAATTGCGTAATGACACATTTCTCAGAATGTATCTCCGTCATTAAGCAATGTATGATTGTACAGTCCATAAATTCAAAATGGTAGAAGGTGAATAAAATAGATTTCTTTCACTAATAATTTACACTGTACTGTAAGGTGACAGTGATCTTATTTTGACAGAACGTACTGTGTACATGATTTCAAGCTTCCACCACAGTTATTGAGGTTTTGCTCTTCTGGGATGTTACACAGCATTGTTTGTTAGTTCATTCCTGACATTTTGGGACAGCCTATCTCTCCCATTGTTGGTAACTAAGTACCAGTTAATACTGTATAACATCCAACAAGAGTGAAGACCTTGTTTTATTGTATAGTTTTATCCCAGCATAGTGGATTCAGTTTTGGAAGAACTTGGGGATTGTAACTGGTCAGTTAAAAATATGTTCATTTGTGAAGATTCAGGTCTTTTGTGATGATACACCACTTCAACTGGTAAATAGTTACTGATGTTCTAGAAGACATTAGTGCCTCCAGCTTCATGGTCTGGTGAGCCTTGAATATGGAAGCACTATGCATCTCTGAAATTGGACGGTCTGGTGTTTGAATCCCGGTGGGGGCGAGATTTTCTGCACCCATCCAGACTGGCCATGGGGCCCACTCAGCCTCCTGCACAATGGGTACCAGATGTCTCTCCAGGGGGGTAAATCTGTTAACCAAAATATGCATGTTGGAGCCATTTTCTGTGATATGGCAAAGGCTTTTGATGGTATGAATCATGAAACTTTGTTAGCTAATCTTGGGCCTCTGTTGTTCATAATATATATAAATGACCTTCCCTTGAGAATAAATTCTGTAGCAGAACCAGTATTATTTGCTGATAGTACTAGTGTCATAATTTGAAGCAGAAATTTGGAAGATTTCTTTTCAGTGTTAAAAGTGGTTTTCTCTTTTATGATTAAATGGTTTGCTGCTAATAATTTAGTTCTAAATTTAGATAAAATGAATATAATGAAACCATAAAAAATAATTCTTCACATTTTAAATTACAGATTGGTTATATGTAAAGAAAAGTATATAGAATAGGCAGTGAATACAAAATTTCTTGGTTTAGAAATTGATATGCAAGATCAGAAATACCTGTAAAGTTTTGAAATGTGGTGCTGGAGAAGGATGGAGAAGATCAGTTGGACCAATCACGTGAGAAATGAAGAAGTGTTACTTAGAGTCAATGAGCAGAGGAATATCCTACAGGAAATAAGAAAATGGAAGGCTAACTGAATTGGTCACATCTTATGTAGAAACTGCCTTCTAAAACAAGTTATCGAAGGAAAGATAAAGGGGGAGATGGAAGTGGCAAGAAGACGTAAGAAGCTACTGGATGACCTTGAGGACAGGAGAGGATATTCTCATTTGAAGGAGGAGGCTCTGGATTGCACTATGTGGAGGCATCATTTTGGAGGAGGCTTTGGACCTGTTGTCAGACAGAATACTGAATGGATGATGAATGCAAGAAGAACCATATCGAGCAAATAATTCCTAAGTTAAGTGGAGCATGTTATGCTGTTAGGTCAGTGGTCTATATCAATAACATTAACACTCTCAAGTCAGTTCAATATGCATACATACATACACACACACATGCGCAAGCACACACGTCCGCATGCATGCACAGATCCATCATCTGCACAAGTCAGAATGAATGTGGAATTCTTCATGCTAAGAGCTGAATTGCAATATACAATAGATCAGTAAGTTACAAAATTATGTAAAATTAGTATAAACATGATGAATAACAAAGATCACAAACACACAATAGTTCAAAGCAACATATGCATTACAATACAGTGAAACAAGTAAAATATGAATATTCATATATCTACATTATAAAATTAAATAAATGTAAAAACATTAAAAAAATGGAACACAATATGAAATGTGTATTGCCAGCAAACCATCATGATCAGTACAAAGAAATTCCTCATTGGAATAAAAGGCATTATTGACAAGGTAATCTCTTAACAAAGTCTTAAAAATATGTGTACTGTTGTGAAATTTAAATATATTTTGTGGAAGTTTTTTGACCATTTTAACAGATGAATAATAGACACTTCTCTGTACTGAGGGAAGTCTTACAGCAGTTGTATGCAGTTTATTTTACTGCCTTGTATACATACCATGAACAGAGGTGTTAGTTTGATAAATGTGAGGATTTTTAACTGCAAATAACATCAAGGCATAAATGTATAAACAAGGAACTGTAAGTATATCCAGCTTTTTGAAACCCTCTCTACAAGGACTCCTTGGACCCAGTCTCAGCACAATCCTAATTGCTCTTTTTTGAATTATTAAAACATTTTTCACTGTTGAAGATAAACCCCAGAAAATTATACCATTACTGATTTGTGAATGAAATTGTGAAAAATAAATCATTCGTAACATTTTTACATTTACAATACGTAATAATTTTCTCAACATGAAGCAAATTAAACTCAATTTTTTTACTAAATTATCTAAATGTAATTTCCAAGTTAGGTGGCAGTCCAGATGCATGCCTAAGAATTTGATGTTTTCAGTGATAGTAAGAGCTCGATTGTTATGTGTAATGGGTAGGTCAAGAATCTAAAGGAAGTTAATTTTTCGATGTGTGTCTTCTTGGCGTTAAGTATCAACCGTTTATTTTAAGCCATTTAAAAATACAACATATTACTGAATTGATAATCTTCATTGTTGCACCTTGCAAACATTTCAACATTTACTGAATTGAATTTAGAATTTAGTCATTAAGATAATAGGAAGAAACAATAATATTAGTGTCCTCTGCAAAAAGAATGGTATAAGAGACTTTATTTGTGATGCATGGAAAATTATTAATATACACATTGAACAGTAATGTGCCCAAAACAGATCCCTGAGGAACACCATGTCTATTTCCCAGTCCGATAGAAGATTAGGTGAATTGGCAAACTGCAATATAAACTGTCTTCTATTAAGCAAATAAGATTTAAACCAATTTAATATAGAGCTTTTTACTCCATAAAATTCCAACTTTAAAATCAAGAGTTCATGACGAACGCAATCGAAAGCCTTTGTTGTATCACAGAATAGACCAATTATATATTCCCTTATATTCCATGCACTAAAAATCAATTCAATGAGTTTAAATATAGCACTTTCCCTAGAAACATTTTCATGAAAACTGTATTGTTCAGTGGCGAAAATGTTATTACTCACTAAATGATGCTTTAACTTATGAAAGATGAGCAACTCAAATATTTTAGAGAATCCAGTCAATAAAGAGATAGGTCTGTAATTTGATATCTGTTATGTATCACCTTTTTTTTAAAACATGGTTTTATAATGGCCTACTTTCAATGATTTGAGAAAATACCAGAAGTTAATGATTTATTATAAACGTAAGAGGTTTAGAAATTGGCTGCCACATAGTGTTAGTATCTTATTTGATAGACCATCATAACCACATGAAGTTTTATTTTCTTTAATGAAGTTGCTGTGCGTATAACTTGTGTCTCATTAATTGGAATATTGATGATTTGTGGGAACTTATGAGGATATGATTCCCAAAGTGAAAATATTGCCAATTCAGTTTTTGGTTTCTGTGTGATTAATTCATCTATAGAATTTATAAAATAATTATTAAATATCTTAGCTGATTGTTTCGTGCGTAAGTTTTTGTAACCTAGTTTGTATTTAATCTGATGCAGTACCAGTTTCATTGTTAGTAATGTTTCGAGACATTTTAGATTTATTTGTGGATGAATGTAACATTTCATTGTAGTACATTTCTTTAGCTTTTCTAATTATTCTCCTTGACACACTGCAGTATTGGATAAAATTTGCTTTAATTTTTGAACAGTTGGTTGTTTTGCTCATAATGTAAAGAAGCTTTTTGTGCTTACAAGATATATTAATTCCTATTGTGATCCAGTGATTGATAGATTGTCAGTTACATATTGCATAGGAAAACGTGATTCATAAACAATGAAAAAAGTGTTTAGAAATAAATTAAAGCTTGTATTAACATCAGTATGGTTAGTAATGTTATCCTAGGATTCATTTTTTAGCATTTCTATAAAAGTTGACACAGAAGATTTTGTTTATTTATTTATTTATTTATTTACAGATAGAAATGTTGAAGAAATTCTTCACCAAAATTTCCACTAGGAGGTCTGTACGTGCATAATAATATAATAAGATGATTGCCAATTTTGATTTGGGCAGCATCAATATCAATTACTTTTTCAATACAATTCTGTGATAGGCCAGTCATATTGCTTTCCAGGTTTGACTTAATGTACACGCATACACCTCCTCCAGAGTAAGGATGACATGAAAACCTAGAATATGTGTAATGCTTATTAGGCTTAAACATTAAAAGGTTATTATCTATTAAATAATGCTCCCATAAACAAATAATATGAGGACTTAGATCACAGCTGTTGAACATGCAAATAAATAAATTAATTTTATGCTTAAGGCCCCTGATATTTTGGTGAATAGGTACAAAGAAATTTGTGTAGTCTGTTTTATTTCCAGACTTGATAATTGACTTAAGCCCATAAAAAATCTTAATTTCTAGTTGATGGTCTTTTCTTTCTGAGAGGACGTTTATTCATTACTGGTGAACACACAGTGAATTGCTTGAGTTTAAGGATTAGTATCTGATGTGTGAGGAACTTCCCAATATGAAGGTATGGATAGATTATAACTTTTTATAAAAACAGGCTTCCAAATTTGCATTGGGTTTGATAATTCCACTCACATTACAGGAGTCATCTAATAGGTTAGAAATCTTTTCTGAACTATTTTTGATGTGACTGTCTCCTATTAGCACAACCCTATGTTTTTTAGCTTTTGCATCTGCAGATGGCCTAGGATTGACAGCTGTATGTAGTGCATCATTGAGTTGATATGCTGTTAAATTTATTTGGTACCGTGTATTTATTAGATGTTAGAATACATGACATATCATGTTTAGCTGAATGCCGCACACAGTCTTTGGGTTTCCTATTATGGTTATAGACTACTGGAATCCATTTTCTAGAAGTAGATTCACATAGTTTTGGTTCACCACACTGAACAGAGATTAACTGCCTGATAGCTGCCGATGACTCTGTTATCTTATACATATCTTCCTGTAGAAGAGAAATAATTGATTGTGCCAATTTAAGTTCCTGTAGTGCATTTTAAGTTTTTCATTCAATTCTATTCATTCTATTATAAAATATGGAATAATATTTTTTTTTTAGTAACTCTTCCAACAGTGGGAAGATTTTCACTTTACAAAAGATTATCAGAATTGTGGCTGCTGCACAAGCCAGAACCCAATGTAGAAGTCTGTTTTAACAATTAGTGATTCTACCTGAGCCATGCTAGTATGTACTTTCATTAATGAGGTTCATTAACAATAATCAGAAAATTTTTCAAATACATTCATCTATACACAGCATTAATACAAGGAATAAGCATCATCTTCATAGACCAAATGCCAACCTGTCTTGTTTCAAAAAAGTACATTCTATAGCTGACTTGTATAAACTTGATGTCTTATTTATGTATTGTATTTATATAATTATTATTTGTATTTTATTGTCATGACTTGTTCTTTACTGTACCTGTTATTATTTTAATGACATGTTCCATATCCAGTTTGTTGGGTCTCTGGAATACTGAATAAATAAATGAAAATGAAATAAAAAATGCAGTGACTGCAATAATATATACATCACTACTGTAAATCTTTCTGCCCATCAGTGTCTGTCATCTATCATGTTCATTCTGAGAACCCTTGTCAACTGTTCTTTTACATTATGAATGTGTGATATTAGCTGCATGAAGTGGACCAAAGGAATACTCATTTTGTGTTCTATGTAGTATATGTCTGTGGCTTGTTCAATATGTAGCTAAGGCTTTTTAGATTTTAGATATGCCACAGAGGTGTAACATGAACATCCTTGTCCCTTTGTGTTACTCTAGAATATAGGGAGAATCAAAAGGCTGCCTAACTTGTAATTATATCATATAGTAAAGTGTCCAAGCTGCCTTGTACTGGAGGCCAACTTCACAAATTTTACTGAATGCTGATTTGATTTACAACCAGTGTTTGCATTCATCGGAAATATAATTTTCAGTTCTGTGCTACATGGCACTGAGAGTTGTGACATGAAATCTTTGGTTGTTGGTTCCAGGTTCATCTGAATGAACATGAACACAAGAAGAATAATTTACAATTTGTGGCACTTGAGAGCTGTACCATGCAGTACATCCTCACGTTTGATTCACACATCACGTGTGGCTTTGTTCTGGGAACGTGATCCCAAAGGTGGGTACCTGCGAGATGAACCAAAACCTAGAGCAACCGAGCTGATCCGCGATGGACTAAAAGAACTGAAGAGTGAGATAAAGTTGTGGAAGGAAGAGATGAAGGAGCGCCTTGATGGTGATCCCATTGTAGCATACAGACGAGGTAAGTGATAAGCCGTAGAAGGAAGACTTCATCTGGGTAAGCAAAAGGGAGGGATTCAGACAGCTACATGCCAAGGATACTGGCATTCATGATGCGATAAAAGTCACCAGAGGTCCACAGATTTTCCAAAAATGTAGGAGCCACCTCAAAATTCTAGGTGTCAGAAGGGTAACAAAAAGCCAGTTCCACTCTGAAGAACAACAAATATTAGGTGCTACCACACAAAATTTAATTTCCTGGGTGACTCATCACCCAAGGTTCGTGCAGCTCTGCAAGTCACATTTAGTAAATGTCTGAAATACAGTCTGCTTAATATCCCAGATACACTGCAGCAGACTGCAGCTTATATAGAAGAGTATGCAATTTGTCATATGAACACCATCCACATGTATATTTATACATTTGTACATACTGTGTAAAACTTGCGATGGCTGCACAACTGAGGTGTGATTCCTTTGCAGGATCAGTGCCAAGGTTAGATAGAACACTGCAGTTATACATCAGGCTGCTGGTTATTGCACCTACCTGCATGTAGGGATAATGTGCCTTCTAATAATGCACACCACATATTATATGAAGATTTATAATTAAACACTTCTTTACATTATATTCACCATTGCTTACGTATATACATTAATCAACACAGAAGACACTGAGTCAAAAGGAGTAGCTTCATGATGTTATTAGGATGATTACATTAGGGAGTATAAGATTGGGGTGGGCGCAAGTGGAACACAGGGTTTTTCCTGGAAAACTAGAAGGAAAAAGACTGCTTGGATAACCTAGGCATAAATGGGAATGTAATATCAATATGGATCACAAAGAAGTGGGATAGAAGATCATGGACTGGATTGATCTGGCTCTGGACAGGGATCGGTGGCATGTTTTGTGTGCCAATGAACCTTGTAGCTCCGTAAACTGAAGAAATTTATTCACTAGCTAAGAACCTGCTGGCTGAAGAAGGACTCTGTTCCATGGAGTCACTTAGCTAACTAATGCAGCTTGAGTGGTAGGTTCTTGTGCAGTCTCAGCACACAATAGTAGACTAATTTGTCATAGATTGTATGGTTAGCAGTTGTTTTTTGAAGATGCCTCTGTGCTTTATAGACTGTATGAATCTCTGAGACATGTGAAATATTTGAGTTTTAAAAAACAAGTCTTCACTGCAGTGATGGTGTGTGTGTGTGTGTGTGTGTGTGTGTGTGTGTGTGTGTGCGCGTGTGCGTGTGCACGCGCGCACGCACGCGTGTTGGGAGGGGCAGTTTTGCTAATGCTGAAGAAAGATGTCTTCAGGGACAACATGTAGTCTGATATAAATTTACTTGTATTTTGGAGGGACCCATTTCCTCCATTTTTGGAATAGAAAAGTAAACCATGTGGGAAAAAATGGTAGGATGCATGGACACAAGGAAAGTACATGACTGTGGGAGTGAGCTGATTGAAGATTGCGGGAATAATTTCTAAGTTACCCTCTCAATAGAGATGTTGACTTGGTCATGGTTATCCAAAAAGTCCCCTGAAAGTTAGCAGATGCCTGGACTAAATACTAAGGGGTCTGCTACGTGTCACCCTTTCTCCTACCCTCGCCTTGCACAAAAAACACAAGGTTATGAATATCGCCATAGCCTAAACAATCGTTCTGGAAATTCCTTGCTGTTTAGTCTGGGGAGCACAGCTTGTGGTCAGTGGGCCATAAAAGCCCCTGGATGCTACACTTTCTCTCCAGCTTTACCATTGGTAGCAGACAGGTACTTCTGCACTGGGCCTACTTGCCCTTTAACATGATTCAGTGTATCAAAACATGGGTTACTCTACTGGATGCTTAGCATCCTTGCAGAAACCATGTAACATCATACTTCCCCTTCACAGTTACTGGAAAATATTTTTTTAACCACATATGTACCCACCTTCCCCTGGAGTTGGGTCCTGCCCCCTGTTTGCCCCATCATCCCTTATTAGCTTGCTCACATAGCCATGTCCTTACCATGTGCACCTTTCTATTACCCACTTCCCTGACGTGACTTATTCTGCTACTGCGCGGATGGAATTGGTATGTTATTCTGAAACGTAAGTAAATTTCTGTCAGTGTGTATGGCGTCACATTTATGGTGACAGCATTGATCATAAGGCACCACCATGTGAACTTCAGATTTCTTAATTGGCTATATGCCTTTTCTGCGCACCTTCCATGACTCATTTCCTTTGCAGGAGGAATATTTTATTATACCAGACAGGTTATCACAGAATATTATCATGTGTGTCATGAATGAGTAAAATATAGACATAATCACACACCCACTCATCTGCTTGTTTGTAGCAAATAAAAAATCTCTGAATAATTCATCAGTATTACCCTTCTTGTGCTCTTCTTTTTATCCACAGATATTGAAGAGTAAACTGGTTTTTTTTTTTTTGCACATTTGACATCTTGATGGGCAAAACTGTAAGTCTGAAACTTCACGTGACACTAAGTAGAATGGCACACATAATTTACAATTATGTAGGTGGGCATTGTTTCTCAGGTGGAGAAAGTGTCTGGTGTACAGAATTTTTCTGGCTGGTGAACTGAACCAGCATATATTGAGCCCTGTGCATATTACAGTATATAGTAGTTCTTTCCTTGCCAGATATAAAGAATGCCTTTTTTGTGAAGCGTGTGTTGGGCTAACATACAGTATGTTCAGTGTGACTTTCGCAGTTTACATGGTTATTGGTATGAACACAGTTATTCTGTGTATATTGATTGTAACAACTCACATGCATAAACTTCATGTTTACACCATGCGTCAGTAACATTCAACATTTTAGTATCCAACTGATGAACACAATGTTAAAAAACATAGTTATTAAAACATTTTAAAATAAGTAACACTGCTCGAACATGTTTCAGTTTACGAAGAAACCATCATCAGGGAGCCACAATCAGTACTTAGCTAAAAATTACACACTTGGTTAAAAGTAGATACTGTATGTAGAGGCCGTACAGGACGTCATTGTTATAGCTGCATATTATGACTGTAATAAAACGATATATATGGAGTATGTAACTAAAAAATTGCGAACTATTAAAAACATTTTGGACAAAAGTGATATAAAATAGGACTTACCTTGTGAGGCATGTGTACCGTGCACTATGTGAGGGTATACTGTGTCAATAAACTTCATGGTTACACCGTGCATCAATAAAATTCAGCACTTTAACCCATTGGAACACTAATTTTTTTTACGCACAAGGTCATTTCAAGGTCATTTATAACCTAACAACTGATACAATCTGTATGTTATACCATTCGATAGATCGTTTCTTCAGCTTTCAAACGGTATAAGACATGTTATGCCATCTACTGACAAAGCTAGAATTAACAGCATCGGCCTCGATGGCTCAGCGTCTCACAGACGACAAAGTGT
>Ga0209629_10002751_pt1 | contig 12159 bp, 7 predicted proteins | sample TergutCu122P5_FD_187286 | JGI IMG/M metagenome (GOLD analysis project Ga0209629, IMG submission 187286) | Cubitermes ugandensis P5 segment gut microbial communities from Kakamega Forest, Kenya - Cu122 P5 (SPAdes) (version 2) | ecosystem: Host-associated > Arthropoda: Insects > Digestive system >...
AATTACAGCTGCCTCAAGAACCCCTGACTAAGGGGCTACCGCCCCCAGATCCCTGTCCTCTTCCCTCAACTGAATTTGTTGAACCCCCCCCCGAAAAAAATTCCTGGGCACGCCACTGTGTCCGGTGCAGGAGCTAAAAACTAACATAGAAATTTATTCAAAAAGCTAGACATTCTACTTGTATCACGTCAGTATATATTATTTTTTTATGATATTTTAGTGAATTCTTAGAAAAATTATCAAACTAACTTATCTGTACATGGATTGGATACAAGGAAGGAGAATCAGTTGTGTTCGCCCATTGCTAATCTGTGTTTTTAGAGAGATGTTTCCTACTCTGCTATGAAGATCTTTTGATAGTTTACGTAATAATATCAAGAATCTTTAGGAATGACAGAGCGCAGCTTAAATTTTTACTACATGAATATCTCATTTCTCATTCATTTTATTCACTTACAGAATTCTTGGAACATCATAGCAATGATACATATAATTGATATTTTAAATTTTTAACTTGTATTCAACTTTTAAGTTGTCTTATAATGTTTTTTTTAACTTCTCGTGTATAATGGGAGAGTCTTTTATAACTAATGTTTACAACTTGTTACATTTTCGTAATCGCTTGTTTTTGTTTTGGATGTATTATTTTTGGGATTTTATTGGTACTGTTCTGTTGTGTATTCGTGCTATCCTTGTGTTATGTATTTTTTAGACTTGTTTCGTAGTTAGCTTTCGCCTTCTTTTTTTTACGAAATGAATATGTTTGTATATATGTATGTATGTATGAACGAATGTGCGTGTGTATGTTTTAACACGTCTCTTCTCGGTGCTGAATTTGGTGGAACGAATCAGAACTGACACACCCCCAACTATGAGTATGTATGGAAGCAGCCAGCTATGCATCCTTGCAGCAAAATGACACACTGAGTTAATGCAAGACATCCTGATGTGTTATTAGGACAATAAAGCCATATGAATGACAGTCAAAACACAACAGTTTTTGTTATAATCTACTACCTCGGGGCTACATGTTTCGACTCCTACGAGTCATCATCAGGTTCTCTAATACCGATCCAATACTACCTAATTCATAAGGCACTCTGGGATCCCATAGCGCTTACAATAGGTGGTGTAACAGTAGTGTAAGTATGTGTCAATCATACAAAATTATAGTGTGATAGTATAGTATATATGACTACCTATAGTTACAATGTTACAAGTTTTAAGACTACAAAACTGTAAGATATTTAGTGGTGGTACCCGTTGTGGTGTACCTTAGTTATTATATAGCAGGAAACTGCGATGAGTGGTAACTGTTTTTGGTATAAGTTAGCAGGTAATATATATGGGTACCTGGAGTGGGGTATTACTGATAGTGTTGTGTGCTGTAGTAAACTATTAAACCATGATCGGCTACCAACATTACTGTTGCATGGGATTATTCCCTTGGTTTTCAAGAGCCTATTGAACCAATATTTATCTTGAAAACCAAGGGAAAAATCCCATGCAACCATGATCGGCTACAAACATTAATGTTGCAGGGGATTATTCCCTTGGTTTTCAAGAGCCTATTGAACCAATATTTATCTTGAAAACCAAGGGAAAAATCCCATGCAACCATGATCAGCTACAAACATTAATGTTGCATGGGATTATTCCCTTGGTTTTCAAGAGCCTATTGAACCAATATTTATCTTGAAAACCAAGGGAAAAATCCCATGCAACCATGATCGGCTACAAACATTAATGTTGCATGTGATTATTCCCTTGGTTTTCAAGAGCCTATTGAACCAATAATTATCTTGAAAACCAAGGGAATAATCCCATGCAACCATGATCCCTACAAACATTAATGTTGCATGGGATTTTTCCCTTGGTTTTCAAGAGCCTACTGAACCAACATTTATCTTGAAAACCAAGGGAATAATCCCATGCAACATTAATGTTTGTAGCCGATCATGGTTTAATAGTTTACTACAGCACACAACACTATCAGTAATACCCCACTCCAGGTACCCATATACATATATTACCTGCTAACTTATACCAAAAACAGTTACCACTCATTGCAGTTTCCTGCTATATAATAACTAAGGTACACCACAACGGGTACAGCCACTAAATATCTTAGAGTTTTGTAGTCTTAAAACTTGTAACATTGTAACTATTGGTAGTCATATATACTATACTATCACACTATAATTTTGTAGGATTGACACATACTTACACTACTGTTACACCAACTATTGTAAGCGCTACGGGATCCCAGAGTGCACTATGAATTAGACAGTATTGGATCGGTTCATTAGAGGGCCTGATGATGACTCGTAGGAGACGAAATATGTAGCCTTGAGGTAGTAGATTATAATAAAAACTGTTGTGTTTTGGCTGTAATTGCACGGAGACTAGCATGTGAACGGCACCCGTGGACAGCCTACCGCGCATGGTTACCACCTGGGAAATGTGGAGACAGGTGTGTGAAACCCGTGAGCGAAATTAGACTTGTTAGCATATTCTGACATTTATAAACACCCTATATGACGACCATCAGTTGAGTAACAACCGCCGTGAGAATCTGAAAACTGATATCGCTCTTCTTGTTTTCTTTCCATGCCCTTTACAACAAAAATGTAAAATATCCAGGTACTCATGAATTCGTGCGATGATCTAGCCCATCATATACGCAGATGAAAGAATTTGGAATGTGCTGTGAGTAAGGACAGAATGAATGAAATCCGAGGAAGCCTTGAACGAAATAGCATGCGGATTGGTGAGCGAGGCAGGTTAACGAACGAAGAAAGTGTCTATACGCCAGACTGGATACAAACCAGGATGCCATAGCTCCATACGCTGATTTGTTGAGTCACGAGTGGATTTTTGACTCCTGAATATGGGACCGAGAGGTTATTTCGAAACGTCGGTAAGGAATTACCACTACTCGCTGCGTAATAACCCAGAAGAGAGAAGTTCTCATCTACTTCGCGGCTGAAGCCTGGCATGACAGAGCACTAATACGTACTGCATCCTATAATCTGTGGATTCATCTTATGCCCGTGGATCGGAAGGCGTGTGAGGCATGGCATGAGCTATCGTGGAACGTTTGTTTGTCGAAGGCACCGGTTCCAACTTTGCGTAGGTCTTAAGTGATGTACGGCTCGTGTAACAGTAATTTTTACTTTTAATAAATGTGATGCAAAAATTAGTCGATGTCTTTTTTAATCTAATCACTGTTGGTAATGTATTACCGTAGCATGCCACGAGGTTTATTGAGCAGCCGCTGTAATAATGCAGTACTGCGAACAAAATATTTCCTTGTTTCTAAATGCTGTTCTTTTGGTGATAAATTTAAAGCTGGCATCTTGACATGTTATTCCACGCTTATAAATACATCAGGCAATATAGTAGTACATAATTCCCAGGGATCGGTTTTATACGCCCGTTCTATTCTGTGGTTGTACATTAAACGAGGGGCACGTAGATTCCCTCAGCCCCTGAAGGAACAGTCGCTGCAAGTTGTTCGATCATGTGTGCAACAGTGTGAATGGGTTTTGGCACACAGAATTAGAAGAGGCCAGCAGATTTTTAGTCTTTATAGCAGACTGTGGGATGAAGTAGCTTTGAAGGAATTTATGAAGAAAATGAGACATCAGCTGTCAAGGAGAGGAAAGGAATTTCTGCTGGCTGCTGCTGGAATATTTGTGTTCAGTTGGGAAAAGGAAAGAATTCCTGATGGTGAGATCTTCGGGTGTGTATTTGGTTTCACATGCAGTAGTAATGTAACAGCAATTGTTTATTGTAAAGCACATTGCTCATTAGTTTGTTCATCCATTTTAATCCCACAGCACATAATGTCCCCTTTTTCTTATAAACACCCTTCTTGTCCAATTCAGACATGGCATTGGAATTCTGGTCAAGTTTCATATTTTAATGTAGCACAAATTTCTGAGATTTCTGAGATGTGCACCTCCAATATCAATGGCATGAAGTTCCCTCGGCACAACAGTTTCATAAATGTTGTAGTGTTGTGAAAATGTGATCACCCAGATGAAGCCATGAATTTACCTTTCACTCGTGGTGCCTGATGAAAGAACTTGCATTTTGGCTGACACGTGTACATAAGGGAGTTGCTTCCTACTCTTATTTGAGATTTAACGTGCGTAGGAGTACATCCTACACCATGGCTGTCCCAACATTGAAATGCCCAAGAAGAATGACAAGAAATTTCAACCCTTGAAAATGAAGTCAACATGTCGTCTTGAAACTTTAGGAGCCAATTAACCAATGGTGCGGCTTCACATCCCAGAAGGACAGAGACCTCCTCTACACTGCTGCAAAAGGCTGAAATCTTGCACAGTACTTCTGTATCTATTGCTTTGAAATACTTTATTTTCTTAATTGAAGTTCTGCTTCCTTGTTTTGCTGTCAGCCATGGCTTTTATTTAATTGCTGTGTCAGTTTGCCACCTTTTGCAATCACTTTACTTGAACATTTTGTAATAGGAAATCTCACAATATGTGTAGTGGTAGTGGTGGTATCCTGAATTTTTAAATCTGAAAATGGTGAGTTTTAGAAAATGAAAACTATAGAAGTCATTAAATGCACCCGCAGTTGAATTTGTGCAACTTTGTGAGTGTTTTAAATTTTGTGGGAGGAGTATTAACATGTGTTCTCTGACATCTAACATCTAAGTTATTTCAACCTGAAAGTGTTTTAAGACTATAAAACACTGACATTCTGTACCTTAGGATCATATTCTTGAAGTCATGCCCTGACCACAATGTTGTATAACCATAGGTCTTATTCTCTTTGTGTCCAGATTCTTCATTATCTGAATTAAAAAAAAAAGTAGGTGGACACATACTTTCATAAAGTCTTTATTGCAGAAATTAAACAAAATATTCAAAATTACTGCCCTCAGTGCCGATACACACATTTGAGAAAAATGTATCTTTATCATTGTCTCCCTGATCAGTTGGTCAGCCATGTGGTCTGTACTGGCCGCCCACATCTCAAGACCTGGCTTCCTAAATTTGTGTGTTTGGGAGCGTATGTAAAATCTGGTATACCAGTCAGAAGTAGTAATATGAGATGCATTTACCCATTACATTTCGGATGCTTCAGTCCTTCTGAAGGATACTCTGATTGAACTGTATGCACTAAATTCACAAATATGCCATGATTTGTATTGGGACTGTGGTTGGTCAGTATCAATATTTATTACAAATTAGCAACAAACACTATGTGGGGGTACTTGCAGACTTATTTATGTAACATTGTGGTAATAATAAATCCATAACCCTTGATCAGAAACGGGCCTATTTTTAAGTACCAGTTCTGTACTGGGAATGTCCTCAAGAGTAAGACCTTGAATTTAAGATATCAAGTTATAACTAACTTCGTGTAGCTAGAAAATTACACCTGTATGAAATATGTCATGACTTTTTGTTTAGTGTTTTGGGTATTGTTAGGTATACTCTGTCAGGATTTTCCTCAACCATTCTATTCAAAATAAATAATGCCATAACTTTTCCAAGTTGTAGTTGCATTTACGATTGCATGATGAAAATCTTTGTGATTTTTACTTCTCATCAAATATTGTTCAGAAAATTCAGTCAAGGAGGATTAGATGGACAGGGCATGTGGTGCACATGGGGAAGAAGAAGAATCTATGAGGAATCTGAAAGTAAAAGACATTTGTAAAGACCTAGGTGTAGATGAAATAATTATATTAAAATGGATCATAAAGAAGTAGAATCGCAGGGTGTTATGTGTATTCATCTGGCTCAGCATAGGCACAAGTGACAGACTGTTATGAACTCATTTATGAACTGTCAGTTTCCATAAAATGTAGACAAAATTAGAACCTGAATTCAACCCATTTTTAATTACCTTATGTTAATTAAATAAAATTAAAGTTCCTTAATTGAAATACAATTATGAACCTAAAATCCTTGACTCATATTTAAAGTCACAGCAATTACAAATATCAAAGACTCAGATAAAAGTAATGAGAAAATTACATATTATAAACATTACTGTGTGTGTGTGTGTGTGTGTGTGTGTGTGTGTGTGCGTGAGTGCGTGCGTGCGTGTTGAAGTTGTAAGGATTAAACAGAAAAGAGGCACAAACACAGTGTCATGCCCACATAGGATTCTTATAAAAAAATTCCATTGGCATGCCAAAATTGTGTACTGGCTTTGCTGGGCTATTGTTGTAGTTTGAATCACGTATTTTGTCATGTGTGATGGTCATGTCAATACATGCAGCTGTGTGTGTGTGTGTGACATCATGTTTCATGAAACAGCCAGACAAAAGTAAATATCTTTAGTCTTTTCCCTCTGTGTCTGTCATGTACTGTATAGGAGATAAAATTTTCATGTGTATTTTTTATTGATTTTTAGTTAATTCTGGAAACTGAAACACTTGCTTGTGCAAGATTTAAGGTTCCCACAGTAATGACTATCAAGAAAAGGTCTTCTGAGATGATCCTGTGGAGTTCAGTTGTCGGTACCCACTGCATTATTTACTTTTCTCTGAACAGCAGTAGCTGTCTACCAAACAGCACAGCAGCACATTACAAAGACTAATCTTGCTTGCTTTTTATGTGGAACCCATATCACTTTTGTGGATTGTAGGTTTTTCTGAATACTAACTTAGGCCTTTTGTATGTGTTGTGGGTTTCAGAGGAGCAAAATATGTTCACGTACCCTTGTAAATGCGCTGAACTGATATTATTTCACTGGGATGATGTATTCATGGCTTTAAAAGATGTCTTGTGCTTGTATTTTTATTAAATGTAGTTTGCATTATGAGCCTTTTACACCATGTGTCATTATGCTTACAGACATTTTAATGAACTTGAGGCTGTGTATGAACTGCGTGACTGCACGTTAATATGTCCACAATGTCATAAGCGTATGGTGATTGATGCAGCCCTTCCCAGTATTGATTATTGCAAGTGTTCAAACAAAACACATTGCTGTGAAAGAGGTATGTCAAAATTTTGATGGAGCTTCTGTACTTTAGTTGACAGTAAGGAAGTGATCTTGAAAATTCAATGATGGAACTGAAGACCATTTAGAAATAAGCGTTCAGGTATGCTTCTAGAAGTGGCAGGACTGCTGGAATTGGGATGTTCAATTTGCCAGGATGCCACTTTGAAAGGGGTAAATTCTAGTAGTGTGTAGCTTCTGTTTGTGGATCATGGTGTCACTTAGATGTAGCATGAGTTAGTGGCATTTCAGATATCATTACTACATCTGTTTTCAAGGTGGCAATACAGATGATAAATATCTGCAACACTACAGCCTCAGTCTACATCTGCATAGTACTCTCATGCAGAAACAGGATCCATGTTAGCACTGTAAGTTATTAGATCAGTCTCAGAACTTTCATGGTGACTCTCGTATGTTGTCAGGAACCACCATTATTAGTGAATGAATTCTGTTTTGGTCTAAGGACCAGAATGTGGGAATTTCAGAAATGGCAAGACAATGCATTTTCTTTAACAGTTTGTTTTGCTAGTACATTGTATTAAAGTTGTCAGTATCAAAAAATTATTTGTGCGTGTGTGTGTAAGATTTCTATTAATATATAATTTATTTTTAAATTTATTTAGTTGACTATCCACTTTTTGTGGTTTAGTCAGGAGCAAGAGACTTGTCTCTTCTCCAAAGTGCCCAGATGACTGTTGGGGCACACCCAGCTGATTATTCAGTTTGGTACTAGGGTGCTTTTTCCCCAAGGGCAAAGCAGTCGAGGCATCTGTTGCCAAGGTTAAGACTGCCTTTAAGGCTTGGTACTTAGTTAAGGATAAAGATGATAACCTTTTTACCAGTTTTTTGCAGTTTCTTTTACAACAGTTAACTAAACAATCAAATGCTGTGAACATGTGATTCTATGTGGCATCAAATCATGTGATGATTGATGAACCAGAAAGGATTTGGAAGTAGTCATAACCTAATAAAGGAGCTGTCCTGGCAATTGCCTGTGTGGACTGAGAAAAACCAAAAAAAGTCTCAGCAAGACTGTTCTATTAAAATTAGCTAAATTTTATCATCTGAGGTGCAAATGTAAATATTAATGAAACTACAGGAAAAATAAAACTGTTTGAAGGTTTGTTGTTCAAATGGCTTGAGTTTAGTGAATATATGTCAGAAAATTTATCAGATTGTTGGTTCCAAGCTCATATGTTTGATTGGAAGTGTTTTATTCTTTCACTGACTATTATGTACAGCATTTAATATTTAGTTATCTTCATACTCTCTTGTGGATACCAGTCACAAACTATTTTCTGTGTAGTATCTATAATTGCCAGTATATTCAAGAGGTACTCTCAAAGGGTATGTATGCATTACCAGATGGTATGAGGTTCTTGCTGTTACCTAGTGAGACTATTCTTATGTGTTGTTTCTTGTAACAGAATTGTTCCATGATTTAAATTCCTTAATTGTATGCATTGGCCAGCATGGAACACAGGGAAATGTAAATTGCGATAAAGATGGTAGTTGGACAGGCCAGCCATTTTGTGTACACAAGGCAGGGCTCTTGCATCCCCACGTTTGCGGTGCAGTGATCCTTTGGTTGGTACTGCTTGTGATTTAGGTGAAATAAAATTATAATGTTTCTATCTTTGTGATGCAGCTTGTCTTGAACTGTGTGTGCGAACACCTTGTGGGAAAATGATACAACTGATGCATACAAGATTTGCCTTCCATTTTAGATGTCTTTGGATGGAAGCCATTTTTGGAGAGAGAAGATATGGTAGTCTGGAGGAAGGAAGATGAAGTACTTCATGGGCTGTACATTTATAAAGGTGTGCATTGCTTCCTGAAATATAAGTTCGTAAATTACAAGAACACTAGTGAAATTTCTTGACTCTTAATCACTTCAATTACCGGTAACATCTCCTCCTTCATACCTTTTATACTTTATGTTTATTTCGCAGCATATTTTAAGCCACTGAATTAGAAATTTTAAATATATCTAATTTACAAGCTGTCTGTGAGGAACAATAACATTCATAACGTAACCATAAAATTGTATTTGAATGTTCTACTGTCACAAACCCAGGGTCTATGCCAAAAAAAAAACTGTGGTTGGTGGTATTTCAGCATGAATTGTAGCCTGTTAAGTGAGAGTGGGGTTAGTTATTATGTTTATCATACTTACATATTGAGGGAATACTATTCTGCAGTATTGGAATGTTGCTCACATGTTCATTGAACAGTCTTGCTTGAGAAACCAGTAGCTGTCCAGCATTACTGTAAAGCCCGTAATGTTTATTCACTGCCGAGCTGACAGTAAGCCTATCACTAGATCACTGGCCCATAGTGACGTGCGCAGACGAGTGGATGCAGTTACAAATGTCTTTTTTTGAAGAACAATGAGATGCTGCTTGTTTTTTATAATTAACCACTTTGCTAATTTTTCTGTATTCTACCAAAATTGCAATGATTTTTTCAGAATTTTGAAGTTGGTGGGTGTAGAAATGTTATCATTGGTGTGTATTCTCATAGGATACAGGAATACTAATATTCCATACAGAATGAAGATTCTATTGAGATGTTATTTCTTTGTATAAAGTAACATTATTGATTACTGCATGCATCTAACAATTAGGTGTCTGTGTAAGCTAATATAGTATATAAAATGTAACTGCTCTGTTCTCTACTGTGGGACACAATAAACTTCTGAGGGTATTATGAAATTCAGTTGGTACTCTTGCCAAGTATGTATGGTAGCCAAGGCCATTTAAGAAACGAGGCATTACAGTGGAGAATTTGATGTGGTTTGAATTCTCATTCCCAGTTAATGTTTTAATTACCCACCCATTCATTATGTTAAGTGCTGTTAGGTATGCAAAAAAACAATAGATACCTGTATTCAACTTAATACATGCATCAATTTCCCAAAACTATCTTTCATGTTTTCTGGTCCCAAAAAAATCTTGTAAATAACATGTAATTTTGTCAGATGTATCATTCCTGGAAATGTTATTTTCCCATGTTAATCATTCAGAATTCTTGGCCCTGACCCACAGTATTCCAAAAGTGATTGTTTCTGAGGAAAGTTGAGTGAATGTAACATAATATTTTTGTAACATACAGTATTGGTAACTTGACTGTACTGGTAACAGCTTTTAACTTGTGGAATGTCGCCACATATCCACCAAGTGTGGGTGAAGGTGGTTTGGTGGGGGTGATAGGGAAGGTGGAAAACCTGTGAACTCTGTTGTGGAGTTGTTAGTATAGTATTGTTTTCCATCATTCTCTTTTCATCTTGTTGAGTTTGACATTTACAAGTTCAGTGATATAATGTTTATATCCCTATCACGTGTTGTATGTGTCCATCATGATTGCAAAATCATTGATACCATGTTCTAAAAAAGTGAAATACTACACACATATTTGTAGATGACCACAACAATTTTCACGGTGATTTTAAGGGTTCTGGATGCCTCAGTTGGTGTGCAAAGGAGAAACATTCTTTCATTTGTGGACAACTGTGCCAGTCATCCACAAGATACATCATTTCTACAGAATGTAAAATTTGTGTGTTATCCATCAGACTTCAAAAGCATGATGCCTTCCAAAAGGACTACATATGGCTAGACACTGAGAAGGATTTCAGCTTCCATTCTTATGCATGTGTAAACAGTGAGCTTGCCATGTGTCATTACCAGCTTAGATTAGTTGTTGTGAGGTATGTGAGAATGGTGGCAGCATGGGGAGGGAGGAAGAGGCAGATGAGTGTGACCCTGAACCAGCCTTGAGTTTTGCCAGAGCCCATGCTACTTATGAAACTGGTGGATTAGTGGGCATAATGGAACTAGGAATTGGTGCTGTAGTGTAAGGTTTTGAACTGAGCAGTTGTCAATTACAGATTTCTTTAGGAAAAAAGAAGTTATTTTCACACAGATATTGACATTAACTTTTTATTTGTTTATTAGTGTTGTAGGCCTAAGCACAGTCCCCCCCCATGTTTCTGACACAACTGTCATTTTTCTTGGCTCTGTGCAGTCCCTTCAAAGTTGATGGAGTGAGGTTGCACTGTACCTCCTGTTGGGGTCACGTCTTTCTGTGGCCTGGTATCAGCACTGGAACAGTTAGTTGGATATTATTTTCAGCCTTCACTATAACAGACTTTCACTGAATGTTATCAGACCAATCCATTTTTATTAAAATCAGACAAAAAATAATGCTCTTTACATAAATATTTTGCTGAATTTCTGTGCAGTTGTAACATGTGCATGACTAAGTATTCGCTGTCACAAAATTTTTTTGAACAGTTGATGTAAAAAAATGAAACACACACATAATCCCCAAGATATTTCTTCCAAAAGTCAGAAATATTATGATGAAAGGAAGATTCTTCTCTCTCTCTCTCTCTCTCTCTCTCTGCCCTCTGGGGGGGGTGTTATCGTGGATTTGGGTGTGTGTGTGTGTATTTATATGCAGTGATACAAAATATCAAGCACTTTAATTGTATTTATTTGAGACATCTTGCAGTTGCTCTAAGAGTTCTTAATATGGTATGTTTGTAGTGTATGGAAAATATCATGATGTTACTGCCAAAGACTTCCTGAAAGCGCAGATTGACACAGAGTTCCGCAAGACCTGGGACAACACTGCAATTAATTTGACAGTTGTTGAGCAAGACAATGAAAGTAACAGCGACATTGTGTACTGGGAGGTGAAGTGGCCGGTACGTGTAAGATTGCTGCATCATTGTAATCAAACTGCCGGGGTTGTTAGTTACACTATTAAGCTGGTGAGCACCATGTTACTAGGGAAAAGGTTGCACATTCCTTGCCAAAAATGGTAAAAATTATTAGTTGTTCACACTGGAAACATGGTAATTACTCATTGTGCAGGTGTGAAATAAATTCAATGTAATTTTTGTGCATGCCCATAAAATTACAACAGGCCTTGCACACCAGACTTGTAAACATGTTGAATAATAGTGATGAATCCACTTTGGTATATTTAGACCATGTTGACAAGTTGGGTTAGCTGCTGTTTTTGTAATGTGTAAAGTTTGTCATATACAAGGGTTGGATACAAAGTAGTGGCAACACTGCTGTAACTTGAAGGATGTGCGTCGGGTGACACTACTGTCGTCTGTACCTGATAGCAGAAGTTCAGTTGAAGTAGTAC
>Ga0209629_10002753_pt1 | contig 12158 bp, 12 predicted proteins | sample TergutCu122P5_FD_187286 | JGI IMG/M metagenome (GOLD analysis project Ga0209629, IMG submission 187286) | Cubitermes ugandensis P5 segment gut microbial communities from Kakamega Forest, Kenya - Cu122 P5 (SPAdes) (version 2) | ecosystem: Host-associated > Arthropoda: Insects > Digestive system...
ACCATAAATGCTCTTACAGCCGCCAACTCTCTTATAATACCTGCTCAAGCAGATTTGTACAGTTTGCAAGGAATCGGACAGCTATATAATACTGTAGGAGCAGTTAAGGCATATACAAATCCGGCATTGATTTTAAAGGGAATATTATTAACAAGACATAATACTCGTAATATATTAAGTCGAGATATGGCAGACATAGCCAAAAATACAGCTGCAGAAATTGGAACTTTTGTATATGAAACAATTATACGCGAATGTATTTCTTTGAAAGAAGCGCAAGCTAACCAACAAACTATATATAACTATGCACCCAAGAGTAACGCCAGCCAAGATTATTTATTTTTTATTGATGAATTTATAGAGAGGAGTAAACAACAATGAATAAAAAAGATTTTAAAGATAGTCCGGCATTAGTTTTCATAAAACCTCAGAATAATACACATGAATCAGATAATGAACAGATATACGAAGATACACAATATAATACACAAGAACAAGACGATAAACAAGTATATGAAGTTACACAACAATATAGAAAAGGATATGTGAGGACGCAAGGCAGAAAAGGACATAAAAAGCCAAGGATTAATCTTGCCTTTGACAGCGATATTTTTTTAGATAAAATACGTACACGTGCAGAACGTGAAGGAAAAAGTATAACACAATTTGTAAATGACGCCATCGTTTATTATTTTGAGAATGCAAAAAAAATCAAATGATTACGAAGAGGTTTTTTATGAAAGTATTTAATGTTACTGGAGTATGTGTGCCACAAAAACATTATATGGTAGATATAAGCGAAAAGTTAGCGAAAATAAAAATTTTAGTTGATAAAGAATATTATTTTACAATAAACCGTGCAAGACAATACGGGAAAACAACAACTCTTTATGAATTGGGAAAAAAATTATTTGACGAATATATTGTTGTTTCAATCAGTTTTGAAGGGCTTGGCGACGAGAGTTTTGCCTCACAAGAATTGTTCTGCCCAACATTTATAAGACAAATAGTAAAAGCGTTGAGTTTTACTCCGGCTACAAAAGAATATATAAGTAAATGGACTAATTATACTATAAATAATTTTGACGAACTAAGCGACCACATAACTGATATGTGCGAAAATCATAAAATTGTACTTCTCATAGATGAAGTGGACAGAACGAGTAACAATCGAGTATTTCTGCAATTCATAAGTATGCTTAGAACAAAATTTTTAGCCCGTCAAGCTGGCAGAGATTATACTTTTCACAGTGTGATACTCGCAGGGGTATATGATATAAAAAATATAAAATTAAAAATGATAAACGAAGGTTCGTACACTCCAACGCCAACTGAAGGTAAAATATATAATTCTCCGTGGAATATCGCTGTTGATTTTGATATTGATATGTCATTTAATCCTGCCGAAATATCTACAATGCTGAAAGAATATGAATCAGATTACAATACCGGCATGAATATAGTTGCAATTTCAGAAGAAATACACAGCTATACAAGCGGTTATCCATTTTTAGTATCAAGGATATGTCAGTGTATTGATGAAAAACTCAACAAAGATTGGACTTTATCCGGGGTTCAAAAGGCTGTCAATATCATCATACATGAAAAAAATACATTATTCGATGATATATATAAAAATTTGACTAATAACGAAGAACTATATCAATTATTATACAGTATGTTAATTTTGGGCGACAGCTATAATTTTAAGATTGGGAATCCGATAATAGATTTATCTCACATGTTTGGTATAATAGATAATAAAAATGGTATTGCAGAAGTATCAAATAAAATCTTTGAAATAATAATATATGACTATTTTATATCCATAGACCAAACAAATATAAAAACAAAAAAAATAAAAGGCGTTATATCCGAAGTAGTTAAAAACGGTAAATTTAATATGGAACTCTGTCTGCGTAAATTTGCCGACCATTACGTTGAAATGTTTACAGAAAAAGATATAAAGTTTTTGGAACGTCATGGACGGTTATTGTTTTTATCTTATTTACGTCCGTTTATAAACGGGGAAGGATTTTACCATATAGAAACTGAAACAAGAAATCAACGCAGAATGGATATAGTTGTTGATTTTGGGAATGCCCAGTTTATAATTGAACTAAAAATATGGCACGGAGATAAATATAATCAAGAAGCATACGACCAACTTCTTAACTATATGAAAATTAAAAAATCCGATGTAGGATATTTGCTGACATTTGATTTTCGTAAAGACATAAATAAGCAGCCAAAATCCGAGTGGGTTCAATTTGACGGAAAACGTATATTTGATATTATTATTTGACATATTTGGTTTTATCTATAATTTCCGTTAAGATAATTGTGTATCTTAATGTACTTGTTTATATGTTTCTTATTATGTATTATTGTATGTAACTTAATATACTTATTAGTTTGTTATTGTGTATTATGTTGTGTATTATTGCATTTTTAGTCAAAAAATAAATATTTTCCAAAATGTAATAAAGCCTCTTGATTTTTCCGTTTAAACGTGATATTATATTACTATCAGTTTAGAACGAAGAAAAGTCCTCCTGTATCACAGTTGCAATTTGTAGCGTTTATACAAATTGCAACCCAATAATTAAGATTACCACATCTTAAGAATTGTTGTGAATGAGAACTTTCCGGCACTGGGTAATTTACGGTTAATCTGTAAATTTCCGTTCGATATGTAACACAAGAAGTTTACTAATCGAATTGTATATAATAATTATACATAATAGTGAGGAAATTGTCAAGTCATTATACAAAGTTTTTTAAGATTGTTAAAATCTTAAAAGACTTTTTTTGATTTTATAATGAAAAGATGAAACTAAATGTAATTGAATGTAATATTAAAATTATGATACAATGCTGAAAAAAAGAAAAAATTTAAAGAATTAAAAGGGAAAGGGAAAAGAAATGTTTGATTACTTTTACAATCAAGAAAACGAGCAGTACCTCTTTTTACAAATGCCTAAGATATTAATTAAAGACCCGCGATTTAAAAATTTATCAGGAGATGCAAAAATATTGTACAGCCTTCTTTTAGACAGAACGTCATTGTCAAAAAAGAACGACTGGACAGATGATGAAGGGAGGGTGTATATAATATATACTCAAGCAAGTATAATGGAAGATTTAAATTGCGGCACAGAAAAAGCAACGAGACTAATGAAAGAACTAAAGGAAATAGGATTAGTAGAAACAGTGCGCCGGGGACTCGGAAAGCCAAATCTAATATATGTAATGAATTTTGCGACAGAATTAAAATACACGAAAAAAACAAGTAATCCACAGGGTGATAACGGAGAAGAATCACAGAAATTCGGAAATCGAAAATCAGAGAATTTTGAAGAACAAATCCATAGAAATTCGGAAATCGAAAATCAGAAAGTTCGGGAATCGAATACAATCAAAACGTACTCTAATCAAACGGACTTTAATCAGATTGAGAGTGAATTAAATCAATCTATCGACGAGCCTGTGGATAACTTTAAAGAAACATCTGATTTCAAAGCTGATAAGCTAATAAAATCAATCAATGCACAAACAACAGCTAAATCTTTCAATCAATCTAAATCATACAGTCCATTCAATCAATCAACCGAAGAACTTTTGCTCGCCGCCAAATTGAGAGACAATCTTTTATCTGCAGATGAAATCGCTCGGCTCGTTGAATCCCTACATATAAATATGCTCAAAAGCCGTAATCCCCTCAATTCAGAACAATTAACAGAAATTCGTGATATTATTATCGATGTTCTCCAATCTAACAAAAAAGAATACAAAATTTCTGATGAAATTATTCCCGCTTTTAGAATTAAGTACAACTTCTTACAGCTAACATCTGACCACATTCAATATCTTTTGGATTCACTTAATAAAACTTCTTCCAAAATTATAAATATTAAATTTTATCTCATTAAATCTCTTTATAATGCTCCTCTTACTTTTAATAATCATATTCAGCAAGATGTTAATCATACTCTTGCTATATGACTAATCATATAAACAACAGATGTCGCTATGTTTTATAATTATACATTTTTTACTATTACTCTATGTTTATAAAAACATATCCGATATACTGTCTCTGCCAGCGGGAACTTTCTTTTATAATAATTTCCAACGAAATAAGAGGCATAAAGCGGGTAAAATATCCAACTTCCCAAAAGCTTTTCTGAAAGTTTGCCTTGTATGCAGTTTGAATATAAAATTATCTTTTTCGCTATTCCAGAATTTTATCAAATCTTTTGTAGCCATAAATAAAATTCAGATATGTGGTAGAATGGTAATAAACGCCCATATCAGAAAAGCATATCAACATAAAATAATTGAAACTTTAGAGAAAAACAAATTCAATCCGCAATTTCCCGCATACGATTTAGGTTAAAGTGAATTTGATTAAGATTTTTTAATCTTTTTCGAGTTTAATTCTACGCCCCTCTGGGGGCGTACCACTAATTTTTGCAGGCGGCTACGGCGCAACCTGCAAGTCCGCCGTAATGCCCCGCTCTCTCTGCGGCGGGTATAGGTTGACGGGATCAAAAATTTTTCTTGAAATAAAAATTTACAAGGTATTTTAAAATTACCCAAAAGAAAATATATAATTTAATAAACATAAAATTAATTTGAGGAATGTAAATAATGTTGCCGATTTTTCTTTTAACAATTAATAATTCAACTGATAGAAGTTTCGCAGAATCGTTGTATGACCAACATAAGGACAAAATATATAAAATAACATATAAGATATTAAAAAATCAACAAGACGCAGAAGACGCAACATCAGAAACATTTATAAAAATAATAAATAATATTCAAAGTTATTATAATAAAAGTGAAAATGAACTGACAAGTATATTTATCGCAATAGCAAAAAATACAGCTATCGATAAATACAGAAAAATAAATAAAATTGATTTTGTGCCTGTTCCAGAAGATTATAATGACAAAAACGATTTTGAAGATGAGGTAATCGATTTTGTGATAAACAAAGAATTATATGAAAAATTACATAAAGCTATTGATATGCTTGACATAGAATATTCTGAAATAATCAAATTAAAAATGGGATATAGCTATAGCGATATAGAAATCGGGAAAATTCTAAATATATCAACGGCAAATGTAAAAATACGTTACTATCGGGCAAAAAAGATATTATTAGGATATTTAAAGGGAGAGCGGCAAAATGGATAATGTTAATTTCAAATCAAAAGTATTTGACGAAGCATTAAAAATAGTAATCAAAGAATATATACAAAAAGAAATAACTGAATATAACGATATTAACGAATCAGACTGTCATATATTTCCCCCGGAATTTGAGACAAAAATGAACGTGATACTAAAATACGGGAAGAAATTCAAGGTCGATATTAGAAAATACTTTTTAAAAGTTTTTAAGCGAACCGCAATGATAGTTTTAATTATATTATCAGTATCATTTTTAAGTTTGTTATCTGTAAAAGCAGTAAGAATAGAAATATTTAATTTCATAACTACAATTTATGAAAAATTTATAAATATACGGTTTACAGATACACAAGCTATAAATTCTATAGAAGATTTTCCTTCAGAAACAGTTGAAGAAGTTTATATACCATCATACATACCAGATAGATATAAAGAAGACAGCATTTCAAAATCAAATTTTCAAACTAAAGTTATTTATATAAATGACGAAAATCAAAAAATTTTTTATTACCAACGTTTATTTTCCGCCGATGTTTCTATTGACGGACAAGATTACATAATAAACGAAATAAGTGTAAATGGCGTAAAAGGAAAAGTTTACGAGTATAATAAATCAGATGATAATTTATATTATATAATAGTTTGGACCGATAACAAATATTCATATCAATTGATTGGCTATTTATCTAAAGATGAATTATTAAAAATGGCGGCAAGTATAAAACTACAAAATACTGAAAAATAAAAATTTGACATTTTTGTTGTTAAAAAAATATGAAAAAAATAGAGTTTTTTTGTAATTATTTTGTTTTTCGTTCGTTATATATCATAGGAAGTAAAATATTTATATTAAAATTCAAAATTTAAGGAGAAAAACAATGAAATCAAAAAAAGTTTTAGCGTTTTTATTAATTATCGTAATGATGACAAGTATATTAAGTCTCTATTCAACCGTATCAGCATTCGAAAGTATCACGCCTTGTTGGATAAATACTATGAGTATATCATGTGATATGGGTTTTTCAGGCAGAACAGCGACTTTAGTTGCAGATATAGATGCTTTGACAGGGGCAACAATAACCGGAAATTTATATTTGTATAAACAAAATGGTACAGCGTGGGATTTGGTGACTTCGTGGGGGAAGACTTCTTCTACATGTACGATTAGTTTCGTTCAAACATATACAGTAAACAGCGCGGGTACTTATAAGATTACATTAACTGGCATGGTAGAACGTAATGGGACTATAGAAAATGTTATCATAACAAGTAATCCGAAATCTTGTACTTAGAAAAATAATATCTGTGTGGAATTTTAACCTGATAAAATCAAAAAATTTTTATTAAGAGCCGAAAAGTAATACAAAGGATTTAAAAAATTGAACATTGGTGAAAGAATAATCAATATATTGATAGAGAAAAATATTATATTAACTGATTTTGCCAGTCTTTTAGGCGTATATGAAGAAATAATAATAGAATGGAAATACGGAATTAAAGTCCCTACATTAAGTCAAGTTGTGAAAATATCTGAATATTTGAATGTCTCAACGGATTATCTAATGAAAGGCGAACGGCTAAATGATGTGAACATAAAATGTCCCCTATGTGGTAAAAAATATATATTAAAAATAAAATAAATAATATTTTAATCTAAATTATATTAATGCCAAATATTTAGTTTATTGGGAGAATAATCAAAAATTAAGATAATATATTGTTTTTTAACAAAAATTCTGAACGTTAAGCATAAAACGAAAAAAATAAAAATCTTTTCCTAAATAAGTTGTAGGAAAAGATTTTTATTTTTTCAAACATATTGACAAAGTCGTAAATAATTTAAATATGTACCGAACCGTAGTTGAATCGCGAAGATATTCTGAATCATTATGCTCACCGCTGGCAGATTGATGTCATTTTCAAGCAAACGGTCGTATTTTTTACTGCGGATCATACCAAAGAAGTAATGAATACGGCGGCATAGATTTGACATTAGCGTCGCTCAGATTGGACACTTGCGAATGATAGGATTTGGAACCTAAAATATGGTAGTAGAAATAATCAATAATGTTTAGAATAAGCAAATACAGTTCATGCAAAGGCGTAAGCTATTTATCCGGCGAATATGTGCCAGTAAATGAATATCACTGTCATCACATCAAGCCAAAAGAAAACGGCGGCACAAATGATTTTGATAATCTTTGCGTATTATCCGAAAAGAACAAACTTTTGTTGAAGTCAAAAGAATTTATGAAATGTCCGTTTGACATGCGAAAATAAAAACTGCTTGAAAAAATAAAATTTTTATGCTATAATTTAATAAATCAAAGAACTAAAAAGGGGTGTTTAAAATATCTGACCGTAAAAAATCTAAACAGACGGGCATGCATGCGCCAATAGACGAAATAATGAAATATTTATTCGGCGTTTCAAAGGAAACCCTTATAAATATGCTCAACAGTCTATTCAACCAAAATTTCAGCGTCGAAGATACGACTATCATTCAAACTAACCCTGAATTTGTTGACGAATCCTTTGATATTATACGCGGCGATTTGTTTTATGAAGTGTTGGACGAATCGAAAACTCATCATCTGCATATCGAGCTTCAGACTCGTCCCGACGGTCACATGATAATACGTCTTATAAACTACGATATAGAGAAAGCAGTTGAAAATCAGCGTTTAGAAAGCAAGAGCGGCATCGCGGAATATATATTGCCGAAAACGATTGTAATTCATGTTGAGAAGGGAAGAAGTATTCCAGACAATTACGAGTTTAAACTTATCGATATAAAAGACGACGGGACGAAAGAAGTCATACACCGTGTAATTCCGGTAATAAAATACTGGGAAATGACGGAGCAGGATTTGATAGAGCGGCAATTATACCCGCTGCTGCCGCTGCAAATATTTTTGCTTCGCGGTGAGCTGAAAAAATACGCCAAAGAAAAAGACACAAAAAACAAACGGAAGCTGATAGAACAAATCAAAGAGCTGACCGAAAAAATAATAGTGGAGGCAAAAAATTTAGCGGAGACGGGTAAAATAAACGCTGGGGACGACGACAGGATTGTGACGGCGTTGGGGAGACTAATAAAATACTTAAACGAGCAATATAACTTTGATGAAAAATTAAATCGGGAGGTAGATACCGTGATAGAATCTGTTTTTACAACATTAGAGAAAAAAGGACGGGAAAATGGCAAAATAGAAATGGTGGAAAAAATGATTTTGAAAGATAAACCGTTATCAGAAATAATAGAAATTTCGGGGTTTACAGAAAAGAGAATAAGACAGATTGCGAAAAAATTATCGAAAGAAATACTTCAGGAATAAAAAAAGACGGGAATTTTTATTTTAAAAGTCAAAAGCGAAAGAACTTCTGGAATTATTTCCAGAAGATAATGACTCTGTACATTCTGAATATTGGGTATAGATAAAAATATTTTGAGCGATAAAAATCAGTTTTATAAAAAATGTGATAATTTTATAATCGTTATAAAATGCGAAAATTTCAAAAATATTTAGTTTATAGGGTAAAAACACCACTGTGTTTTCACCTGATTCCATTATATCTTTTGTGCTTTGTCAACCCCCAAGCGGTCGTATTTTTCATTGCGGGTCATACCTATGAAGTAAAACGTGAAAAATCTCCACCGCGCTGTAGCGGGGGTTTGATAAGATGTGCCTTTATTATTATTTTCATCATTTTGCTCGACTTTACTCTGCGTTTCATTATCGCAATAGAACATGCCTATTTCAACTTACCGACATCAATGTCGGCATGTTCGCAAAATCATATATCACTGATGGTGATGTCCATGTTTTGAAAAATGGCAAAAGTATTAATGTCGCTACTTTTGGCAATTCAGTCTCTTTCGTAATCATTACGGGAACGATGACTATTGTTTTCCTCATGCGACGGCATTATAATTTTCTTTATGAACTCTATATTTTCCGCTGGCAGCTGATTGACCGCTCCGATTAAATTGTTGTATTTCTTTAAAAGATTTTCATAATTATTTTTTGATTTATTATTTTCATCTTGAAGATTTAGTATTGCTCTCTTACGCTCTATCTCTTCCATCATCGTTGGAACTTTCTTTTTCAGTTCTGTATTCTCGTCTGTGAGCTCCTTTATTTTTACGGCGGCTTTGTTCAATAAGGCTTTATCGTTTATTGTTCTCATCGCCATATTTTTTAGATTTGATATATCTTCGAGCGTTATATTTTGTATGCCGAACACATTTTTACTCGGCTGTATTTTCTCTATTTCCTTTTGCGTCAGTTTCTTATCTTCGTATATTTTCTCTATGTCTAATATTTTCTTCTCCCATACTTTTTGTTCTTTTTTTAGTGAATTTATTTGCTCATTCGCTCTTTCAATTTCCTGCGTTTTTTCAGCAATCCCTTTTGACGCTTTTTTCTGTTCTTCTTTTATCTGCTCTTTTATCTTTTCTATTTCTTTTTGAGCTGTACCTCGTCTCAATTCCTCTATGCTCTTATTTCCCTCTTTTGTCGCTTCGTTTAAAATCCCAATATCGCGCCCGAATATTTTTTCCATGTGTTCAGACAAATCTTTATGGAATGTCTGTAATTCTCTTTTATCAATCAATTCTTTTGCTGATACTTTTAATATATTTTTTTTCTTGTCTTTTACAACCGGCACGAACGCAAAATGTATATGCGGTGTTACTTCGTCCATGTGAACGTATGCCGACACAACATTTTCTTTACCGTATCTTTCTGATAAAAATTTATACGCTTCTTTGAAAAAAGTTTCTGTTTCTTCTTTCTTGATTTCTTTCGGAGCGGTCACCACCCACGAACACATTACATTCACATCTGCTCGGTTCTGCATTTTTACTTCCGAACATCTTTTTTTTACAAACTCCCCTTGACCGTTTCTATCCGGCGCAAGGTTATAATTTAATTTGCTTTTATTTATGTCTATATCTTGATTGCCGAATTTTATATATTCGCCGTTTTCATCTTTCGCCCTTTCATAATGCGCGAACATATGCCCGCAGGCAGCTCTGTTAAACTTTTTACAATTTGCCATGCCTTTCGTTTCTCCTTTACACACATATTGACAATGATTTTTTATTTCAATTTTCGGCAAATGTGATTGCCTCAAACAGAAATAAAAAAAGTTTTTTCGCGCCATAATTTTGCCCGATGCAACAATTATAGCACAAAAAAACACCATTGTCAATATGGTGTAGCAAGTTATACCATTTTTTTACGTTTGTTACACAAACTAAAAATGGCAACTTGCTTTCTGCGGAAAGAGGGAACGCTTCGGCGGGAACGCCCGCAAGCCCCTCGACCCAAATCCTGAAATTTTATTGCTGTCTGCTATTGCTGACTGCTCAAATTTCAGAGTATAATTTTTGCTGTAAACGCAAAAATTCTTTTCAACCTTTCCGCCTCGAGGCGGAGAGGTTGACCATACGCAACGCATAAACATACGCTTGATATTTAATAACTTTTAAATTATAAAATAATCAAAATCATAAATAAAATTTTTCCAAACCCATTGACAAGTATCATAAAATATATTATACTGAAATCATAAATTTTGCATTAATTGTAAGTTAATGTATAAAATAACCATTGAATAATGAGCTCTCCCAAAAATCCATTTGAAGCGAACAAAAGTATAAACCTTGCATGAAAAAGTTAAACAACGTTTATTTTAATTACAGTAATTCAAAATGAGCAAATACAAAAAATCAACAAAAAACAACAGAGCATTTAAAATTCTGGCGAAAGATTTTGATGGCGTCACCTAAATTTTTGCCGAAATTAGAAATAAAGTAAAAAGAAGCAAGAGAAATCAGCAAAAGGAAACGACAAATGCCGAGAGCAGAACGGATTTGATATTTGTTGAAGCCGAAATAATGCTTGTGCTGCTTGAAAAAGACCTCTATCTTCCAACGATTGCCATAATATTTGATGATGGTTTCGTCGGAAAGCGACAAATCAGTACAGAAAAAAGCCCTAAGAGCATAGTCTTTACCGAAAGCATTTTCAGGATAGGTAATCAAAACGACAGCTTCCTTGACCCCGTTGAGCTTGCCGGTGTAACGGTAAACCCAAAACTTACCGGATTTCGCTGTAACGAGGCGAAAGTCCGATTGATTTAGTGTTTTGGAGAACTGTGAGATTTGAATGCTGCCCATATCGTCATTGGGATATATTACTCTGTTCGATTTTAACGCTCCAATGACATGGTAGTTTTTAGCTGAAAATGCGTCGATAACTTTTTTACAAGTGTACCAACTATCCATGAGAACGTACCCCGGTTTGTCCAATATTGGCAGAGATTTCGCGACAGATACAGCCTTTTCGATTTTCCCTCCGTCATTTTCTCGGCAAAAATCGAGCTTGTAGCAAAGATTACCTGCCATTGCCGCAAATATTTGATGTCCGTACACAAACCCGCCTTTCAGGTGGCTATATACCGACCTCACTTCTTCCATCGGGTTCTCTGCTGACTCAGACGCTTTATGCTTCTCATTCACTGTATCATCAAGACTCATGAATATTATATCTTCATTTGTATACGCATACTCGTACACTTCGCTTGATAACTTTTGACCTACACTCTCTGAATCCCATTTCCCTTTGTTCAGAAAATGCGCTACCGTCGTTCTGTGATTCTCGCTGTACTCCTCGAAATCCGTCATTTTCCCCCGAAACCCTTTACTCGCACTCGTGATGATTATATTCGATATATGTTTCAACGGCACGCTTGTTAATTTTTCATATGTGCTGTACAAATACTTGACAACTGGATTTTCCTTTGCTATAATTGCCATTGTAGGACACTCCTTGTTTTATTTTGGTGAACATAGCCTCGTTACAGCTATTATACCATAGCCTTGGTGTGTCTTACTCCTTTTTCGTCATTTTGTACTATTCTTTCTAATTTTGCTCATTTTGAAT
>Ga0209629_10002754_pt1 | contig 12157 bp, 15 predicted proteins | sample TergutCu122P5_FD_187286 | JGI IMG/M metagenome (GOLD analysis project Ga0209629, IMG submission 187286) | Cubitermes ugandensis P5 segment gut microbial communities from Kakamega Forest, Kenya - Cu122 P5 (SPAdes) (version 2) | ecosystem: Host-associated > Arthropoda: Insects > Digestive system...
AAAGAAACACTGCTTGAAATAAGGGGCGGAAATGTTTTCACTGCCTAGGGGCGCCAAATAACTTAATTCGCCCCTGATGCCAAGTCATCCCGTTGTTTACAATGTTCATGCATAACAAAAACAAAACGCATCTGTCACACACCTGTATTTAAAAAACAATATCACTTTATATGGTTACATGATTCGATTCCGGCATTTGCACAAAACCTTTAAAACACAGCAGTTCTTCAAGCTCTTGCACTGTACTTTGGTGAAGTATACTGTTGCCTTTTAAAGGTTCTGGACGAATATCTGATGATTCAGTACGAATCGAAATATGTAGCTGTATAAAGTGCATATTTTAAATAGAGTTGTTTTTTTACTGATGCGGTTTTTTTGTGGTGCATTAGTAACCGACGCTGTATGAATGGAGGGAAGGATTTGAGGTAAGAGATGAAACATTCGTTGGACGTAAAGGTTCAATTCATTGTCACTCCTCGTGTAGAGATTCCAGGGAACTTGGTCCATCATGTACCCGCCTGTGCGCAGATACTTTCGACAATAGTGACAGAACGGTCTGTAAAGAGCGTTTACATTGTTTGCATATATACATGCCTTTGTATTTTAAGTTCGTTAAGTGTGTCAGTCTAGATCGATCCCTGGTGTGACTCAACGCATTCGTTGCGTTATTCCACACGGTAATGACTGTCAAATTAGGAAGCTTGAGTCAAAGAAAAGACAATGTTATTATTCTCTGGCCTTGCATTTAATTGTGTGAAACTGTCAAGGACGTGACGGTATGTTTTAGAAACTTCTCTCCCAGTTGTTCAGACCTTCTCGTTCCCATTCTCACAGCCTCGCTCGGTGACAAACAGAAGTCTAGGGAAAATGTCGTCTCTGTTGTGGTAACATTGCGCGGTTACTGTCAGATATGCCTGGTGCTTGCTGCCGCTCTGGGCGTTGACGCCAAAGGTAAACAGTTCTAAGCACAGATTATACGGTCCTAAGTGAATTGTATGGTAATTTTTTTACGTACAATTTTTCGTAACGTCTTCATCCAGATTTACAGGTACTTTAAATAACAGTATACATTTCATGACGTAGTGGTACGTGTAATAACCAATTAGCTTTTTGAGAATGGCTGGCTTTACGCAGATTGTATTTCCGTAATTTGTAACCACTGTTTATAGTTTGCAGCGAGAAACGTACCCAGATGTTTTTGTACAAGGTATGTCCTTCTGTAAAGGTATTTTGTACATGTACGCTTGTTTACCATCGTCAGCAGACTAGATCTTTCCTGCTACTTTTATCGCCCTAATTTTGGGTTATCGAAACTCGTAATCGTGGCTGGAACGTAACAGTCAACATTATGATACGTGAAAGCGTTGGAAAAACGAACGAATTAGAGCTAACCAAAGTGTATATCTTCAACAGTGCAAGAACGCAGAAATCCAGAGCGAGTTTCGTGAGGTCCGAGCATGACAATTTTCGTTCTGGAAATTTGCTCCCAGATATTTCATGTACCAAACGTAGATTTTGTCTTTTACATTTGGAGTGATGACTGAAAAGAAAGTTACATATAAGTATATATGATATATATCTATATCATGTTAATGTGTCATGCTTACAGTGAAAATCAACAAGTGAGGGTAGTCAAAATGAAGAAACGCAGTCTGGCCGGCAACTGTGCAGTTCTCACCTTTGTGCTGACACTAATATGCATATTTGTGGCGTTCTGTGCACCTGCATGGCTTGTCAGTGACCCCCGCATCACAGGAGCAAAACTTGATCGTCTTGGCTTGTGGTCACATTGTTTTCGTTCCCTGGCGGACCCTAATGACAGTGCTCAGAGGAGATTTTTTGTTGGATGTAGATGGGTCTATGATCCATTCACCACTGATTATGATAAAATAAGAGGCTTCCTCTTACCATGTAAGTTCAAACTTGAAGGTTGCACATACACGCCATTATATTCCAATATTGAAATTTCTTTGTTCTGCATATCACAGTTCTGTTTGCACTGGCTGTTCACATTTTGAACATTATTGCTTATGTACCTACAGGCCCTATTTTGAATAATCTGCAGTAAACTCTGTGTGTTTGTGTGTATATATTTGGGATAATCATGATGTATGTGACATCATTTCATGCACTTGGCTGTTGGTCATAAGATAATAGAATAACACACAAAGTAGGACCATTGTAGAGCAGACAAAATCCAACTCTTTTTATTGTATTATTAGATTTACTCAGTGATGCATGAATAGTTTAATGTGTGCATGCATATTGAAGCTACAGTTAATTCTAGGAAACATAAGGAATTTCTCAGTATTATTTATTTTGGCCAATTTATTTTTCATACACGGAACTGTTCTGCGATTTACCTCAGCATGATAATTTTAACCCGCGTGACCAATTTTGAAATGACCCAGATCCATATATATGAAGAGAGGAGGGAAGTGTAATATGTTTAAATGGATACAAAGGTAATATATCATCTTTGTTTTTACGTTGCCATTAATTATTTAATTTTTTTTACAGCCTTCATGATAGTGACACAGATTTTCTTCACACTGTGCTTCATCTGTGTCTTGATCTCACTGATCCTTGTCCTGATATTCTTCCTGTGTTTTGGACCAGAACAGAAATATTTTGTGCTTCTCTCCCTCATCATCAGTGGTTTGCTCATGACAGCTGGTAAGTGAATATTCTGCTTCGTGTTACAAGAAATAAACTGCTGCTTTCAATTTTATGAAATAAGTAGCCCTTTGGAATGTGCATGGTGATAGGAACAGAACTAATGTATACAAATCTTAAATACTTCCTTGTACAGGCATTAGGTGTATATCATGTTCAACAAAGGAGTTGGTGCTAGTTATGCCAGCATTGTAGCATTCCAGCAATAAACACCATTTCTGAAACTGTGATAAACATAGCTTTATGAAGTAGGTTGGATCCAATGATAATGCAAGAGGTGCCCAGTTAAAATCTTTGCCAGGACACAGTGTGCTGAGGTTTTTCATTGATTTACTGCATCCCTGCCAGCAGATGCTAAAATAGTGACTTCAGTTAGTCAATGATGACTTCCATTGGATCGAGCGCAGAATCCGGACCCCAAGATGGTGGCGCTGCAGTCGTGGCTCGAAAGTATGATTTTCACCTTTTCCATGTACCCGGCGGTACACGTATATTCCATTCACTGATGTTGCCGCGTTTTCAATGAGGCACTCATGCGCTTCCCGTGTTCAGTCAGAGCCTCCATTTTGGATACAGTGTGAGCTTCTTGTCTGCTGGTAGTGTGAGCTTATTTTTGTCTGCTGGTGGTTTGTGTGCTTGTGTCGGTTAGTTATATCGTTCTTGTATCTGTGCTTGTGTCGGTTAGTTATATCGTTCTTCTATATGTGCTTGTGTCTGTTACTTATATTGTTCTTGTGTTTCGGGAGCAGAACATGGTTCTCCACAAACAGGTATGGTGCCACACAATACTGATCATCTTTACGTGAGGGTCCTAGGTTAGGGTCATAGGCTATCTTTTTATTTTTAGTGACTGACATTGTTCATCATTTTCTTTTTTCCCCTGACATTATTCATAATTTTTCTCCTCTTTCATCTTTACGTGAGGGTCCTAGGTTTGGGTCATAGGCTATCTTTTTTTTTAGTGACCTGACATTATTCATCATTTCCTTTTTTCCCTGACATTAATCATCATTTTTCTCCTCTTCTCATCTCCACTTCCTACTCCCAACATATGTTTTTCCCATCTTCCTGCCATCTAACAACACTCTTCATGTCTTCCCACTTCTCCAGCTTCATACACCAATCCCATTATTCCAACACAAACCACGCCCCCATATTCCTTCCCCCTTACAACATCTGCTACTGTGTCACTTCCTTCGCTCTGACAACCATGTACAGTCATGGATGTAACATTTTTTTCCGCCGCCATGTGGGGTCCGGATTATGCGCTCGCTCCCTTCCATTTGCATCCTTATGAATTGTTATAAGCAGTCATTAAATTGTGTTACCAGCACCACTATTAATTAAAACTACAGATACATTGAAAATATGTAGTCTAGAACAAATACAGGTGCTCATTGACTTACAGACATTCAACTCATGAACTTCCAAATACAAACAAACTTGTCCATATGTCCACTTGCCTATTCAGACTGAGAATTTTAACATTCCTGGCCTTTCTGCTTGGGCTACTGCCACCTTCCATAATGTTGGTGTGTAGGTCACTGACATTTCCTGTGCTCTTCCTGAACATTATCAACCCCATCATGCCTCAGGAGCATAAGAGTGGTGAATGTGTCAAGGGTGTTTGTAAAAATAGGTGCGCAGCTCCCAGGTTGTCTCTGACTTAAAAGGATTTGAGGAGATTGCAGATTCATTGATCAGCAACCTAGTGGAGATGGACATGAAACTGTACGTAAGTCCTGAGAAAGATTATTTCCAGGAATTGTTGGAATACCACACTCAGGAGTTCAGCAGTGAGGATTTTATAGAACTGGAGTCACAAAGGGTGGGGGATGAGATCACTGAGGATTGACAGGAGGCTGACAACTCAAGCAATTAACACCAAGTAGGTGGTCGAAGGTTTCAGCATGACTGACAAGGAACTAGCTTGTTTCAAGTCTTAGAATCCAAACATTGAGGAGTTTACTAAGGTGTTGCCAGCTGTTCACAATGCTGCTCTCTGCTACAAGTTGATTTATGAAGGAAGCATGAAAGCTACAGGAAAGACATCTCATGCTAATATGTTAAAGAGAAAAGAAACATGATTACCAAAAGGGAATTAGATCTACATCAGCAGAACTTGAAGAATCATGGCATCATCTGCAGAATGTAAAGGACTTATGGCATCTAAGACTGCAGAAGTTTTAAAGCCATTCCCCATGCCACAGAGCAGTGACCTAACAGTACATGGTAAGATGTACGGTCCTGTACTGTAATGTATTTAAGGCGTACTATATCGTAGATGCATTGTAAATCCTTCCCCTGCCACCATTTTTACAGCATGTTTTGTGTTAACAGGAATACAGTGGAGACTTCTGGATGAATAAACTTATGAATAGACCTCTGAAACCTAACTTGTTCATAAGTTGGGAAGTGTGTATAATTTTGTTTCTATAAATTTAAGTTAAAATTTGGCTTGACTCATCTGTTCTGAAAGATGACCACATTTTAAATGTGTATTGTGTGTTTAAAAGAGTGAAGGCATCTAAAGTCATTGCAAATAACATGCAAAGTAATGCTGGCCACCTAAATTTTTGTCACTTTCAGATAACCTAGACATTTAATTCTGGATTGACAGAGTTAAACATGATTGCATGACTCTGGCTACATAATATTACTGATGATCTTAAATAATTTTGTATAAAGTCTTTCAGTTACAGATAACTACTTGAGGTAATGTTCAAGCTACTCCAATGTAACTGAATTGATTTTATTTTTTTTTGTTTTAAATAATTGTTTTCTCTCTTAATGGAGTCTCCCATGTTTGTCACAGGGTAGGGGCCCGGCATTTCTACATCTGGCCCTACCCATCTATTTTTTTCACACATCCTCTTGAAACTGCCTCTTTGTGGGTTATTGTGCATATGCCGAATCTTTTCACTTTGTTGTTTGCAGAGGTGCAGTTCAAGTCAAGGCTGAGAATACACAGCACAGGTTTGTAAACCTGCTACAAAAGTGTCAAGTCACACCCTACTGTTGATGTACAAATAATCCACCACATATCTGCTTACCATTTAGATATATTATTCACTTTGAGTTCCACTGGTGGGCATTGGGAAATATTTGGGGAGTAATACAGATCTACTTCCACAGTGAACACGTACAGAGTTTAACTAAAAATGAACACAATGGTGCAAATGGTACTGAGATTTTTTTTGTAGTATCCTCCATTTTTCCTTCAATTCAGTATCTAATGGTTTAAGGAGTTTCTGTATATTAAAATAATTATGAAGGAAATTTGAAGAAAAATAGATATGAAAAATCATGGAATTGGTCCTGTTCATGTATAAAATTTGAATGGAGAGCTACTGAAGTTTATCATATTTATTGCCTCTCACTCTCAGCACGGTGTATGTGAAATACTAATTCTGACAAAAAAGTTATCATATTTATATGATTCTTTTCTTCTCTGCAGGTGTGACTGGTGGCATTGCTGTAATAGTCTTTGCTTCCCTTGGTAACACTGATGGTTGGATGCCAGGTCATGCAAATAACTTCTTTGGTTGGGCGTTTGGGTTGGGTGTGGCAGGAGTTGTTATGGCATTCATATCTGGAGCACTTTTCCTTGTTGAAGCAAAAATTCAACGGAAGAAGAGAGAATTTCTAAAAGAATCTCAGACAAGATTTGACATGGAGCAGGAATCAAAGGCATAAGGACTTGTCATTTGGTGGCAAGAGCAAATTGAATCTCTTGTTATTTATGTAAGATCTGTGTTCAAGACTGGCCATATCCGTCCAACAGAATGATATTTTGTGTACAAAGTGTAGCTGAAGAGCATTTCAAGAGTAGTGATTATTTCCATTGGCCTTGCATTTACATTTGTACAGTATTTTAATGCGATGGTTTCCTTTGGACCAAGAATGTGTTGTATTTAAGCCACATAAGATGTTTATATAATCATCCCGTAAATTACACACAAATTTATTAGCTAGGGTACCTCATTAAGTAGGCTTTCAAGCTGGATGACCAAGGAATTTGACGTTTCATTTCTAGTAGGGGCAGAGAATTTTCTGTTCGCAGTGTTCATACTTGCTCTCAGGTCCACCCAAAATTATATCTTGTGGGTCCCAGGGGTAAAGCAGCCAAGGGAGCGAAGCTGACCACTCACTTACCCACTTCCATATGTCCTCAGGGAAAACATTGAGAGATTTCACGAAATTTATAAATACAGTAAAGGAGAGGGGAAACCGTTGGTTAGTGAAGGTTGGTTCCAATATCATTTATCTGTTGGAATCAAAATATGTTTTATGGATGCAGTTTTCTATTGTAGATGACTGTAACTGTAACAAACTTATTCAGGAAACCCTGTAGGTTGGTATTACTGAAAACAGGGCATGGGTGAGCCCTCTGCAACATGCTGCTTAAAGACTGGCTTGGTTGGGGTAGTGTTCATTATCAACAGTGAGGCTATTTCGCCTTTTGAAACTTGGTCTGTAATTATTATTATACTTTGTACACTATAGTTTCGATAATGTTGCCAGGTGGAGATGACTTATTGCACTACTGTGTTTAGTGTCTGGGATGGATGTATGTTCCACCTGTCTGAACATTTGTGTCAGCTTTTTAACATCGACTTCCATAGCTCTTTGTCACCACATTCAACATTTTCTGAATTTTATGCTCTTCCTATTGTGTATTTTAAAAAAGAGGAGGAAAAAGTATTGGAGGGTATGACAGGAGAATTATATAACACTTTCGTATGAATTCACAGCTGACATTCACTAATTAGCTGGAAAATTTCTAAGTTACGGCTTCACATTTGTTGAATTTTGAAGATTCTAATCAGATTCATTGAAAAGAAAGTTGTATGTGAAAATTCCTGAGTATTGTGGAATTTATGTAGGATTTGCCTAAAACACTAAATTAAAATTTTCTTTCATAGCCTGTTGAATACCATTGGATAAGTCAATGGATGTGACAAGTGCCTTTCATAACATACAATTTTAAGGGTTTAAATGTGGCTGGAATATCAAGCTGATGCCTCAATTCCATCCAGCACAAAGATTTCACACTGCAACCAAATGTTGTGATTGAGTATATTCAGGCAATCCTGGATTCAAGTCTTGCCCTTGAGTCTCACTGACAGGTTTTTCGTGGTGTTCCTCTGTGCCGTCAGGCACAGGGCAATACCTCATATTTGGCACTTACTTCCTTATACATCCTTTCCAATTCAGTATTCATCATTCATCCTATCATTTTGATGCCATGTATCTAGTCTGAGCTACTGATAACATTATTAAACCATATGCTGCAATGCATAGAATTTCGATTTCCAGAATGTATGGGTATGCTTGTTAAGAAGTTTTGTGCCAGCAGTTGAGGGAAGAGAACAGTCACCTTGTCTCAAAGATGCAACCAGTTGGTTTGACATCATAGTTTGTAACAATTTTGGTTAAAATTTGTCATTAAGATAAGTTGTACATTCCATTTATGTATAAATATGAAATTTTTAAAACTGTAAAAAGACTCTATTGGTGGGTGTCTGCATTCTCCCTGTTTATGAAATTTGACACAGTTTGTATATCCTAACTGAACTGCTATTGTCTGTGGATAGAGGTTGGCTCCATCCGGTGGAGCCAACAGAGCACGAAAGTCAGGTTTCATAATTTTCTATTTTATTTGATAATGGAAGCAGAGCTAGCTTCTGAAAAATTGTTCCTTTTTATCAAAAAGTTGGTTATGGAAAAAATCAAATGTATGGCACCTTAGTAACACACCACTGTTGAAAATTTTTAGGCTTACAAAGATGTCTTCTACCTTGCCATCTGATGACCAGAACTCCATACAGAGTTGGAAAGGTTTGAAATGGGAGCCATGTGAAATGGAAACATTAATATAAAATATGCAGCTCAAATATGTACCACCACAATTAGTGTACATCACTGAAAAGGAGCAGTTACTTTGTTATGATTTTACTGAATTTATATAATGGTCAGTGTTACATGCTTGACCAGGAGTGTGGTATATCATGTGTATACATATGAATATATTTTTGTAAGTCTGTTAGTATTGAATAGTATTGCATTGTATTGTACTATCATTTCAGTTTCTGAGTGTGTTATTTTCTGATCTTGAAAAATGTTCACAGTATTTGATATTTTGTGATTTCTTAAACATTTTTATGACTTTTACAATTCAGCGATTTTTTCACCTTATGATAAGCAAATTTGTGAAAAGATATTACCTTTTTGTTACTTGAAACATAGCCCATATTTATAGCATCAGCTGAGTAAATATGTATCAGTATGTAAAGCAGTTCTCATTACATGATGTAGCTGAATATTTTTCTTGGCTGTTTAATTTTTAAGCATTCCCTGTGTGAAGGATTGTCATGCTGCAAGATGTAAGATAAGAGAAGACTTGGCTCAGTGTATAATGCTATGAGTTGAGACTTAGCTATAAATATTATTTGGTTTTTGAAGTTTGTTGTGTGATAGGTGGTGTCACTGTTCGATTTACATTAACAGTTGTTCTTTTTGTAATTCATCCCTGAGTTTGTCACATAGTTAATAACCTTTTTGTATGTATATTATCTTATTTCCAAAAATATAGTTTTCATTACTACTACAGCCTGTTTTTATTATGCGTTTAATGGTTGACACTGAACTGAGGCTTTCTTGATCAGTTGAAATTTTGCTGATCAAGAAATTCAGTTATGTTTTTGGAATTCCCAGGTTTTTTTTTGCAGCAGTGAGTAATCATTACCAATTATGCACTGATGTGGCGCCATACCCCAAAATTGGTATCTCATATCAAGTGCTATTATGGAACTCAAGATTTTCATCACTGTCACTGTGAAAGCTTGCCACCAAACCATGTTCTGTGGTGATGTGATGTAGGGTATGTAATCAACATTCATATGTCTGAGATGTGTTTTAATTGGCTTACGTCTTGCATGTGGTCTCTTTGTATAAATTTTTCCATTCACAATACTACGTGTGTGTCCATATTTTGCCACACTTGTTAATCCCCTACTCATTTCAGTGTTGATGAACCCATCCCCTGTGAATTACTGCAACTGTTAGGATCATTTACATATTGTACCTTTTAGTGAGGAGTCCAAAATGTAGGACTATATGAATTTGATTTGGGAACCTTTGTGATTTTGTATCCTTCCCACAAAAAGTAATTGTTCTAATATGACTGATGCAGGTTTGTAGAAAATTTGTGGCCTAATTGGTTTCTGTTATTGTACCAGTATGATGCTGTAATTTATGTCACAAGTACCTAGATGGAGTAAAGCACTGTAACTGTTAAATGCTGTTTGGGAAATGAGTATTTGGTTGTATCAGAAGTAAGTCAGAACTTTCACTACTTTTGTTTTTGTAAACATCAACACAGGGTGGTAAACCTTAAGACATGTAACCTGTTTTACAATGGAGTTGTGTTCGTGAGTCAATGGGTGCAAATAAAAGGTGTCAATCAATAGTAAGTTGGAAAGAAGATGGGTTGGGCTGTCAGGTCTGGAGGCTCTGATGATTACAAAAGACCGGCAGCATTGCCGAGAATAAAATTCGGCCCCATCGTTTCATTTGGTTCCAATAATTTTGTGCATGAAAAAAATGTATTTTAACATTTTCAGTTTGCCAGTATCGCCAACTGTTCATTATTTACACTAGTTTTGTTGTGATCCTGTAATTAAAACATTTATTTCATGTAATAAGTAACCAGGGTGTAATACGCTATCGAATGCGATATACTGAATCTGAAATATGACAATTGCCTACGGGATAACCCTAATAACACGAAATTCCCATATTGAGGCGTGGCTACTTTCAGTTGTCCCCCTCACCTCCCACAATATTGTTTTCCGTTGTCTGACAAACAAGATGGTGGATGTGTTATAAGTGTATGAATGGTACAACTGTGCGTGAATACAAACAGAATACAATATTAGGGATTAATTACATCGACACTCTACAATGTCGACCAACGGGAAACAAGATTATCATAAGGCAACTAGTAAGTAAAGTATTCTTTTGTTTTTGAACTCATAATCACAAACAAAGGCATTGTCGCATCTCGCAGGTGCATCGGTCATTCCATTCAATATTACATTGTGAAATATAATTTTGTATAAGAGACGTATAGTTATATTATTATAAGCGCACATAACTTTCATATGCTGTTGAAGTTTCAAGCAGCACGACTACATAAAAAAATGTAATGAAGCGTTTAAAGGTTATTTATGAATACTAATAACGTGAAATGGGTAGTAAATTCTTAAGCCCCAAAACGCCCGCCAGCCAGCTTTATCATTATAAATTAGGCGAAGTGCAGATTTCAGTATCGGACACACATTACGATAACAACCGCCGAAGGAGCCGTGTGGAACCAACAATCACCCTGGAAATGTGGTGTGGCACGGGAACTATTGTTATTTGCAGTCTGACCAAAAACTAATGTTTACTTTTGTATTTTATTGTAGATGCCTTGGTGTTTGGAGGAATGCTGACATACATTGCTGGATTAATGTTGATGATGTCATTTGCAAGGTAAGACTGGTGTTAGGATCTGTGTAGAAATAATGGTAGGTATTTTCGAATCCCAAAAGTGTATTCAGTGCAAGTTATCTGTTGTTTGCTGTAATGAATATATATATAAAATACAAGTGGAAGTACTTGTTGAACCAAAATACAGCTATTTCCTTCCTTGTCATAACAACAACTGATACAATGTATGTTAAATGAAATCATGCATTTTGTTACAGTCCATACTGGATTCAGTCATATCAGGAAACTTTCAGTGACTTCAAACACATGGGATTATGGGAATACTGCTTTGATCAGTTCCGGTATCCATATTACCAGTTTGACAAGCTCTTTGATGGCTGTCATTACATTTTTAGTCAGGAGTATTATGTTATTCGGGAATGGCTTCTACCAGGTTAGTCTTGAGTTTTCTTTTTCGGCAAGTATGTGCTTAATGTTGCAAATAGACCTGTTTACTGAAATGTTAATGAAGCCTGACTGGGGGTACAATGTTAGGGCTACCATATGTCTTATTTTTCCTTGGGTTTATCTTGTTTTTTGACTCCAAAATTTCTGACCACATGGGTTTTCGAAATTTGTAGAAATGTCCGGGTTTTTGCTATATGTTACGTGTTAAAGCTACTGCATATTTTAATGGCACCAAAATGCAAAAAAATACTACTCCTTTTTAAAGAAATAATTATTATTATCATTGTCTGAGTCAAAAAAATAGAAGCACACTGGTTCAGCAGTTGACCTTTAGAATGTCTCAGAAAATTTCGAAATGGAATTCTGAATAACTTGAAATCTGTGAAGAATGTACTTAAAGAATGTCTCACTTAGAAATTTCATACCCATTAAATTTAAACACCTACTGGCAGAGAAATGTAGAGAGGGACTTGATGAAGAGTGTAATATATTATGTGATGGAATAAATGGTATGTACAGCATGTGTGTAGAGTATCTG
>Ga0209629_10002755_pt1 | contig 12156 bp, 8 predicted proteins | sample TergutCu122P5_FD_187286 | JGI IMG/M metagenome (GOLD analysis project Ga0209629, IMG submission 187286) | Cubitermes ugandensis P5 segment gut microbial communities from Kakamega Forest, Kenya - Cu122 P5 (SPAdes) (version 2) | ecosystem: Host-associated > Arthropoda: Insects > Digestive system >...
TTTTACTGTATTCTGTAGTTCTGTAGTTGATACATACTTAATATTTATCGGAGGGAATGGGTGATTAAAAGCTTTTGATAAGTAATGTAGTGGATATGCATGGTTGGAAGGCTTATTGAGTTTAAGTTTAGTTGTGAGCATATCCCGGGCTGTTGATGCAAAATGTTTGTTAAATGATTCGGCAATGGTCTGACCGTTATAAGTAGTGTTCACAGTCACACACAAGACATTGCCTTGCGATCAGGTATACACCAGCACAGAAACGGAGACGTTTTGCATAAATATTATCCGGTATTTCTGCTGGATTTAAACGTACATGTAAAACTGAAGACGGAAGTATAAAGTTCAAGGAGTAGACAAATACTTAAAATTCGGGTAACCTTAAACGTTCGTCTTCAGATCACTCTTGTCCTTGTACGTACAACATGTACGTGACATCAAACTTCATGGTTACACCGTGCATCAACAATATCCAACACTTTAATTTCCAACTGATGCACACAACGTTAAAAACGTAGAGTTATTAAAACATTTTAAAATAAGTAAAACTGTTCCAACATGTTTCGGTTTACAAGGAGACCATCATCATGGAGCCACAGTCACTACTTAGCTAAAATTACACACTTGGTTAAAAGTGGATACGTAGAGCTCGTACAAGACGTTATCAGTATTATGACTGCATATTATGACCTTTGTAAGCGTATACCCTCACACAGTGCACAGTACACACGCCTCAAAGGTCACAATATGCAGCCATAACAATGACAATGGCCTCTACGTATCCACTTTTAACCAAGTGTGTAATTTTAGCTAAGTACTGACTGTGGCTCCCTGATGATGGTTTCCTTGTAAACCGAAACATGTTGGAACAGTTTTACTTATTTTAAAATGTTTTAATAACTCTACGTTTTTTAACATTGTGTGCATCAGTTGGAAATTAAAGTGTTGGATGTATGTGATAATTTATGTTTCTGAGAAACAGTAATGTTGTTCTAAACGGCTTATAGTTCTGAACAGAGCGCTTCATGTTGGTGATACACGCTGGTTATTTGAACACTGAAGGGGGCTTTAACGCTAATATGTACAAATGTTGAAAATATCCCATGTAATTGATTGGTAATATTTACTGTAATATTGGTGGACCAGGTGGTAGTTGGACAGGCTTTTTCTCAAAGTACTTCGCTTTTCCTCAGTTGCTGTTCTTACAAATGTGACCTCAGGTCGTGGCTTGAACACCCCTGATTGAAAATGACAATTTAAATAATTTCTGGGAAATGGCCCTGACTCATTTGTGAGTAAAATATCATTAGAAGTTGTTGAGGGCATCACCCCCCCCCCCCCCCCCCCCCCCCCGCCCCGCCCCCAAATTTGTGGAAGACACTGCTCCAGAATAGTGCTGCAAATGACATGCATTTTCGTCTTGTCAGAGCCTAGTCTGTGTAATTTATTTTGCGTATAGTTAAAGCACAACTTGTAGGCGTATGGGGAGTGGAGGTACGGCTCCATTCATTTGTAACATTTTTGGTGGATAAATGTGACTGATCAGCTTCACGCCCCGAGTCTGTTTTGCAGCACCTATTTTAATTTGAGTAGTCATGTGTATTTTACATTGAACCGGGGTCGTGCAAGAGTGGTTTAACCCTTTAAAGACGAAACGTATCTCTGTTATATAAGGACTCAGTTCGTACCGCGCTGTAAATACTCTCTACCTCGGTTATACAAAACCAAACTGTTAATGTTGTATAAGGCAAAAGTCGCTGTTTGTTCTGAGAACACAAACCACAAACCACCATGTAGAATTTTTAAATGTTAAAGCTGGTGGTACGTAAAGTTGCTGGCAGGCTTTAGAAGGTTAAGCAAGGTTTGCCTGGATGCACTAGTGTTACAATGTACATGTAGAATACGTACCGGGTGTAACAGACTTGCCAGTCACTGCAGACTGTGTATGTGATTTTAAATATCATGACGTACATAAAATACGGAATTCCGATGGACCAATAAAACGGTGAACATGCACACCACGGTGCTGTCTACTGAGCACAATGAAAAATTTATTTTGCTTCCGTGTTATTCTGTCTGGGAACAAAAAGGGGGCGCTGGGGGGAAAAGACTTTGTCATGTTATTTGTCAGTTAGTACGGGCGATTTTTATGTAGAATATCGTGAAAAAAAATGTAAAATTGAGAAAGCTGTGTCCATTAATGGTAAAGGTAAAGGTTAAGGCGCTGCGCTACTAGTCGGACGGTCTCGGGATCGATTCCCGGTGGTGTCATTGAGAATTTTTTCCGTGGTACCCCCGACAGAACCATGTGTTCTGAGGTCCACTCAGCCTCTGAAAGTGAGTACCAGGGATTTCTCCTGGGGTAAAGGCGGCCGGTGCGTTTCGCTGACGACCTACCACCCTTTTAGTGCCGAAACGTCAAGAAATCCGGGGCCTTAATCTACCCGGAACCCCTTGGGCCACCTCGGCCTGTCGCGGGGCACCTTTTAAAAGGTAAAGTTCAACCTACAACAGGCCACGAAGGCCCAGGGGGCAGTAGAGGTATAGCTCTACTCCTTCTTTAACATCGGCGCTAGATTGGGTGGGTGGTCAACGCCACGACCCGGCCGCTTTACCCCCCTGGAAAGATCCGGGACCCATTGCACAGGAGGCTGGGTGGACGCCAGGGCCGGTCTGGACGTGCGGAAAATCTCGCCCCACCGGGATTCGATTCCCGAACCATCCTGCCCGTAGGGAGTCCCTATACCGACTGAGCTATCCCGGTCCCTGCTTTGTCCATTACCTTTGCCATTTGGAGAAGGTTGCCATTGTTAAACACTGTCTTGTTTCCAGTCAGGGCCCGCTGGACTAAAGAACGCAATTTGCAGCCCACAATTCATGCGAATGGTTAATTCATTCCGCAGTCTGCCTTACGACAGGTCCATAACCACTTCCAAAGCAAGTTCTCCACACGGTGCGATCTAGTGCTTCCTATTTCAATTTTCAATATCTCTTTTTTCCTCAAGGTCATCCAGTAGCTGCTTACGTCTTCTTTCTCGTCTTCCTGTTCATTTATATTCTTCCTTCTATCTTTCCTTCAATACCATGTTTTACAAGGCAGTTTATTCGCAAGATATGACCAACCCAGTTAGCCTTCCTTCTAACTATTGTATTAAGATATTCCTCTTCTCATTGACTCTATGTAACACTTCTTCATTTCTCGCACGATCGGTCCAACTGAACTTCTCAATCCTCCTCCAACACCACATTTTAAAAATTTCCAGGTATTTCTGATTTCCTTTCCGAAGTATCCAAATTTCAGCACCATACAAATCTATGCTCAAAACCTAGCAGCTTACTAGCGTCTTCCTTAAATTTAAATTCTATTTCCTGGTGAAAAAAAGTAATCTTGTTGAATGCTACATTTGTCGTGGCAATACTAGATTTAATTTCACGCATACGCATACGAATGGCAGGCCTGTCAGACTCCAATGAAGAAGACATTGCTTATGTTCCTAAAGTAAAAGAAGTACCTATTGTTTGTTAATTGCAACTGGGCGGGATACAAAGCAGACAACAAGTGATGTACAGGTCTGTGTTGAGGTGAATGATCACTGTAACCAAATACAGGTATGCGCCTCATAACGACGTTTCGGTCAACGACGGAACGCATATACGATGGTGGTCCCATAATTTTATAATACTTACCATTGTGTTACAATTGCCTACAGTATTCAGTACAGTAACATGCTGTACAGGTTTGTAGCCTAGCAGTAATAGGCTATACCATGTAGCCTAGGTGTGTAGTAGGCTATACTGTACTATCTAGATTTGTGTAAGTACACTATATGACGTTCGCACAACGACGAAATCGCCTAACGACGCATTTCTCAGAACGTATTCTCGTCTTTAAGTGACGCATTTCTTTATCTCGTACTTCGGCCTTCTAAGCCAGGGCAGTAAAAACCACGCGTTTCGCTCTCATTAATGCAGTATTTCATCAACACAATCCTTTTGAGGGGGGTACTTTGTATTTTGAAACATACAGCGATGTGTACAACTTACATAAACATTAATGGGCCACAATCGACAGATATTTGTAATGGCGATGCATTTGTGTTCTCTAAGGGTTGGTAAGATTAATAATAATAATATTATTATTACTATTATTATTATTATTATTATTATTATTATTATTGGTATTCAGCCCTTGGGCCGGTTTGGGCAGAGACCAGACCTCAGTCAGGCGACTGGTATGGCTCTGGTACACTGCATCATGGGCAAGTTCTTAGGGGTAGCTTGCCATTGCTTTCCCCCTGCGTTCCCACTTTTGCCACCAGGTGCCTCAACGTCCGCCACGACGCGAGAGATCCTAGCGGTGGAAGGTGGAACTGTGGGCGAGAATGTTGTCCGGTAATTTTGCCGAAATGACGACTTCCACGCCATTTAGGGATCTTTTACATGTCGCAAATCTACGACATGGGACCGACGGCAATACTTCCCCTCCGAAGAAAGGCGTGCTGAGGATTTTTTCGCGCTTAAAAATCCGACCGGGTTTGAACCCACCAACTTGTGTACTAAAGGCCAGCACGCTACCCCTAGACCACCGAAGCCGCCCTGGTGGGATTAACCAATTTAAAATTTTATTTAAATAACTTGCTCTATAAATTTATATTTCCAAAGTGCCTCTTTAAACCAGATAGCTTGTAAATGTACACATCTGTCCCTGTGTGGCTGGGGAAGAACACGGTATGACGTTTGGTCTTTTCGTAAGGGGAAAAATGATAGGATTTGCTGAAGTAATATTATTGACACGCGAGAGGTAATTAGCCTTTGTAAAGCATGTAGGCCATTCTGGGTTATTCTTGAATGGCGGATCGACACTAGGAATTTTATTTTTATTTTCATTTTTGTACCTCAACCTGAAGTCAGGGAGTATAGGAAGCAAGTATACGTAAATTAATGTTGTCGTAAACAAAGTCATGACAAAAATATGTAACCCGTCAGACATCTTGCAGTTAGGAAGTTAATGTTGTTTCACTTTACCTCATGTACTTGTGGTGTTCAACCAAGGATTCGTAGGCTGAGGGTGTTTGAGAATAGGGTGTTGAGGAGAATATTTGGGTCTAAGAGGGACGAGGTAACAAGGGAGTGGAGAAAACTACATAATGAGGAGCTTAATGATCTGTACTGCTCACTTAATATTTTTCGGGTGATAAAATCGAGGAGAACGAGATGGGCGGGTCATGTAGCACGTATGAGGGCGAGGAGAGGTGTATACAGGGTTTTGGTGGGTAAACCTGAGGGAAATAGACCATTTGAGAGACACAGGCGTAGATGGGAGGATAATATTAAGATAGATCTTCAGGAAGTGGGAGGTGGGGATATGGACTGGATTGAGCTGGCTCATGATAGTTGCAGGTGGCGGGCACTAGTGAATGCGGTAATGAACCTTCGGGTTCCATAAAATACGGGGAATTTCTTGACTAGCTGAAAACCTGTTAGCTTCTCAAGAAGGGCTGTGCTGTATGGAGTGAGTGAGTAAGTAAGTAAGTAAGTAATTTAGTTCAACAGAGGATTGTACGCAAGGAACACGAAGGACACATATCTGTACAGTTTGGCTGTAAAATTTTTCTTCCTTTGACATTACGCACTCCGTGCATTATTGTTACAAGTACTTACAGTAACGAACGAATGCACACACATGAGTAAAGATCTTACATAACGTGAAATTCCTACACAACGCCGCCCGATAAGAAACACGCCGACTCGCAACACCAGAACCAGATCCTCTCGGATTATACTGCAAATAGTCAGCTGTTTGTACTCATATATGGCATATAATCAATATAAAAACATTGGACTCTTGCTTACATGTTCATTTTACGTCAATTCTGAAATCAATAATTTTGTAATTTTAAAAAGCTTTTAATACTCAGACTGTCGTGTTGGTACTTCCAATACTTTGTACTTTGTATTCCCTAAAGATGCCGTCTTGGCGCTGAAATATGTCGTAATTTTGTATGTTATGTATGGTCTTTAGTTTTGTGTGTGTATTTGTTGGTTACTGTTATTTTTCTTCATTGCTTATGGTTTAATATACAGGGGTGCTGATAAGTCCTTAGCCCGACCAGGAAGGAAACAAGCTACAGCGACAGAAGATTTTGGGTTTCATATATCTTATTTATAATCATAATTGGAGGAATATTAGTACTATATATATATAAATAACAAAACTGGGATCAAACAAAATACATCGTGAGGTAGGTCGGGCTAAGGACTTATCAGCACCCCTGTATATATCTACAAGGGTGCTGATAAATCCTTAGCCCGACCAGGAAGGAAACAAGCTACAGCGACAGAAGATTTTGAGTTTCATATATCCTATTTATAATCATAATTGGAGAAATATTAGTACTATTTATATATATATATACATATATACACACACACAACAAGAATAGCATCAAACGACGTGTTCTGACCATCAAACAAAATACATCGGGAAGTAGATCGGGCTAAGGACTTATCAGCATCCCCTGTAAGTAATTCTGGAGACCCGAGTTGAACTTGGAACATTGAGCGATGGCGGAATTGCGTTCTGGATTCTGCGCAGAGTGTCAATTTCTCGAACAGCGCGGGAGATCCTATACCAGGGAACCATTTGATGCTTTCATAAGAACTACAGCGCATCCGTTGTCGGTTGTTCAAACGCGCCGTCTTGCCCGTTCTTTAGAGACGTCGGGTCGACCTCATTTTATACGACTGCATGGCACATGGTAGCTCCCTAATTATGGTACTAATGAGAAGATGTTTTTGGAGAAGCAGAGGAAAGTCGGCAAAACTTCAAAGGACGCCATTTAAACTCCTCCAATCCTCATTGCTTTGCATCCTCTTCATCGTCGCCTCACTGTATCATCTGTACAGATCTGTTGCCTGTCACAACCTCTGAGCTTTGGCACTGGGGAGGGGGAAGTCATTTACACGTCATGAGAATTTCATTAGTCAACTTTTGACAATGTCGTGAGCAGCCATTTTGTATTCCCATGCCTTGGGGTTTTGTAAGGTCTGTATCACAGATTACGATCGGACGGACGGACGGACGGACTTAGCAATGGGCGCTAAATCTTCTGCTTGTGCTCTTTTTGTCTTCAGAAATCCATTCGTGAAAATATAGTAACTGTTCTTTTCAGAAGTTACCCAGTTTATAGACACGGCCACCGATCATCGATATATCTCTCTGCATTAAATTGGATTTGTTTCTTGCTTTATATATTCAAAACCTTCGAAAAATCTGCGTCGGCGGTTCTTTTCCTGTCTTGCAAGGAACATGCATGCACTTTTGTCTGATATGTACCAGACAAATAGATAAAAAAGGAAAGTTCACCCCAGAACAGACCATGAAGGCCCAGAGGGAGAGTAGAGTTGTACCTATAAACTTTCTTTAACCTCGGCGCTAGATGGGAGTGAATAGACATCGCATTACCCCCGGGAAACAGACCCAGGAGGCTGGGTAGGCCTTTGGGCCGATCTTGACTGTTGCGGAAAATCTCGCCGTTCAAGGATTCGATTGCTGGACCGTTCAGCCCAAGGCGAGTCGCTATACCGGCTGAGCTATCCCGGCACGCCAAATAAGTAAATAAAGGTAAAGGTAAAGCAATCCCATTACAGGCCTGGACAGGCCCTGAGGTTCCCAGGAGTATGAGCCTCCCAGATTTCAAGACGATCGGCTCATGAAGGAGGTAAGGTTGTCAGCCCTAGGCACCGACCGCCTTTACCTCTCAGGAAATATTCCTGGTACTCATTTTTGTTAGAGGCTGAGTCAACCCCAGGGCCATAGTGCGCCAAGAAGGATTATGTCAATGAAAAATTCTAATGACACCATCGGGAATCGAACCCGCGACCTTCCGGCTTGTAGCGCAGTGCCTTAACCACTACGCCACCGCGTGCTCCAAGTAATTAAATAAATAAGTAAAATTTAAGAGTAATTAGTAGCGTTACGTTAGTGGTGACGTCAATTACGATCCATCTACACTTATCAGATTGACCAAGAAGAAAGGCAGTTGCAGAATTTCGACTGTGCGTTGAGCATGATTGCTTGGGAACACATTTTCACCGCACTGGAATCCGCCCCGAACCCTACTGCATGCTGTGCAGCCTCCACGAAACCACGGACAGAAACCGTCTAGGACAATGTACCGCGTTATCTAGTGGGACAGAGTGTGAGCGACACTGGGAGGCCAGGACAAAAATGATGGAAAACTGACTTCGTTCCTTCTCTGTTACTATCTTTGTGACTACTGCTTATCATTATTTACTGTGAATGTTCTTTCTTTTTTGTATATATTTTTTTCTCTTTTACTGCAGTATTTATAGTGTAATTTTAATTTTTTACTTTTATTGATCGCATAAGGCAGTGATAAACAGTCAATGTACCTGCCATTAGGAAATAAAAAAACACTTATCAGGATTCTAGTCTGTGTGAATATTTAATCAAGTACGCTGGGAATTTGAGTTCAAACTGGGGAAAGGCTTACTTATAAAAACAAAACAGACGCCTATAATTGATAGTGAAGTCAATGCATTAGGGGGTCAAGGATTTTATTTTTTTCTTCCAAAACCGTCCAGAGCGGCTTTGGGGCCCAATCAGCCTCCTGTACAATGGGTACCTTTGGGTTCTTACGCCGGGCGTTGAGCGACCAGGGTCTCAAGTTAACCCCACCCTCATGGCATGGACAATGACAACTTCACTTGTGTTTTTACAATATTACTTTATGTACTTACAATGGCCTGGGGTGGCGTAGTGGTTAAGGCGCTGCGGTACTAGTCGGACGGTCCCGGGATCGATTCCTGGGGGTGTCACTGGATTTTTCAGTGACATATTCCTTCCGACCGTACCATGGCCCTGGGGTCGACTCAACCCCTAGTGAAAATGAGTACCAGGAATATTTCCTGGGGGTAAAGGCGGTCGATGCATGAGGCTGACGACCTCATCACCTTAACGTGCCGAATGTCATGGAAATCTGGGAGCCTAAACCTCCGGGAACCCTCTGGGCCACACCGGGCCTGTTACGGAAATCCTTTACCTTTACCTTTACTTTTACTTATGCACTTGGTGGCGCACGGTGGCGCAGTTGGCTCTTCGGCTTTTTAAATTATAGTTTTTTGTAGTGTTCTCTTTTCGAAGTCCAGAATACACGTACATAGCGTCCTCCATCCGACAAATTATAGGTGAATTTGCTACGTTAGACGCACATCCCAATGCATCGAAAATACTCAAAGTTGCTATTTTATTATAAAAGCTACAATTTGCACTGAAGATACAGTAGATATCTTTCGTCATACGGAGACACGGAACAGTTATAAATAACAGTTATAAATTCTATCTACTAGCACCACCCACTACTCGGCGTATACGGAATAAAAATACAAACCCTGTGTCTAGCAGCATATAGTGTAATTTGTGACTAAAGACAATATACACCGCATTTCCCGGCCCATAAGACGCACCGTGATTTTTTTGTTAGAGATTTTAGAAAAAAATAATGATGAATGTATTTTAATTTTAGTAATTTATTGGAAGAAAACAGGATTGTTACATACCAAAATTAGCAACAATAATATAATTTATTCATCATAGAAACCCAGAAAAAATCGTCGTCGCTGCCACTAAAATCATCTTCATGTTTGTTTTCACCATCTCACGATAAAGAAGTTGTACGATAGATGTACGGGTATTTATAAGTTTGGAAATAATACTAACCCTCGGCGCATAAGACGCAGGTCGAATTTAGGTCACATTTTTCGGGGGAAAAAAAGTGCGTCTTATGGTCCGGAAAATATGGTGTATATATATATATATATATATATATATATATATATATCCTCTCTAATTTTAACGCAGTCCAAACTAAGTGTTCTATTATTACGTATCAGATTTAACTTCAATTTTATTTCAGATCTCCACAAAACTATTATATTATATCACACACAATATAATTCAAGGTTTTAACAGAATTTTAACACTGATATAAGTTTTATGGGATCCAATACGGCATTGAATTTAATGTGCACTACATGTAACTTGTTTTGAATTTTATATATGGACTGTCTGATGATGGTCTGATGACAGAAACCAGTAGCCAGTTAGGTAAATAAAATATTGTTTTGTCTGACTGATACAAATATATTTGTTGTTGACTATATATTAATTACCAACTTGATGCACTGATATTATTTATTCATAAAATGTTATATTCCTCTACATGTTTCGAGCCTTAAGTGCTCATCTTCACGAGGATACAGTTGTATACATACAGCATATGGTACTGCCACAGTTCGTGGTGGCTTGTCGGTGCACCGCTGTGCACCGACAGGCCACCACGAAATCTCATAGAGAGTGACAGTACCATATGCTGCTTGTATACAACTGTATCCTCCTGAGGATGAGCACTTGAGGCTCGAAACATGTAGAGGAATATAATATTTTATGAATAAATAACAATCATTGCATCAAGTTGGTAATTAATATAGAGGCAATTCATGATGCACGGTCAGAAAGGCATGAAGTAATATTTGTTGTTTTCTTTCAATTATACGTGACGTTTGTTTCAGTTTTTGAGAAGTAGCAAATGCATGACTGTTCGTTAGAAATGTATCTACTTTACTTTCGTAAACAAGAGCCTTAGTGTATTTCATCGGTCACAAAGAGTGGTTTATTCTCCGAACGTGTTTAGAAGCCAAGTCTGTGGAAGTCAAATGCCTCTGTTGCCGTACTTCTGCTAACAGCTTGGAACTGCGTCATTCTTGAGAAAGCGACAGACATTTACCTATTCCATACGACCTACATAGTTCTTATTGTTTCCACAAGAGTTCGCCACTAGACCCTACCTTATACCAGGATAATCTAGTCCACAATCTAGCTTCCTGTTTATTCCGCACTAACTTTAATGTCATTTTCCGATCTATGTCTGGGTCTTCGAACTGCAGCAAATTCTTAATTCGTCCGTGAGGTTTACGAAGTTTATTCTGACACACTAAGGTGGCATGTAGGCTGTATATCAGGGTTCCAGTGTTTATGTCCTGTTGACAGCGGTTCGTGTTTCGAAATTCTTGGTTTGGTCTTCAATATGGATGCCAGTGGTTTCGAAAACTGTTGTAAGTGAAGTTTTTATTTTGGCAGTGATGTTGATGGCGATAGAATTTCGTATTTCTTACGCACATAGCTGGGATGCAGTTTCGCTGCAGTACACGCCAGCACTCACAAAGCCAGTGGGACGACTACTGTAAGTACACACACAAAATATTCCTCTTCTCATAGTTGTTGTAGTGTGTCTGTGAAGCAATGTAGTGGATTCATGTCGTGCCGCATGGTACCTATTTGTCTTACATCCGTAGCGTGCATTTGTTTTGGCTGGCGGGTGGTACCGTTAGCTTCGGGACTGAATGTTGCCGTCAAATTGGTAGCAATTTAGGTTTCAAATCTCGAGCTGTGTTCCAGCTACCCTCATGGCTTTTCCTCAGTTCCTGCAAGCACATATTGGGACAGTACCTCAGATTTGTACTACAGTAGCTTCGTTCCACATCTTTCCTGTTTATAATTCATTCTAATACTCGACTCGGTGTGCTGTGAGCTATTCAAAACACCATTAGATAAAAAAAAAGCTATATAAATAAAACACAAAACTGAGAGCGTTTTGCTGTATCTTATACACCAACTAATGCACTTCTATATACAATAAAATATTTGCCTAGAATGTTCATATTAAAACACTTAAAAACGCTCAAACTTGTTTCGATCATAATTCAGATCATCTTCAGGGAGCTCGTGTGTTCCTTGTTAAAGTCGCCGATTTTAAAATTTTATAAAAATGTAAAAAGTCAATGTGGTGATGCGGCAACGTCCTGCCGCATCACCACATTGACTTTTTATATTTTTATCAAATTTTAAAATCGGCTACTTTAACAAGGAACATACGAGCTCCCTGAAGATGATCTGAATTATGATCGAAACAAGTTTGAGCGTTTTTAAGTGTTTTAATATGAACATTCTAGGCAAATATTTTATTGTATATAGAAGTGCATTAGTTGGTGTATAACATTCAGTGAATTAAAATGCACAGTGAAACACAAAAATAAGAGCCTTTTGGTTTGGATCCCGCTCGAGGGCCAATTTCC
>Ga0209629_10002756_pt1 | contig 12154 bp, 9 predicted proteins | sample TergutCu122P5_FD_187286 | JGI IMG/M metagenome (GOLD analysis project Ga0209629, IMG submission 187286) | Cubitermes ugandensis P5 segment gut microbial communities from Kakamega Forest, Kenya - Cu122 P5 (SPAdes) (version 2) | ecosystem: Host-associated > Arthropoda: Insects > Digestive system >...
CGAACAATCGAAGGAAATCAACAGGAAGATTGCTAAAAATTATCTGATGTATGCGGGTTGGTATAAATAATCTCTACCGCAGTTTCAACACATCCCCCTCAGTCGGGATAAAATCGGATTTTTTCTTGTTTATTTTGTACAGGTTTTTCAGGCGGATACCGTAATGTTGTGAAATACGGTGCATCGAATCGCCTACTTTAACCACGTATAAGGAATGAGGCTTATCCGCTTTCTTTTTCTTCTTTTCCAAATAAACGACATCGCCTTTTTTAAGAGGAAAATCCGCTGCCGGCACATCGTTGTATTTCAATAAGTTCTTAACTTTGAATCCCATGTCGTAAGCAATTTTTTCAAAACTATCGTTTGCTTCTGCCTCCACATAGAGCAAACCATAAGTGATGTAGGTAGGCCGCATCCTTGGTTGTTGTTTTCCGGAAGAACTTTTTACTGTTGACTGTGAAAAATAATCATATTTATATAATTCATAATCTTCAATATAAGTAATTAATTTATTGGCGTATCCCTTGTCGGTAGCATACCCGCATTCTTGTAGTCCGCGCGCCCAAGACTCGTAATCTTTTACACCATAAGAAAATAATACAGCATAACGGGGATGCTGAGCTAAAAACATAGAGTGGTCTTCGTAAGAATCTTCTACTGTTGAATATACACGGAAGCAATCGTTAGGATTATCATCACGCCGGTATATCCGGTCGCCCGTCCAATCGGCATGACATTTAATTCCGAAGTGATTGTTCGAACTACGGGAAAGCTCGCTCAATCCTGCGCCGGATTCGAGTAAAGCTTGCGACAAAGTTATACTTGCCGGAATTTTATATTTTACCATTTGCCTAACGGCCAATACATAATAATCATCGATATAATTGAGGTAAGATTTGAGTTTTTTTTGAGCGAAAGCGTTATTTCCTACTCCAAACAGGAAAAAAAGAATTATTAATTTGCAAATATTTATTTTCATTTTTCGAAAAATGTAATTAAATTTGTATTCGTAATATCAAAAACTGAAAGATGAAACAGCTAAAAATCACCGCAAAGATAAGAATTTGTAATTACGAAGAGCTACTTTCCGAAGAAAAAATTATCGTTGACAAAGCAAAAGAGGCGACTTTTCGCGCTTATGCGCCCTATTCCAAGTTTAAGGTGGGGGCTGCGGCGCTTTTGGCAAACGGTGAAATTGTTGACGGAAACAACCAGGAAAACGTCGCATTTCCTTCGGGTTTGTGCGCCGAACGAACGACGCTCTTTTACGCTCATTCCCGATACCCTGATGAAGCAGTTCAGGCTATAGCTATTGCGGCCTACACTGAAGGCGACTTCCTCGACCGTCCGATTTCCCCTTGCGGCGCCTGCCGGCAAGTGATGTTGGAAACGGAATTACGTTCCAAGCAGCCGGTAAAAATTATTTTGTACGGAAAAAAAGAGATTTTGATTGTTGGAAGCATCAAGGATTTGTTGCCGCTGGCTTTTGACTCGCTTTGAACTCACATTATTATATTATGCAATATCGTAACAACAAATTGTTTTATCTCGCCGCAACGTTTGCCGCATTTGCATTTTTGGCGTGTCCAAAGCCTTTGAATGCGCAAACATTTTTTAATAAAGGAGACGAGCAAGGCCTTGAAATAGGCAAACTTGATTTACATCAAGACAGCGCGGCTTTGTACGAGGCTTTGACAGGTTGGTGGGCAGAATCGCAAAAAACGCTTGATGAACGCATGGACTGGTTTGTAGAAGCGCGTTTCGGATGCTTTGTCCACTGGGGCGTATATTCGTTGCCCGGCGGCGAATGGGACGGTACGCCGGTGCGCGGATATGCCGAGCATTTAATGCGCATCCGGAAAATACCATTGGCCGAATACAAAGAACGGGTTGTAAAACCTTTTAACCCTGTTGACTTCAATGCCGACGAATGGATGCGGCACGTTCGCGATGCCGGCATGCGCTATTTCATTATTACGGCTAAACATCACGACGGATTCGCCATGTTTTTTTCAAAGGCTTATCCCTACGATATACGAATGACGAAATTCAAGCGCGATCCGATGAAAGAACTGCGGGATGCCGCTAAAAAGTATAACATTAAATTTGGTTTTTACTATTCTCATGCTTTCGACTGGGAACATCCCGATGCGCCGGGAAACGACTGGGATTACGACAACCCCGGCGGCGATAAACTTTTGCACGGAGCCGATTGGTGGCTCAATTATCCGCAATTCCTGACGAACGCCGAAAAGTACGTCAACGAAAAAGCCATACCGCAAATACAGGAGTTGATACGGAATTATGAACCTGATATTATGTGGTTCGATACGCCACATAAACTGCCTTTGTATGAAAACATTCGCATACTGAAAACCATTCGCGAACTTTCTCCCAACACCTTAGTAGTAAACGGACGGTTAGCGCGTTTCTCCGGGGGTAATCTTGGCGACTATGTAAATACAGGCGATCGCGCTGCATCTATCTTTCCTGTTAAAGATAAATATTGGGAGGCAATCCCTACCACCAACGAATCATACGGATATAGCAAATATGATCTATCGCACAAGACACCTGCGCATTTCATCAGACTTTTGGCGAGCGCTGTCGAAAAAGGCGGCAATATTCTGATGAACGTGGGTCCGATGGGTAATGGGAAATGGGATGAAACAGATGTAAAGATATTCAAAACCGTAGGCGACTGGCTGAAAATAAACGGAGTAGCAATCTATGGTAACGGAAAAACAGGTTTGCCCATTCAAAACTGGGGTGTTACCACTCGCAAGGACGATCACATTTACCTGCATATCTTCCGCTATCCGAAGGATGGCAGATTGATTGTAGGAGGGCTCTCCGCCCAGGTGGACAAAGCGTATTTAGTAGCAGGAGAAAGTAAGGTAAACTGTGAAAAGTTGGGAGAGAAAGATATGTTAATCCGACTGCCCGTCCACTGTTTGGATACGGTGAATACAGTAGTGGCATTACAATTGAAAGACATCAACTATAAGACGGATGGCAAACGGCTGCTTGAACCCCATGCAACGAACGTTCTTCTGACCTTTGATGCGCAATTGAGCAAGGGATTGACCCCTTCCGACGGTAAGGTCTATCGAAATTTTATTTATAACTGGACTTCCTCCGACCAGTCGATGACTTGGAATGTGCGTCTGTTACAGCCGGCTTTGTACAATTTTAGTGTTGAATACAACAAAGAAAAGCCTTCCGATTCCGGTACAATAATCTTGGAAATCGACGGCAAACCCTACAAGGCGAGCTATACGCCCATTCAGCAAGCGAGCAATTCTGAAAAACTTTTCGTTGCAAAAGTTAAACTTTCAGCCGGCGAACATGTCATCGTTCTGAAGGGCGATCAATACAAGGGAGGACAATATATGAGGCCTATGCAATTAACACTTGAAACATGAAAACTATGCAATATCGTATCGACAAAAAATCAGGAAATAAATTATCAATCATGGGATTTGGGTGTATGCGTTTCCCCGGAAATTTAACCCGGATTGACATCAACAAGAGTGAACAGTTAATCGTGAAAGCGGTTCGTGAAGGTATTAATTATTTCGATACCGCATACGCTTACGGCGGGAGTGAAGTTGCCGTAGGGCAAATACTTGCCAAAAACAATCTTCGGGATAAGATTTTTCTTGCAACAAAATTACCTCATTCAAAATGTAAAACTTACGCCGATTTCGAATCGTACTTTCAAACGCAACTTAAACGACTACAAACCAATTATATCGATTATTATCTGATACATAACATTGGTACTGCCGATTCATGGAAAAGGCTTTGCGAATTGGGCATTGAAAAATGGATTATAGAGAAAAAAGAATCCGGACAAATAAAAAATATCGGGTTTTCTTTTCACGGAATTCACGATGATTTTCTAACACTCTTAGATATTTACGACTGGGATTTTTGTCAGATACAGTATAATTATCTTAATACCAATTATCAGGCTGGAACTGCGGGATTGAAAAGAGCTGCCGAAAAAGGTCTTCCCGTTATAATTATGGAGCCGTTACTGGGAGGAAAACTTGCATCCGGATTGCCCAAAAAAGCGGTAAGTACATTTAAAAAGGCAAACAGTTCACTCTCTTTAGCGGCCTGGGCATTGCGATGGCTATGGAATCAAAATGAAGTCACAGTCGTTTTATCCGGAATGAATGACCCGGCACAGTTGGTGGATAATGTTGAAACCGCCAAAAGCTCCCTGCCCGAAATGTTGACGCCTGCTGAAAATGAGACATACGAATCGGTATTGAAAATTATTGAATCTGCCTACAAAGTCCCTTGTACAGGATGTAATTATTGTATGCCATGTCCGCATAACGTAAATATTCCCGGATGCTTTGCCGCTTACAATGCCTATTATGCCGTCGGAATGGTTCCAGGCATCACGCAATATGTGACAGGCACAGGATTGTTAGGCCCACAAAAAACGCATGCCGCCGGTAACTGCATCGAATGTAAAATCTGCGAAAAAAAATGTCCGCAACATATTCCCATATCCAAATCGTTAAAAGATGTCAAAAAGAGGATGGAGCCTTTTTGGTTAAATGCTGCATTGAGTATTTATTTCAAATTGAAGGGGTAAAACAAATTCATTCGAACATGGTACGACTATGGTATGGACTAAATATTCATTTGAGGTGCCCGAAACGGAAAATTCTTTTATGTAGCCGAAGTAAGATGCGAACCATTAGAAAAACTAGTTGTGGGATATATACAAAGGATGCCAAATATTTTTCCATCTTATTCCTCAGAACTGCTTTCCATCAATTTATCCTTTAATTCGGTATTGAAAGTATAAGCAAATGTAAAAACAATGGCGCGTGAATCGGCTTTTGAATAACGACTGCTTATATAATCCGCTGTTTTCGATGTAGATGTATTTTTTAATGAGTCGAAAATATCAGTAAACGAAATACCTAATCGGGCATTATTTCCGAACTTTTGTTGAAATCCTAAATCGGCATAATAAACTGCATTGCTTTTACTCTGAATCGAAACGCGTGGAGAATTGTAATTGAAGGAGAGTTGAAACCTGCTTTTCCCAAAACTAAAATTATTAATCAGTTTTCCATAATAACTAAATCCGCTATTAGAGACAACATTGTCAGCAATATTCCCTTTAACGTTATATTGAAACAAAGATAAACTCAATGTCGCATCGTAAAAATGAACGGGATGCATGAAGAAAATGTTTTCCCATCCGTAACGAACGGCGCTCCCCATATTTGTCTCTCGTGAAATGGTTACGCCGTTCGGCTGTAACTGCGAATACATCTGAATGTCGTTGGTTATATAACGATAAAATAGTGTGGATGTTAAAGAATATTTTTCCAAATCTTTATTAAATCCCAATTCAAAAGCATGGGCAATTTCGGGCTTCAGATACGGATTTCCGCCATGCTGATTCAATGAATCGGTAATGTCCATAAAAGGGTCAAGTTCGTCCGCATCCGGATAGTTTATTCTTTTCGCATAACTTAATTTCCAAAATTCGTCGGCATGTGAATAATAAGCGATGTTTACCGTTGGGAAAAGGTTGATATAGTTATTCTTAAAAGAAAAGTCCGCCGCTTGCGACCGGCCGTTGTTGATTGCCTGTTCAGCCCGGAGTCCTGCAATGTATCTCCACCGGGGCTTATCTTTGTCGCCGGTAAATCCGGTAAACAGGACATAAGCGGCATGTACCTGTTCATTATACTTAAATATATCACTGGCGCTTGGCTCAGGGACATATACACCGCCAACCTTTTCTGCCGATAGAAAATCCGTACTCAAAACGCGGAATTTTCCCTTATATCCCGTACTCATCGTAAGTTTGGACAAAATTGGAACAGAATAATCCAATAAAGCAGTCGTGACGGTCGTATGTTCGTAATCGTGAGTTAGTCCGTAAAAGGGATCGCCAATCGGATGGTCATTTTCATCAAGGTATTGTGAAGGAATATCGGTGTTTTGTTTAAATTCATCATAAGAAACTGTAACACTTGCGGAAAGGCTTTTTCTTTCGTCGTCAAATTCATGATTGTAGGCTAATGTACTTTCTCCTGCGAGAGGGATTTCTATTTCCCTCGAATGTCTGTTCCATTTGGAAAATAGCATATTATTCTTGGTGTACCATGAGCTGGTCAGAGATTCATCGTTGTCGTGCGCTGTCTTGTTGCCGATGGCTTCAAAACTGAATGTATTTTTTTTGTCGGGTGTATAATCAGCGTTGAATTTCAAGTTCTGTAATTTGTCGAAGTTATTATCGTTTCTGATCTGGTCGAGTTGATATTGATCTTGTAAATTGAAATTTGTGCGGTTTCCGGTTATTGTTCTTGTTCGTTTTGCAAAACGATTATCATAAGCCATTCCAAGATTCCATTTCTCGGATTTCCGGCTAAGAAACAGAGATCCGTTGGTACGCCATCTCGAACCGAATCCTGCGCCGACAATAAGTCCTCCGCTTGTGCCGCTCAATTTATTCTTTTTCAATTTGATATTGATAATTCCGCTTTCTGCCGAAGCATCGTATTTAGCCGAAGGATTGGTGATTATTTCTATGCTTTCTATGCTTGAAGCTGCAATCCGGTCTGTGTTTGTAAACGCCGAATTTCTACCGTCAATCAGAATCAGCGGAGTTTGACCGCGTAAGGTAACAACTCCTTCTTCATCCACATTCACGGTAGGTGTACTCCTTAGTAAATCGGTAGCAGTTCCTCCCATTTGTGTGAGATTGGCAGCGGCATTGATCACAAATCCTTCGGGAGTTTTCTGAATGATTTTCTGTTGAGCAGTAACTGTTACGGAGCCTAACAATATGGCATCGGGTTCTATCGACATAGTCCCAAAATCGACTATGGGGTTTCCTTTAGAAATGGTAAATAATTTGGAGATTTTTTTATAACCAATCAACTCTGCAGTCAGTTTATATTGCCCAAATGATATTTTATCTAAAAAAAATGTTCCGGTAGAATCTGTAGTTGTAAAACTCAGAACTTTGGTTGTATCTTTAATGGAAGAAAGTAAAATATCAACAAATTCTACGGGAACGTTTTTCTCTACTATTTTCCCTCTTACAGAACCCGATTCTTGCGAGTATAAGGTAAATGTAACGAATGTAAAAAAAAATAATAGCTTCATATCGCTATTGCCTCTGTACAATTTGTATCATATTTCCTTCAGGATCGGAGAAATTTCGGATGCGGCCGCCGCCTACGGCAGTAAATTCCGGTCCTTCCCAAGCCACATGGCGTTTATCGAGTTCGGCAATCGCTTTATCCATGTCGCTTACTCGCAAAGCCAAATGAGACCAGCCGGGTGTACTCACATTGCGTTTCGGACGCGGCGAACCATCTTCCGGCATTACTTCAATGTACGTTCCATCGGGAGCTTTAATAATATATACCGGTTTATCAGTGTGAGTAAATATTTCATAGCCAAGCGTCTCACAATACCATTGAGCCATTTTTTCAACATCATTCACAGCAATAGCCGGATGATCAATTCCAACGAAAACACTTTTCATAACACGATTATTTAGCATTAGTTCAATGCACAAATATAAGTCTTTTTTGGCGAAATAAAGAATTCGTCGGCTACTAAGGTTATTTTGTTGTTAGAATCAGGTGAAAATGAGGTTTTGGAATAAGGTGGTCCCGGTGACGAAGTCAGGAATAATGTTCGAAAAGAAAAGCAGAAACGATTGTATATATTGCATATATTTTATACTTTTGTCATAAATTGAAATAATAAAAGCATGGCAAAGAAAAAGAAACATCAACAAAAAAAAAGTGCAACCAATTTCACTGTTTCGCGCACGCATCAGGAACGTTGTTATATAGTTGCAAAAAAGGTGCTTCAACACTTCGATTTAGAGCCTGATTTAATTGATGTTTTTACCAAAAGGCAGAAGCAACATTTATTCATGTTATGCTTCGACCCTCCGACTGTTAAACCAAAAAAAGAAAGAACGGTGCCCCGTCAGTATCTTCGAAATATTCAAACGGATATGATTCAATTCATGAAATCCACTTTTTTTGGAAATCCCGAAAATCAACTCACTTACATGGAACTTGTAGTATACGGACTGAGTTTCCTTGTGAATCTTTCAAACATGATTGAAAGAGATACGATTATTCATGGATCACCACAGGAAGAAGCTGCAAAGAAGATTTCTGAAAAGTATGACAAAACAAGGTTTTGTAATGAATCTTTCATTGAGATATTGAATGATGTTTGGTTCAATACAAGGTGTTATTCTCGAATATACTTTCGTTACTATGGATTCGACTTCACATTAGAGCATTTTGAAAAAACTGGCGGCACTTCAATGAGACCAACCATACTTATTACAGCGCAGGAATGCGAAATAAAAAAATTTACGTACAAAGGCATAGAACGCAAAGCCTACAGAATACTTAATACTGCCGATGGTTGGCATGAACCATCTCAAGCTACTGTTTGCCGCAACTTGATTTTTCCAAACGCAAAAGATGACGAATTACTGAATATTTATGCGCAGTCTCATGTTTTGCACCGTTTGAAGGAACGCCTTAACGCTTTTGATCCTGCCATTTCGAATTTACTCATTCAATATGCTTTCACCGGCGGTCTGAAAGTTGTGAAATTCGAAAAACAAACCTTGTTTTCGTGTTTAATTGAAGATGCACTTCCTGTGGGATATTTTACTTTTTTTGTATTTGGCGATGATATTGTAATTAATACTTTTATACCGCTTGCAAGCCCAAACACTCCGGAAGGGAAAATACTGCATGAATTGTTGCCGCTCGATAAAGATGCCGTTGTTTATTTGGGCATGGACAAGCTTAGTTTTTTCCTTGAAATTGATTTTGAGCAAATACCGGCCTTGAAGCAAGCTCTGATAGATTCAAACATTTGGCAATCCAAATTAGTGTTAGACCGCATTAATGAACGTGAAAATTTGACTGAAGCCGGCACTTCAATTAACATGAAAAAAACGATGTTTGTGAAAGAATACTTTTATAAACTAGAAGAACATAATAAACAATATTTAAACGGTCCAAAAGGACATAATTAAAATGATAATGAAAAAAGCAAATCTGATTTTAGCAACCATTTTGTTGATAACAGCAGAATGCGGTGACGGCAAACAATCGAAGGATGAATTAATTAAGGTGGATGTAACAACAACAAATTATCCGAAAAAAGAACTGATTCTTCAGGATTTTATGGATGTAGAGTATATTCCTTTGGAAACGAATGATGAATTCGTTAATCAAGGATTTGTGCAAGCGATTGGGAAGAAATTCATATTAGTAAAAAACCGAAAAGACGACGGAGATATTTTTGTTTATGACCGGACAGGAAAAGCCTTACGGAAGATAAATCATAAAGGTCAAAGCGGCGAAGAATACTTGTTTATTTTAGGAATTGCTTTAGATGAAGACAACAATGAAATGTTTATTAATGACCATGTCGGAAGAAAAATTCAAGTGTACGACTTAGACGGAAATTATAAAAGAACGCTGAAAGACAAGGAAGACAAAGACGGAGGATCTTTATTTTACACCGATATATTTAATTACAACAACGACAATCTGATATGCTATGATAAATACAATAAAAAGATTCCATTTCTTCTCGTTTCCAAACGGGATGGGAGTATTACCAAAGAAATTATAATTCCATTCAAAGAGAAAAAAGATGCAATTGCAGTTAGGAGTGATCAGGCAAGCGGAATGACGTATTCTGTGAGTCCGGGTCCATATCGAACCATCATCCCTTTCAAAAACGATTGGTTGCTTTTAGAACTATCTTCAGATACTGTTTACAGCTTTTCACTGGATTACAGCTTGCATCCGTTTATTGTAAGAACCCCTTCTATTAACTCCATGAACCCTGAAGTTTTTCTGATTTTGAGGTTGCTTTCCGATAGTTACTATTTCATGGAAACAATTAAAAATGTATATGACTGGAATACAAAGGATGGATTCTCAAAAACTTATATGATGTATGATAAGCAAGAAAAGGCAATCTGCAATTATACAGTGTACAATGGTGATTTTTCAACCAAAAAAGAAATGTACATGAGTATGACCAGACCGGTCAATCAGGAAATCGAATCTTGGTACCCCTTAGAATCTTTTAAACTTGTTGAGGCAAATAAGAACGGGGAACTGAAAGGAAAACTGAAAGAAATTGCAGCGAAATTGGATGAAGAATCCAATCCGGTGATCATGTTGATTAAGCATAAGAAATAAAAAGGCAAAAAAATGTTATCATTATGGCTACAAAGGGCTACCCATATCTAATCCGTCCCGGATTGGTGTTGCACAACATTTACCGGTGAACCGAAATATAATTTCAAAGTTGACCTGAGTAGTTACTTACATCTTTTCCCAACGAACCGGTGATTGTCCGTAGGGTCAATAATTTAAAAAAGTATCACTCACCCATTCAGACTCAATACTGATCTGTGACCAACCGGCTTCCCGATTGTAAACAAAAACTTCAGTTCCTTGGGTCAATGATCCTATTATTGGAAAAGACGTTCCTGCACCGGAGCGGACATGCAGCGCATCTGCTTTTACCAGAGCCCTCTTTACTTCTTTGGTATAGGGAGCGGACACCCAACATGGAGAGGAGGAAGAAATTCTGTACCAATTGTTTTTTTCTTCATATACTCGTAATATAGCGCCGAAAAGAGCAGGATTGCGGTCAGCTACCTCCGGATAAGAAATAGACGGGCCCGATCGTATGTTAAGGAAATCCGCAGTAACACTGACATACTTAATAACTGATTCTTCATTTGATACATAAGATTTAAATTTCTCATAAACCAAGGGAATAAAACTTCTTTCACAGTCTTCCACTGTATTGCCTCCACAAAAATTGGTTCCGGGACAGGATTTATTACCTCCTGCTCCATTATTCCTGCTTCCGGTTGAAAGATTGAACCAGTGGTGATAAACTATGTTGTTGGTATTGGGGGTAAGTCCAAATTTTCTGCATAGCGCTGCCGTGACCGTAATGATTGCCTCTTTTTGTTTGGCTGTCATTTCATCGGAGTCTAAGCCTATGTCAAAATTCCCCAAATTTTCGATACAAAAAGCATCGGCATTGCTGCCGTAAATGCCGGCAGGGGATTGTTCAAAACTTCTGCCGGTCAACACAAATCCGTCCGGAAAGATGGTGAGATGCTGTCCAATATCCATCCAACCGTTGACATTGACGTGTGTGTCTTTCATGCTTTTTTGCAACTCGAAACAATTATTACCGTTAAAATGAATATAAGAAGGAATGTAGGTGTGATGCTGCTGAATGCGCAACACTGTTCTTGCAATTTTCATGTCGGCAAAATAAGAGGCAAATTCAGTAGCTGTCATTTTCATAAATCCAAATTTTGTTTCCATAATTATTATTATTAACTTGTGAATACTCTTTAATTTTTTATCCACCGTTGCAATAGATTAAACGGAGCAAAGATAAAGGGTGGAAAATTGTTGTTATACCCCCATTTGGGGGTTTTTACTTAGCAGATAAAAAAACCCTCATTTGGGGGGTATAGGAAATTGTGAAATACTCCTATCTTTGTAACAAAATACATAGACATTTTTATATAATCACAACAACGGTTATTATGAAACCAATTATTTACAATTTACGACGGTTCATGCTAAGGATTTGTCCGGTAGTTGCTTTTACCTTGTTGCTTTTGGCGACGGGCTGCCATTCAACCGGTAATGACAGCGATAAACAACTGCTTACACAAAATTCGGGAGCGGCGGATAATGCGATTGATTCATTGGTACTTACCGGCAACCCCAAACTCGACAGTTTGCTTCGCTTAGCAAGGACCGCTAAACCGGATACTAATTTAGCAATGTTGTATTACAATATTGGGGATATATATATCAATACCGACTCCGAAAAAGCGAAAACATATTATCTGAGATTAGATTCATTAAGCAGAAAACTGAACTGGAATGCCGGACGCTATCTGTTTGCATCAGGATATACGTATATTCTTAACAGAGAAGGTTTACCTGATTCGTCGATCTTCATTCTGCAGCAAACGCTCGAATTGGCTAAAAAGGAAATGAATGAAAAAAATGTTGCCATTATTTTGGCAAATCTTGGAAATTGCTACCGTTATAAA
>Ga0209629_10002757_pt1 | contig 12151 bp, 12 predicted proteins | sample TergutCu122P5_FD_187286 | JGI IMG/M metagenome (GOLD analysis project Ga0209629, IMG submission 187286) | Cubitermes ugandensis P5 segment gut microbial communities from Kakamega Forest, Kenya - Cu122 P5 (SPAdes) (version 2) | ecosystem: Host-associated > Arthropoda: Insects > Digestive system...
CACCTCGCCCTCGATCATGTCGCCGGTGTGCAAGTTAAAGCGCCGCACCTGGCTGGGGCTGATGTAGATGTCGTCGGTGCTGGCGGTATAGCTGGTGTCGGGACTGCGCAGAAAACCGAAGCCGTCGGGCAGGATTTCGAGCACGCCGTCGGCAAATACCTGCTCGCCCGCGCGGGCACGTTTTTTGATGATGGCAAACATCAGCTCCTGCTTGCGCATACGGCCGGTGTTTTCGATTTCCAGCGCCTCGGCCTGTTTCAGTACTTCGGAAACGTGCAGCGCCTTGAGTTCGTTCAGATGCATGGTGAAGAAACCTGCGGTGTGTAGGGCGCGGATCGTTCTTGTGCCGATCAGCGCAGCCGGGAAAACCCGATCAGACCAGTCTTGAGGGAGTTGGAAAGAGAAAGGAAGCGGGGAAGAACGTGACGCCGTCCTGTGCGCCTGCGGGAGGGCTTTGGAAAGCCTGGTCCGCTGGTGGAGCGCCGGATTCGATGCGTCTGGGGCTGGCGTCCAAACCTTCGGCGCACCAGCAAGGGATCGAATTATCGCAGAGAAGGCAGGCCGGGCGTCAAGCCCGGCATCGGGCGGGCCAAGGTAGGCTCCTCATCATCTCCGTGCAAACGGGGTTGCAAGGCGCCTGCGCGCCAGTTACGCCAACTGCTTGTCGATGAACTGCGCCAGTTGGGACTTGGGCAAGGCTCCTACGTGCGTGGCGGCCAGTTGTCCATTCTTGAACACCATCAGCGTCGGAATGCCGCGAATGCCAAAGCGCGCGGGCACGGCGCGGTTTTCATCGACGTTGATCTTGGCGAACTTCACCTTGCCGTCGTAGGCGGCGGCAAGCTCGTCGATCAAGGGGGCAATCTGTTTGCAGGGGCCGCACCACTCGGCCCAGAAGTCCACCAGGACGGGTTGGTTGGATTGCAGCACGTCCGCCTCGAATGAATCGTCGCTGACATGTCGGATGAGCGCACTGGCCATGATGGAAAAGTCCTTTCTTTCAGAATATGAGTAAGCTCTGGAACATCGGCAATTTTGTCAGATAAGGCCATGATCCGCACGAGGCTGGCCGGGTTTGGGTCACAATACCTCTCATGCTGACGTATCCCCATATCGACCCGATCGCCGTGCAAATCGGGCCGCTCGCGGTGCACTGGTACGGCTTGACGTATCTGGCGGCGTTCGTGCTGTTTTGGCTGCTGGCCCAGTTGCGCCTCAAGCATGAACCCTATTGCTCCATCGCGGATGCGGGCGCGTGGACCCGGCGCGACGTGGAAGATATGCTGTTTCTGGGCATACTGGGCGCGGTGCTGGGCGGGCGGCTGGGGTATTGCCTGTTCTATAAACCGGAGTTTTATTTAGCGCATCCGTTGCAGGTGTTGGCCGTCTGGCAGGGCGGAATGAGCTTTCACGGAGGACTGCTGGGCGCGATCGCGGCGGGGGCGTTTTTCGCCCGTTCGCGCGGCAAGCCGTTCTGGCAGGTCATGGATTTCGCCGCACCAGGCGTGCCGCTGGGACTGGGGTGCGGGCGCATCGGCAACTTCATCAACGGCGAATTGTGGGGGCGGCTGGCCGACCCGTCGCTGCCGTGGGCGATGGTGTTCCCGCAAAGCGGAACCAGCGCGCCGCGCCATCCGTCGCAACTCTACCAGGCGCTGCTGGAAGGCGTGCTGCTGTTCGTGCTGCTGTGGCTGTATGCCCGCAAGCCGCGCCGGGCGGGGCAGGTCAGCGGCGCTTTTCTGATCGGCTACGGCGCACTGCGGTTTATCGTCGAATACTTCCGCGAACCTGATGATTTTCTGGGGCTGTTGTCGCTGGGTCTGTCGATGGGCCAGTGGCTGTGCATCCCGATGATCTTGCTCGGTATGGCGCTGTGGGCCTGGGCCACTTACCGGCGGCCAATGGATACTTGACAGGGAGATTGATGCATATGTCGATGCGTTCCGTGGGATTGCTGATCGTGTGTCTGGTCATCGTGGTGTTCGTCGCCGCCAACTGGCCGGCGATGACCGCGCCGGCTGACATCAATTTGCTGCTGACCAGCATCCAGGCGCCGCTGGGCTTGATCCTGCTGGGCTTGATAGTGCTGTTGAGCGCAATGTTCGTGGTGTTTATGGTCTACCTGCAAGGCTCGGTGCTGCTGGAGGCGCGCCGCCATGCGCGCGAACTGGCCGCGCAGCGCGAATTGGCCGACAGCGCCGAGGCTTCGCGCATCACTGAACTGCGCGGGTATCTGGAGCAGGAAATTACGCGCCTGTTGGCGGCCCTGGATAACCAGTCGCGTGAGGTGCTCATGCGACTGGACCATGCCGAAGGCGACCCGCCCAAGCGTCCGGCGGATACGCAGGCGAGCCAACTCGCGGCATCCATCCAGACCCTCGGGCACGACCTGCACGCCCGCATCGACCGGCTGGAGATGGGGCTGCGCGATGAAATGAAGATCAGCGCAGTACCAGCACCGGCGTTTCCGAGTGCGTGAGCACCTGTAGCGTCTCGCTGCCCAGCAGCAGGCGCTTGACGCCCTTGCGGCCGTGCGAAGCCATGACGATCAGATCGGCCTCATGCTTCTTGGCAGCAGCAATCAGCGCGTCCGAGACGATATCGGACTTGGCCAGGATGGGCTTGACTTGCACGCCTCTGGCTTCGCCGGCGGTTTTGACGGCTTCCACGGTTGCGCGTCCATCGTCGCTCCATTGTTTTTCCATCCGCGCCACGTCCTCGGACGAAAGCGGAATCGATCCCTCAAAATAGCTTTGCGGGTAACGCGGCACGACTCTTAGGGCGATGAGTTCGGCACCGCACAGAGCGGCAAGGCCGATGGCGCTATCCACGGCCTTTTGGGCCAGCTTGGAGCCATCGGTGGCGACAAGGATGCGTTTGTACATGATGAATCCTGTGGGTTGTCAGAGAAAGTTTGCAGCCTGCACGATACCACCGCAGCGCAGCTTTCCGGCATTTAAACTGACGCGCGCCTGCACAGGCCGGCGTGAATGCGCATAATCGCCGCCCATGCAAGGCGTGCGTAATTTTCCGGCCGCGGCGCGGAGCGCTGCTGTTTCCGGCTTGGGTTTGGCGGCTGTGCCGCAAATGTTCCCGGACGATTTCGGTGTACTTGACGAACGCGACGAATGGCTGGAATTCAGCCGTCCGGCAAGCGCCGCGCCCAATTCCAGTGTTCCCGCAGCCGATGACAGCCATTGCTGGGAATCCTCGGTGGTGTTCGAGGGTATGCACTGCGCGGCCTGCGCCGTCACCATCGAACAGGCCCTGCGCGCCACGCCCGGCGTGCGCGAGGCGCAGGTGAACAGCGCCAGCCACCATGGCCGCGTGGTGTGGGACGACACCGTTACCCGGCCATCGGTCTGGATGGGAGCGGCGCTGCGCAGCGGCTATCGGCCCGTTCCGGCGCACGACGCACAGGCTGCCGAGCGCCGCCGCGCTGAAACACGCCAGATGACCTGGCGCTGGGGCGTTGCTGGCCTGTGCATGATGCAGGTGATGATGTACGCGGTGCCGACGTACTTCGTCGCGCCGGGAGAGATTGCGCCGGATTTGATGCATTTGATGCGCTGGGCGCAATGGGTGCTGTCGATCCCCGTGGTGTTGTTTTCTTGCCAACCTTTTTTACGCAATGCCTGGCTCGATTTGCGTTTGCGTCGCGTCAGCATGGATCTGCCGGTAGCGCTGGGCATGCTGGTCACTTTCATCGTCAGTTCGCTGGGCACCTTCGAGCCGCAAGGCCGGTTCGGGCGCGAGGTGTATTTCGACTCGCTGACGATGTTCGTTTTCTTTCTGCTCTCGGGCCGCTGGCTGGAGCTGCGGCTGCGCGACCGCACCGCCGGCGCGCTGGAAGCGCTGATGCACCGTTTGCCCGAAAGCGTGCAGCGCCTGGGCGCGTCGGGCCAATGGGAACGTGTTTCCGTACGCCGCGTGCGCGCGGGCGATACGGTGCGGGTGCTGCCTGGCGAAACCTTTCCCGCCGACGGTGTTGTGCTAAGCGGTCAAACACTGGCCGACGAGGCATTGCTGACCGGTGAATCGACGCCGCTGCCGCGTGCGGCGGGCGACGCGGTGGTCGCCGGCAGCCACAACCTGACCGCGCCGGTCGATATGCGCGTGCAGCAGGTCGGTGCTGGCACGCGCTACGGTCAGATCGTGGCGTTAATGGAACAGGCCATGATGAGCAAGCCCGCCCTGGCCCGCCTGGCCGACCGCTGGGCCAAGCCGTTCCTGATTTTCGTGCTCCTGGCTGCGGCGTTGTCATGCTTGTGGTGGTGGTCTGTCGATCCGGAGCGGGCGGTAATGATCGCGGTGGCGGTACTGGTGGTGACATGCCCATGCGCGCTTTCGCTGGCCACCCCGGCGGCGATGCTCGCCAGCGCCGGCGCGCTGGCGCGCGGCGGTGTGCTGGTGCGGCGGCTGCCGGCGCTGGAAGCGCTGGCGCGCGCCGATACGGTGGTATTTGACAAAACCGGCACGCTCACGCGCGACGCCTTGGTGCTCGAACGCATCGTGCTGCGCGATGGCGCCGATCGCGCCCAGGCACTGGCCTGGGCTGCGGCGCTGGCCCATTCGAGCTTGCACCCGGTCTCGCGTGCACTCACCCAGGCGCCGCAAATGCAGGGACTGAACACCGCGGATGTGCGCATAACCGCTGAACAAAGCGGCGCAGGCGTGACGGGAACCGTGACTGGCGTTGGCGAAATCCGATTCGGCTCGGCATCCTTTACCGGCGCCGGGGAACATACCGAACCGGGGCTGGCGGCCTATTTGGCCGATCAGGACGGCTGGCTGGCAACCTTCTGTCTGAAGGAAGACGTGCGCGCCGATGCGGCTGCGGCGGTGATACAGTTGCACGATCAGGGAGTGCGGGTTTGTGTGTATTCGGGCGACCGCCCCGAAGCCGCAGCGCAGCTAGGACAAGAGGTCGGCGCGGACGAGTGGCGCGGTGGCTTGAGTCCCGACGACAAGCTGGCCGCCCTGCGCGCGCTGCAAACGGCGGGCCGCCGGGCGGCAATGGTGGGCGACGGCCTGAACGATGCGCCGGTGCTGGCCGGGGCGGATGTGTCATTCGCCTTTGGGCGCGCGGTGCCGATCGCGCGGTCGCGCTCCGATTTCGTGGCGCTTACGGATCAGTTGCTCGCCATTTCGCACACATTGGCACAGGCGCGCCGTACCCTGCGCATCGTCCGGCAGAATCTGGGCTGGGCGGCGGTCTATAACATCGTGGCGGTGCCGTTGGCCATTGCCGGCTACATGCCGGCCTGGGCGGCGGGTCTTGGGATGGCGGCCAGTTCGTTGCTGGTCGTGCTCAACGCGCTACGGCTGGCGGCAGGCGTGCGTCGTTCCCTCGATTCCACCTTACAGACGCCGGGTCAGGATCACGACAGCGGGGGTGGACAGCCTGAACAGTCGAGTAAACGACTAGGGTTAGCTTCACTGCCCGCCGCAAAGGTGGCATGATGGATATCCTGTATTTATTGATACCGCTGTCGGTGGTGATTGTGTTTGCCATACTGGCCGCCCTGTGGTGGGCTATCCAGCGTGGGCAATTTGACGACATTGATCGCGAGGGCGAGCGCATTCTCGAGGAAGATTGACATAGATCAAGATTTGAAAGAGGCGCGCACCTAAACTCTTGCACGGGCTTCTATGGGGTACACATGACATTCTCTAACACGCAAGCAACGGTCTACAACGATAAGGTAGTCCGTCAATTCGCCGTCATGACGGTGGTCTGGGGGGTGGTGGGCATGCTGGTCGGCGTCATCATCGCCGCCCAGTTGGCTTGGCCGGATCTCAACCTCGGCATACCGTTTCTTACTTACGGTCGATTGCGGCCATTGCATACCAATGCGGTGATTTTCGCCTTTGGCGGCTGTGGGTTATTCGCCACCAGCTATTACGTCGTGCAGCGTACCTGCCAGGTGCGGCTGATTTCCGACAAACTGGCAGCTTTCACTTTCTGGGGCTGGCAACTAGTCATTGTGTGCGCAGCACTCAGCTTGCCGCTGGGCTACACCACCGCCAAGGAATACGCCGAGCTGGAATGGCCGATCGACATTCTGATCGCGGTCATCTGGGTCGTCTATGCCATAGTCTTCTTTGGCACTGTCGGCACTCGCAAGGTGCGCCATATCTATGTAGCCAACTGGTTCTACGGTTCGTTCATCATCGCCGTGGCCTTGTTGCACATCGTCAACAGTGCAGAGTTGCCGGTAGGCTTGCTCAAGAGCTACTCGGCCTATGCTGGGGTGCAGGACGCCATGGTGCAATGGTGGTATGGACACAACGCGGTGGGCTTTTTTCTGACAGCGGCCTTTCTGGGCATGATGTACTACTTTGTGCCCAAGGCGGCTGGGCGACCGGTGTTTAGCTACCGCCTTTCGATCGTCCACTTCTGGTCGCTGATCTTCGTCTACATGTGGGCCGGCCCGCACCACCTGCACTACACCGCGCTGCCGGATTGGGCGCAAAGCCTGGGCATGGTGTTCTCCCTGATCCTGCTGGCGCCGAGCTGGGGTGGCATGATCAACGGCATCATGACGCTCTCGGGCGCGTGGCACAAATTGCGCGACGATCCGATTCTGCGTTTTCTGATCGTGTCGCTGTCGTTTTACGGCATGTCCACCTTTGAAGGGCCGATGATGTCCGTCAAAGCCGTCAATGCCCTTTCGCACTACACCGACTGGGGTATTGGTCACGTGCACTCTGGAGCACTGGGCTGGGTCGGCATGGTTACCATGGGATCGCTGTATTACCTGATTCCGCGTCTGTTCGGCCGCAAGGAGATGTATAGCATCAAGGCTATCGAGTTGCACTTCTGGATCTGCACGATCGGTGTCGTGTTGTACATCGCCGCCATGTGGATTGCCGGTGTGATGGAAGGTCTGATGTGGCGTTCCGTCAACCCTGATGGCACGTTGACCTACACCTTCGTGGAAAGTGTCAAGGCAGCCTTCCCGTTCTACGTACTGCGTCTGGTCGGCGGCCTGCTGTATCTGGTCGGCATGCTGGTGATGGCTTGGAACGTCGTCAAGACGGCCACGTCCGGGCGAGTCGCTCCGGTATCCATTCCCGCAGTTGTTGCGGCCCACGCTTAACATTCTCGAGGGGAGCTTTGAACATGGCACAACAACAAGCCGGCGGCCACGCCAAAGTTGAAACCAACAATTTTCTGCTGATCGTATTGATCCTGATCGCTGTGGCCTTTGGCGGTCTGGTCGAGATCGTGCCGCTTTTCTTCCAGAAATCCACGACCCAGCCAATCGAAGGTCTCAAGCCCTACACCGCGCTACAACTGGCAGGGCGCGATATTTACCAGCGTGAAGGCTGCTATGTTTGCCACTCGCAGATGATTCGCCCGTTCCGCGCCGAGGCATTGCGCTATGGTCCTTATTCAGTGGCGGGCGAGTTTGTCTATGACCACCCCTTCCAGTGGGGCAGCAAACGGACGGGCCCCGATCTGGCGCGAGTGGGTGGGCGTTATAGCGACGACTGGCATCGTGTGCACCTGAACAATCCGCGTGACGTGGTGCCCGAGTCCATCATGCCGGCTTACCCCTGGCTGGAAAAAACGTCGGCGAACGCGGACACCATCCAGGCGCACATGAGAGGCATGCGCACCTTGGGGGTGCCCTACACCGATGAAGAGATCACCAATGCGCCCGGCGAACTCCAGGGTAAAACCGAGTTGGACGCACTCATCGCCTATCTGCAGGTCCTGGGCATTCATCGCCAATAGTCCTGATCAACATTTGAGTCGGTGGTTTTTATGGATATCAACCTTTTGCGCAGTATTGTGACTGTGGTGATGTTTGTCTTTTTCGTTGGCGTTACCATTTGGGCGTGGTCTGCACGCAATCGGGCGGGGTTTGACGACGCAGCCCGGTTGCCTTTCGAGGGGGAGTGACACGCAGACGTTATTACAGTCGGCGCGCTGCTATGGGTTCCATCATCCCGCCATCACACGTTAGTTAGTTTGGCAAGGAAATCAAAATGAGCGACTTTACAAGTAGTTTCTGGGCGATATACGTTGCGGTTATCGCTCTACTGGGGATTATTTTTAACCTGTGGATACTGGCTTCCAGCGGCAAGGTCCACGCCATGGCCAAGGACAATACCACAGGCCATGTCTGGGACGAGGACTTGCGCGAGCTCAACAGTCCGTTGCCGCGCTGGTGGGTGTGGATGTTCCTCATTTTGTGTGTGTTTGCGCTGGTTTATCTGGTGCTATATCCAGGTTTCGGCTCTTACAAGGGCGTGTTGGGCTGGACTTCAGCCCAACAGTTTGATGAGGAAATGCAAAAGGGTAATGAACAAATTGCGCCGATCTATGCCGATTTCGAGGGTAAGACCGCGCAGCAACTGGCGCAGGACCCACGGGCCATGGCTATCGGTGATCGCTTGTTCATGAACAACTGCGCCCAGTGTCATGGCTCGGATGCAAAGGGCGCAATAGGCTTCCCCAACCTGACCGACAAGAAATGGCTGTGGGGTGGCACGCCCGAGGCTATTCATGAAACCATTACTCATGGCCGCATGGGGATCATGCCACCACAAGCCGGAATTGTCGGCACGCCCGATGATGTCGAGAATGTGGCCAACTATGTGATGGGGATTGCTGGAATAGCAGGGAGTGATCCGGCGCGAGCCGCCAAGGGTGAGTCTAAGTTCAAAATGATCTGCGCTGCTTGCCACGGTCCGGATGGCAAGGGTAACCAAATGCTGGGTTCGGCCAACTTGACTGATCCACAAGGTTGGACTGTTGGCCCGGCCACCAAAGAGCACATCATTCAGCAAATCAATGAGGGTAAGACGGGCGTAATGCCGGTGTGGGAGAAGAAGTTCACGCCTGCCCAGCTCAACATTCTGACGGCTTACGTATGGGGTAAAGGGGGAGGTGAAGAGCCCGCAGCCGCTGCGCCGCCGCCTGCCGCTGCTAACCCAGATCCGGCTGCCTCTGGTGGCTGACCTGTGATAGAGGCCAGTTACTGCTGGCCTGCGAGCGACACGACACTGTTGTGGATGCAAAAAAATATAGGGGTCTAATTTTGATGGTCACTTCCTCAACCGGTAAGTAATTGGCTTTGTGACGAAGCTAGGGCCAGTTTGGGAGATTGGATTTCAAAGCGTTGTTTGTTGTGAATTTTGAATCAAAAGGGAGGGGTAGCACCTTCAGTGCTGCCCCCCCCTTTTTTATGTATCCGCTTTTATTCCGGTTGATTGTCGTATGGCTGGCTGTCGATGTGATGTGTGCGGCAGAGATGATGCCAAGCTACAGATGGCCTTAATTCCTCCAACATTTGCTTGTTATTGCTATGGTCCTTACATCGTTGTCCATAAGGCCTGACCTGCTTGTTCGCTGTTGAGGATTTAAACCGTGACTACTCCTGCTCCAGATAACCTTCCAGATTCAACTTCCAACCAGACCTCGGGCGCGACGGACAAGGAGGCCACCGTTTCGCTCTACCAGAAGCACAAGAAAGTGTACACGCGCAGTGTGTCGGGTGTTTTTTCTCGCTGGCGCTGGTTTTTCGTTTTTGCCACTCAGATTTTTTTCTATGGCATGCCCTGGATGCAGTGGGGGGGCAGGCAAGCGTTCCTGCTGGATGTGGCGGCGCGACGCTTCTACATCTTCGGGTTCGTGTTTTACCCGCAGGATGTAATTTATCTCACGGCTATTCTCATTATTTCGGCGCTGTCGCTGTTTTTGTTCACGGCGGTGGCTGGGCGCCAGTGGTGTGGGTATGCCTGTCCGCAGACGGTGTATACGGAAATTTTCCAGTGGATCGAACACAAGATTGAGGGAGACCGCTCGGCGCGCATGCGGCTGGATGCCGGGCCGATGACGGGACAGAAGTTTTTGCGTAAATTCGCCAAGCAAGTGGTGTGGATTGCCTTGGGTCTGTGGACCGGCTTTACCTTTGTGGGTTTTTTCACGCCGATTCGTGAGCTGGCCGCCAGTGTCCCTGGTTTTTCGTTCGGTCCGTGGGAGACGTTCTGGATTATTTTTTATGGTCTCTTCACGTACGGTTTTGCCGGCTTCATGCGCGAACAGGTCTGCATGTACATGTGCCCCTACGCACGCTTTCAGAGCGCGATGTTCGACAAGGACACTCTCATCATTACCTACGATGCCAAACGCGGCGAGCCGCGCGGTGCGCGCTCGCGCAAGGTTGACTACAAGGCCCAGGGCTTGGGAGAATGCATTGATTGCACGCTATGTGTGCAAGTTTGCCCGACCGGCATTGACATTCGCAAAGGCTTGCAATACGAATGCATCAGTTGCGCGGCCTGCGTCGATGCCTGCGATGGGGTGATGGACAAGGTCGGCTATCCGCGTGGCCTGATCCGCTATTCAACCGAGCGGGCGCTTGCCGAAGGCTGGGGCAAAGGAGCCATATTACGGCATGTGTTTCGGCCTCGGGTGCTGGTTTACCTGTCTGTTCTAGCGCTGATCGTGATCGCGTTTGTAACCAGCCTGGTGCTGCGCACGCCCTTCAAAGTGGACATAGTGCGTGACCGTGCCACGCTGGCGCGCTATGTGGATGGCGGCAAGATCGAGAATGTCTATCGTCTCCAGATCATGAACGCCTCCCAGCGTTCTCAAACTTACGTCATCACGGCCGAAGGTTTGCCCGGCATCGAGACGGTTGTGGGCATCCCTGGCGACATCACCATTGATGCGACTCAAGCGCAATGGGTGCCAGTAAATGTGCGCGTGCCTGCCAATGCCGGACGCAAAGGCTCTCACCTGATTCATTTCATTGTGAATGAAAGCGATGGCCTCCGGGTGCGCGAAAAAGCGGCTTTTCTGATTCCTTGATTGATACCTATGACCCAGCAAATCGAACAATCTTCCCCTGAATATTCAGGTCAATGGTGGCGCTACGGGCATGTGTGGCTGCTGATTGGTCTCGTGGCATTCGCAGTGACCGCGTCTTTCACTTTGTTGCATTTCGCTTTGAGTATCAACCGGATCGACACGGTTTATACCGATCCCCTCCATCCGCAAGACGGTTCCGTGCTCAAGGTCGAGCGGCCGCATCTACTGCCTGCCGAAGAGGCGCGCAACCATGCTGCCACCGGCGGCGCTGGCGCGCCGGATCTGAAATCGGCGCCTCGAAACAAGCAAGGCGCTGGTAACGAACCCGTTGACGATTGAGCTTGAGGATTGGCTGCACAGGTGTTGAGACGGCCTCTTCCCAGAAGATGACAGTCCTCTGAGCAGCCATGTTGGAAGGGAGGGGCAGTTTTGGCCCATTCTTCCGACGTTGCGTTTCTTGCATGGAGCGGCCAGCCTGTGCTGGGTCGCGCGTCTTGATGGACAGTCAAGGCTGTCCTTTGCTGCGTTCCACCAAACCTTGACATGAAATCGTGTCTTTGTCCGCCATGCTGTGTTGCAAATCCTTGCGATACCACCGGGTATCGCTGCGGTTTGCTCTTGCAGGGCACTCTTGCCGGGCAAACAAATCCATCGATTTCATTTATCAATGCTTCGGTGGACCCCAGCACTAGAATGAAATGATGTTCAGTTTTTTTCGTCGCAAGAAAGCCGCCGAGCCGGCGCTGGAGGAACCGCCGCAAACTGTTCCGGCGGCGGATGCTGCTGCGCCAGCCGCAAACCCGCCACTGTCATCGGCTGGTTCCAACCCAGGCACGGACCCAAGCCTTCCTGCTTCGCCCGCCCAGGCGCAAGCGTGCGCCGAGCCTGTGGCCATTGCCCAACCGCGTACCGGCTGGCTGGGCAGGCTGGCTAGCGGCTTGCGCAAAACAAGCAGCTCAATCGCGACGGTTTTTACCGGCACACAGATCGACGAGGCGCTTTATGAAGAGCTGGAGGCCGCGCTGCTGCAAGCTGATGCGGGCGTGGCCGCGACGCAGTTTCTGCTCGACGACCTCAAACGCCGAGTCAAGGCGGCGCGCGCCACCGAACCGGACGCCGTGCGCATATTGCTGGTTGAAGCCATCACCAGTCTGCTCGCGCCGCTGCAAAAAACGCTGACTGTTGGGCAATACCACCCCACCATCATGATGGTGGAAGGTGTCAACGGGGCGGGCAAAACGACTTCCATCGGCAAACTTACCCGGCACTTGGCGGATGCGGGCGCGACGGTGCTGTTGGCTGCCGCCGATACCTTCCGCCAAG
>Ga0209629_10002758_pt1 | contig 12149 bp, 16 predicted proteins | sample TergutCu122P5_FD_187286 | JGI IMG/M metagenome (GOLD analysis project Ga0209629, IMG submission 187286) | Cubitermes ugandensis P5 segment gut microbial communities from Kakamega Forest, Kenya - Cu122 P5 (SPAdes) (version 2) | ecosystem: Host-associated > Arthropoda: Insects > Digestive system...
CCCCTGGTCGCCGTCAAAGTAGATGGCCTTCATGGAAACCAGGTCTATTACCCCTTCGAGTTTATCTTCAAGGCCTATGGGGATCTGGATGAGCACCGCGTTAAGGGCCAGTTTTTCCCGGAGCTGGTTTTTGACTTTGAAGGGATTTGCCCCGGTACGGTCGCACTTGTTTACAAAGGCGATGCGGGGAACATGGTAACGCTTGAGCTGCCTGTCCACGGTGATTGACTGGGACTGCACCCCCCCGACGGCGCAGAGCACGAGAATTGCCCCGTCCAGCACCCGGAGCGACCGTTCAACTTCAATGGTAAAGTCCACGTGTCCCGGGGTATCGATAAGGTTGATAATATGATCTTTCCATCGAACCTGGGTGGCTGCGGATTGAATGGTAATACCCCGTTCCCGCTCAAGCTCCATGGCGTCCATGGTGGCGCCGACACCGTCTTTACCCCGGACTTCGTGAATTGCGTGTATCTTGTTACTATAGAATAAAATACGTTCCGAAAGGGTTGTTTTCCCCGAATCTATATGCGCGCTGATTCCAATGTTTCGCATTCGGGTAATATCTATGCCCATACTGCAGTTACTCCTTAACCTTTGTAGAGTGGAAGTTTAAAAACGACAAATATGATAAAAGAAGCCGTTAATCGGTATAATATAGTAAAGTTTTCAATGAATTTCAAGCCCTTAATTGTAACCAAAGGATGGTTTATTCTTTTTTATTAATATGAACTACCAAAAAACCACCAATGTCTTTCCCGGCCTTTCTTTGTTCAGGCTGGGGGGGCTCCTTCTTGTTTTCTTCGCGGTACTGCTCGCGGGCTGTAAAAACAGCAAAAACGCCCCGGTCTATGAATTTACCAATGTCAAGCGGGGTACTCTGGAAAAAACCGTTACCTCCACGGGCACCCTTAACCCGGTGGCCACCGTCAAGGTTATCCCCCAGATGAGCGGCAGGGTCGAAAAGATCAACACCGATTATAACGCGCTGGTAAAGAAAGGAGAAATTCTTGCCCAGCTCAACACCGACGACCTTAAGCTAAAGCGGGAGCAGCAGCAGGCTTCGGTCACCAAGGCCAGGGCCAATTACCAGCTCCAGCTCCTCAACTACCAAAACCAGCAAAAGCTGGCGGAGAAAAACCTTATCGCCGAATACGACTTAAAGGCGAGCAAGACCACCCTGGACAGCCAGGCAGCGGATCTTGCCGCGGCGGAGGCAAATCTTAAATCCATTGATTTGCAGATCAACCAGTACGCCTACATCACCTCTCCCATAGACGGCATAGTGCTGGCCCGCAACGTTAACATTGGAGACACCGTGGTTGACAGTTCCTCGAGCAATTCCGTTGCCATGTTTAACCTGGCGGAAAGCCTCAAGGCCATGCAGGTGGAATCCTGGGTGGGGGAGCTGGATATTTCGTCCATCAAGGAAGGCCAGGACGTGCGCTTTACCCTGGAAAGTATGCCCGGCAGGACATTTCAGGGCAAAGTTCAAAGCAAACGGCTTTCGCCTTCGGTACAGGATAACGTGGTGTCGTACAGTGTCATTGTCAGCGTGGACAACCAGGACGGCTCTCTTTTGCCGGGCATGAGCTGCACTCTGGATTTTATCGAACAGCACAAGGAAAACATATTGATAGCGCCTAATGCCGCCCTGCGCTACCAGCCCACGTATCTGACTGCCGCCCAGGCAGAGGATATTGTCTTCAACGCCGGTCTGCGGAGCATGACGGATGCCCAGAAAACCCAGGCGATTCAGCAGCGGGAAGATGCCAAGAAAGCCGCCGCCGCGAGCGCCGCAAACCGGAATAACCAAACCGGGCTTGCCGGGCTCATGTCGGGCGTGCGGATGAGGCCCCAGCAGCAGCGTGGTCCAGGCCAGGGCCAGGGCAACGGGCAGAGAAACAACGGAGCGGCGAATCTCGGCCCGCCCAGGACGCTCTGGGTTATCGACGCAAACGGGAAACCCGATGTGATCATGGTTCACACGGGCATCAGCGACGGTACCAACACCGAGGTCATTCCCATGCAGGGCCAGGACAACCCCGAGGGAAAGCAGATCGTACTCAGGGAAAGGGTTCAGTAATGAACGTAATCGAACTTGAGGGCATCAAGCGGTTCTATCGCCTGACGGCCGCGCCGGCCAAACGGAAATGGTCAAATAAATCGAAAAAGGCGGATGAAAAAACCGAAGAGATAGTGGTCAAGGCGCTCAAGGGCTTTACCCTTTCCGCGGAAGCCGGGGAGTTTATCGCCATCATGGGCCCTTCGGGGTCGGGAAAGTCCACGCTCATGAACATACTTGGCTGCCTGGACCGTCCGGACGAAGGGAGCTACAAGCTGGACGGAATTGAAACCTCCACGTCCGATTCGGATACCTTCGCGTTTATCCGGAATAAAAAAATCGGCTTTGTGTTCCAGGCTTTCAACCTCCTCAACCGCACCACCGCCCTGGAAAATGTGGAGCTGCCTTTGTTCTACAATAAAAAAGCGGGCACCGGGAAGGAACAGCGGGAACGGGCCGAGGCAGTGCTCAACGAAGTGGGCCTCGGAGGCCGGATGGATCACCTCCCTTCCCAGCTTTCAGGGGGCCAGCAGCAGCGGGTTGCCATTGCCCGGGCCATGGTAAACGACCCGGCCTTTATTCTTGCCGACGAGCCCACGGGCAACCTGGACACGGAAATGACGTTGGAAATTATGGCCCTCTTTCAGGAACTCAACAACCGGGGCAAGACCATCATAATGGTAACCCACGAGCCGGATCTCGCGGCGTATACCAAACGGGTCGTTACCCTCAGGGACGGCGAACTGGTGTCTGATATAAGGATCACCGAAAAGCGCAGCGCCGCGGAAGATCTGCAAAAGTGGAAGGACGGCCACACCCTCCTCGCCTCTTCAGATTCGGGGACTTTCGTGCATATTGATGAAGGAGGCGGTCAATGAACCTAATCAGGCTGCTTCAGTCGTGTTTCAGAAGCTTGTTCCGCAACCGTATGCGGAGCCTCCTCACTTCTTTGGGGATCATCATCGGTGTCGGATCGGTGATCATCATGCTCGCCGTCGGGGAGGGCGCCCAAAAGACCATTGAGGACCGGATCGCTTCCATGGGGACCAACCTCATCATGATCATGCCCCAGAGGATCTTTACCCGGAACGCCGCGATAGGCGGCGCCCTCCAGAGGCCCAACCGGATTACCCGGCAGGACGCAAAAAAAATAAAAGACGAATCCACCTACGCCATGGGGGTTTCGGGAGTAGCCCAGCGGAACTACACCGTCTCAGGCGGCGGGAATGCCTGGACAACCCAGGTACAGGGGGTGGAGCCTGTGTACTTTAGCATCCGTGCCTGGACCATTAAAGAGGGATATTTTTTTGACGAGAATGATGATGCCGACCGCAACCGGGTGGCCGTCATAGGTCAGACCGTGGCAACCCAGCTCTTCGGTGAAAATAATCCGCTTAACCAGGTCATAAAGATCAAGAACGATAACTTTACCGTGGTAGGTCTTCTTGCGCCCAAGGGAGCCGGAGGGGGCGGCAACGATCAGGACGATGTGATCATGATTCCCCTGGACACGGCCCTCACGAGGCTCCTCAACACCCATAACATCAATTCAATCGCGATAAGTGTGGTGGACAAGAAGTACATGGAAGCCGCCCAGAATGAAGCGCAGCTCATACTCCGGGAATCCCATAAACTCAAAGATTCTGACCCTGCGGATACGTCCATCATGAACAGCGCGGACCTTATCAGCATGGCCTCCCAGGTTACCGGCACCCTTACGGTGCTGCTTGCGGCCATTGCGGGGGTATCACTCCTGGTGGGTGGAATCGGGATCATGAACATCATGCTCGTGTCCGTTACCGAACGCACCAGGGAGATAGGGATACGGATGGCGGTTGGCGCCCGGAAGCGGGACATACTGCTGCAGTTCCTGTCGGAGTCGGTTTTCCTGAGCCTCATGGGCGGGCTCATCGGCATCGGGATCGCCTTTGCCAGTTGTGAAGTTCTCAAAGTGTTCAAGATCCCCACGTCGGTGAATCCCCTGATAGTGCTTATTGCGGCCCTTTTTGCCTGTCTTATCGGGGTCTTCTTCGGGTACTACCCCGCCCGGAAAGCGGCAAGCCTCTACCCCATCGATGCACTGCATTATGAATAAAAGGAAGTAACGGTGATGCGGAAAATAATTTTGTTGATGATCCTGGCGGCGATGATGCTGACAGTTCCCTGCGGGCTTTTTGCCCAGGCTGGAACTTTAACCCTGGAAAAGGCGCGCGAACTGGCGCTCTCAAATTCGCCGAGTCTGGCTAAAATAAACCTGTCGGTGCAGAGCAGCCTGCTGAACCAAAAATCCCAAACCTATTCAAACCTGCCTTCCTTTTCGCTGGGAGCTTCGGCTTCTGCCAGCCTCTGGACCAAGGACGGGGTTCCCCAGGATCTGGCAAAAGACAGTTTCAGCGCCGGCGCCAATTTAGGCATCTCCCAGAAGCTCTGGAACGGCGGAAGGAATGCAATTCTGAAGGCGATCAATTCCCTCAGCACCGAGATGAGCAGGCAGGATGCTCTGGCTGAGTACTATTCGGTTCTGGATTCCGCGGATTCTGACTACTACGGCGTACTTGAAGCCGCGGCGGCCCTGGATGCGGCGGAGAGTTCCCTGGCAACGGCAAATCTGGCCCTCTCCATGGCGGAGATCCGGCGCCAGACCGGCGTGATAAGCGATGCCCTGTATCTTCAGGCGCTTTCCGATCAGGCAAGCAAGGAAACCACCCGGAACCAGCGCCGCCGGGATCTGTCCCTGGCAAACCTCAAACTCCGGGTGCTTCTGGGGTTAGGCGACACGCCAGCCCTGGAGCCTGTGAATTTCGCCTCACGGGAAGATCTGATCCAGCTCCTTTCAAATTTCGGCGACCCCCAGGTAAACGCTCTGTACACATCCCTCTGGAAGCAATTGCAGTCCCGCAATCCTTCCATGCTCAAAGCAACCATGGCTGCTCAAAAAGCCGAAAAGAACATCACCCTTACCGGCCGGGATTATTCGCCCACCCTGGGCGCCAGCCTTGGCGCGGGCCTTTTTAATTACACCATTAATAATGGTTTTCAACCCGGCGGCGGTCAGCTCTCGCTGAGCCTCAGTATTCCCCTTGATTTTTGGGACACCGCCAACAATGTGAACAAGCAAAAAATCGCCCGGGATCAGTCCGCCCTGGATTTACGCAGCGCCGTCAGCACCCTTGACATAAATCTCCGCACCGCCCTCCTGGATCTTATCTCCCAGGCTGGCCAGATCCTCTCGTCCCGTAAGGCGTTGGACTACGCCCAAAAAAACTTTGACTACGTGCTTGAGCTCTACCGGCTTTCCAAGAATTCCCCCCAGGATCTTTCCGATGCCGAAACCATGCTCAGGACAGCCCGGAACCAGCTCATCAGTTCCCAGTACTCCTTTCTCATGGGACTTTCCTCTATCCGCAGCATCGGGGTTTTTGATTCGGAAGACGAGGTGATTGCACTGATACAGGCCGCTGCGAAGCCGTAGGGTAAAGAATTGCGTCCACAAGGCTTAATCATCCGGCTGAAATAATTCTGGAGTTTTCTCCTGCATGAATATTTTGATTTCTTCGGCAAAATGCAAAGCTCTGACCATATCTTCTTCTACAATTTGCATTCCACCGGGATAGCGGGGCTGTACCCCATATTGGGTTAAAACAATGCACTTTTGCTTTAACTGCCCAAATTCGCGATTCTCTGCTTCGCAAAGAGCTGCCAGTTTTACTAAATCATGAATATACAGTGGCTCTTGCCCTTTTGAGACTAAAAATCCCTTAAAATATTTCTCAACGAACTGCTGGCAATGGTAACAGACCAATTCATAGGGAATAGGATACATAGTTTTTGCTGTATGCGCGGCAAGATCCAGATCCTTGTCGGCAAGTTCTATCCATTGTTGTACTATTTCCTTATGCTGCATAAATCAGAATTCCTTCACGAGCTACCTTACGTTCCAGAGTAGGGGCGGCCTTACGTTCCAGATACTGGCTTTTTTTTATGACAAGCAGATCAATGGGCATAGTTTGTTGTTCACATATTGCCTGCCGTATCTTGATTGCCGCATCTATATCGCGCAACTGTACTTCATCTTTCAGTATGACATACAAATCCAGGTCGGAATCTTTATGCGGTGTTCCATAGGCGTAGGAGCCAAAAAGGTAGATTTGTTCGACAGGAAGGGTATTGATGATAAGTTCCATTAGTTTATTCAATTCAGCCTGAATAGAAGCATCCATGCTGAAAGGATAGTACAGTTCGGACGGAAAGGCAACACCTTCATGCGACAGCCCTTCGGGCTGCATATGTTTTTTCGTTTCGGGCCCTTCGACATAAGTGTCAGTGTTTACGTTACTTGGCCCACACCGTGTTACATTATCAACGAAACGCGCTCAATGTTTCGCGCGCATTTTCGGGTGTGCCGGAGAATTCCATTTTATTCATCCCCCCTACTGCAAATCAGCGTGCAAATATTGACATTTTTCGATATGACACTGTATACTAACATATCGAAAACTATGGATATGAGGTTACATTCCATGAATAACAATTTTACGGCCAATGCCAGGGTGTTCAAGGCCTTCTGCGATGAAACGCGGCTGCAGGTATTGTCGCTTTTGCAGAGCGGCGAGAAATGCGCCTGCGTTTTGCTGGAGAAGGTACAGGTCAGCCAGCCGACGCTTTCCCACCACATGAAGATCCTCGTGGAAAGCGGCATTGTTTCCGCCCGGCGGGAAGGAAAGTGGACACACTATTCCATCAGCCCCGGGGGGGCCAAAAACGCCGCCAGGCTGCTAAAGGAATTGACCGCCGTGAGGAGGGAGTAAAATTCATGGGCGCAGAAAAAGAAAAATACGGTTTTATTCTGTGTGTATGCACGGGAAAGTGTCCCGGATTTAAGGCCATGGATATCTGGGATTTCATCAACCAGGTGCGGGTGGAACTGCCTGTGGAGTACGGCTTTATTCACCCGCAGCTCTGCGAAGAAGACGGCGACCGCTTTCTGGCAGATTACCTTAAGACCCGCCGCAAGCTGATCATCGGGGCCTGCGCGCCGAATATGCAGAAAAAGATGTTCAAACAGGCGTTTCTTGATGCCGGCCTTGAGATGGAAAAGGACGCGGTGATGCTTGATATCCGGAATATGACAAACGGGCAAGCTTTTGAGACTGTTAAAAATGCACTGGAAAAACTTGGGTATACCGGAGAGGATCACAATGAGTGAAACTACTTTCATGGGCGTTCCCCGTGACAAAATTGACTGGTGCCCCCGGATTGATTACGAAAAGTGCAGCGACTGCATGGAGTGCGCAGAGTTTTGCCCTCATAACGTTTTTGAAATGCGGGAAAACCAAACGCCCCGCCTCGTAGTCAAGAATCCTGCAAACTGTGTGGTGTTCTGCCGGGCCTGCGCCAAGACCTGCGGCCCCGGCGCTTTAAGTTTCCCGGATAAAAACAAAACAACCGCTCATATCAAAGAAATCCGCAAGGAGGGGGCTTCCGATGAGTAAAAAGTACGCTGTCCTTCCGGCGAATACACCTGATACTTTCTTTCCCGAAAAACTTAGCTATGAAATGTATCAAAAGGATAAATTCATTTTCAGACTCCCAAAGGATGAAGGGTTTTATTTCAATGAAAACGATGTGTGGGCGTATGTTTACGGAAAGCATGCCCGGATAGGCGTTACCGATTATGTGCAAAAAAGCCTTTCCGATATCCTGTTCTTTTCGCCGCCTCCTGTCGGTGCGGCAATTGACCAGTTTGGCGAGTTGGGGGCTATCGAGTCCAACAAGGCCATTTTTGAAATCGTGAGTCCCGTAAGCGGCGTTGTTACTGCGATCAATGAAAACCTGATACATGCGCCGGAGATGATAAATCAAAGTCCCTATGAACAGGGCTGGATTGCCGAAGTGGAATTAACGGATTTTATTGAAGACAGCGATCTACTGCATACCTTTAACGGGTATATGCCTATTTTGAAACGAAAGGTGGATGAATATCATGTCAAAAGTTAAAGTTGTTCCCTGCAGCGGAATGGGGAAGGTGTTTGGCCTTGTGGCGCGTGAAGCGGCATTGACAGTTACCGGCCGGCTTTGCCCGGACATTGCCGAAACTGTCTGCCTGGCCCATTTGGTGACGGGCACTGATGCGGCCATCAACAAAGTAAAAGGGCTGCCCTGCATCACCATTGACGGCTGCGCCGCGCTGTGCGCCGCAAAGAGCGTGGAGGCGGCAGGCGGGATTGTGAAGCAGCAGTACCGTTCGGTAGATGAAATGCGTTTTCATAAAGGCAAGGACGCCGGGACGGCTACGGCGCTTAGTTCCGACGGCTGGCAGATTACCGATGAACTGGCTGCCAAAATCGCGGAAAAAGCGAAAGAATTGCATGGGGAGGATGTGAAAAATGGCTGAAAAAAAGGTAGGGGTTCTCGCGTGCAGCGGAGAAGAATGTCTTGGCGGTACTCTTTCAAGGCTTGCAACCCGAATGATGATGGAAAAGCTAAGACCAGAACGCACGGTAACCTTGTGTCTGCCCCTCTTTATAGCGGGCGGTGAAGAAGAACGCAATTTTGCGAAAGAGTATCCTGTCATAGCTGTTGAGGGCTGTTCAAAGCATTGCTCAACCTGCGCTACCGAAAAGTTCAGCGGCAAGGTACATGACGTTGTAGACATTGCGGAACTTTTCGGTGAAGATACGGCGCTGCTAAAAATAGTCTCTACCCGCGACCTGAACGCCGCGCACCAGGAAATGATCAGAATTGTGGCGGAAAAAATTTGCGCCAGGATGGATGCAATACAATGAGTAAATCAAAATTATCTTTTTTGGACAGGTTTTTAACCCTCTGGATTTTTCTTGCAATGGGGGTCGGCGTACTTTTGGGATACCTTGTACCACAGTTGTCAACTGCATTGGAGGGCATGAGTTCCGGTACTATCTCGTGGCCTATAGCGATTGGTTTAATAGTTATGATGTACCCACCCTTGAGTAAAATTAAGTACGAAGAAATCGGGAAAGTCGCACGGAATAAAAAAGTGCTGGGGCTTTCACTGGTGCAAAACTGGATTATAGGCCCTGTTCTGATGTTTGTCCTTGCCATTTTGCTTCTGCATGATATGCCGAACTACGCGATAGGGCTGATTATAATAGGACTCGCCCGCTGTATTGCCATGGTAATAGTCTGGAACACATTGGCAAAAGGGGACAACGAATACTGTGCCGCTCTGGTGGCTCTCAATTCCATTTTTCAGATTCTGTTTTATTCAGTATATATCTACTTGTTTGTTACGGTATTCCCCAAATGGCTTGGCCTTTCATGGGGCGGGCAGGTAGTCAGCGTGTCAATCTGGAGCGTGGCAAAAAGCGTGCTGATTTACCTTGGTATTCCTTTTGCGGCAGGTTTCCTGACCCGCTTTATTCTGATACGAGCTAAATCTAAAGAATGGTATGAGAGCAAGTTCATACCGAAAATTTCACCGATTGCGCTTATCGCCCTGCTGTATACCATTATTGTGATGTTCACCCTTAAAGGACAGTTTATTGTAACGCTGTCCTTGCATGTGATCAGAATCGCCATTCCCCTCTTGATTTACTTCGCAATCATGTTTCTGGTCAGTTTCTTTATGTCCTACAAACAAGGTATCAATTACGAACAAACTGTTACTCTTTCTTTTACGGCTGCGAGTAACAACTTTGAGCTTGCCATCGCGGTGGCAGTCGCTGTTTTCGGTATCTCGTCTGACCAGGCGTTTGCCGCGGTAATCGGGCCGCTGATTGAAGTACCGGTGATGATTTCTCTGGTTAATGCGGCGCTGCATTTTAAGAAGAAATACTTTGACAAAGGAAAGGACGCGGTGGTTGCTTAAGTTACATTTTTTTGGGGGTATTTATATGTCGAAGAATTGGTATCCGGTTATTGACAGGAAAATATGTATTGAATGCGGAGCCTGTGTTGAAAAATGCAGTCATGGCGTGTATGACAAGAAAAGTCCTATGAAGCCGGTTATCATTAACACGGACGGATGTATTGAAGGATGTCATGGCTGTGGTAATCTTTGTCCAACCGGTTCCATTACCTATGTTGGCGAGAATACCGCATGGAAACCGCCGAAACCAAAACAAGAAAAAACCACGGTGAATGCCGACTGTGGCTGCGGCTGCGGCCCCGGCGATTCTTGCTGCGATGATTCTGTGGCCGCCGGTCCGGCTGCCAAAGATCTCACTATCGACTTCCTGTACCTTGACTTACAAACTTGCGAACGGTGCATATCCACTGATGAAACGCTGCAAGAAGCTATTCATGTGCTATCGGGTACATTCGATTCGCTCGGTTACAAGGTAACGCTAAACTCAGTCAATATCACATCAAAGGAGCTTGCAGAACAATACCGGTTTGAGAGTTCCCCGACAATCCGCGTGAATGGCGTAGACATCTGTACTGAGCTAACGGAAAGCGGCTGTGCGGATTGCGGGACAATAGCAGGTGACAGCATAAATTGCCGGTCTTTTGTTTGGGAAGGAAAAGAATACGACCAGCCGCCGGCTGCCATGATAGTAGACGGTATTCTTCGTGTGCTGTATGGGAACGCCAGGAAAAGCAAAACCTCATACACTCTGCCCGAAAACCTGAAAAAATTTTTCGCAGGGAGAAAACCGGCAAAGAGTGAAACATGCAATTGCGGCTGCTGCGGGGGATCAATTTGAAAGCATACATTGACAAACGGAAATGCTCATCGGACAGCCGCATTTGCAAACCCCTTGCGGAATGTCCCGAGAAGGCGATTTCATGGATCGAAGACGAAGAAGAGCCCCTCGGCTCACGAATGGAAATCGACCAGAAAAAATGCACGGGCTGCGGAATCTGCGTCCCCCTCTGCTGCGGCAATTGCATTGAGGTCAGGCAGGATCCGTCCCTCTAAGCCCCACTCCCCACTCCCCACTCCCCATGCTATATTCTTTTTGTGAACATCATCCTCTTTGATCCCGCGGAGATTGGGAAGCCTTTATCCCGGCGGGACGAGCGAACAATTCACCTCCTCAAGGTACTGCACAAAAAGAGCGGGGACAGTTTTGACGCGGGGATAATCGGGGGGAACCTGGGGACCGGCCGTATTGAAGCGGTAAGGCTGGATGGTTCCCTTGTGTATTCCCTGGAACTCCGGGAAGAACCGCCGCCGCGTTTTCCTGTACGTATTGCTGTGGGTTTCCCCCGGCCCATTCAGATTCGGCGGCTTTTGCGTGACCTCTCCAATCTGGGGCTGGAAGCGGTAGACCTTATCGGGACAGAGCTGGGGGAGAAGAGTTACCGGGATACGAAGCTTCTTACCGACGGAGGCGCCAGGGCCGCTCTTATTGAAGGGGCTGTCCAGGCACGGGACACCCGGCTTCCGGATCTTTCGGTCTATTCAAGCCTTGAAGACTGGCTGGCAGAACGGCCATGGGACAAACCCCTGCCGTCTGTGTCATCGTCCCTGATTCTGCCGGAGGCTCACCCTGGTTCTCCGCCTGCAGCAGAAAAAAGCAGCCGGCCCCGCTGGAGCGTCTACGCCGGCAGCGGCCTTTCCCGGAGTCCCCTCCTTATCGCCCTGGACAATGTGCGGCCCGAAGGATCCCTGGCGCTGCTTTCCGCGCTGGGTCAGTCCCTGGTTTTGGCGGTGGGTTCCGAGCGGGGCTGGTCCGACAAGGAGCGGGAGGATCTGGAGGGGGCCGGCTTTCTCCGGCTTTCCATGGGCGAGCGGGCGCTGCGCACCGAAACTGCCTGCGTGGCCGCGGCGGTGCTGGCCCTGGAAAAAATCGGCGCAATGGGCTAAGGTTTTACCATGAATCAGGACGAAGTAAAGAAAAAACTGCTTGCCATTGAAGACGCTCCCCTGGATTTTTCCGTGATCTTTTCCGGGAAGCGGAGTAAAAAAGTAAACGGCCTTTACAAGCCCGACACCCGGGAAATTATTATCCACAACCGGAACTTTTCAGGGGAAGGCACTAAAGCTGCAGGGCGGGGGACCTCGGCAGCGTTAGATGCCGCGGCGGCCGAAGCCAACCTTCTCATGTACACCGCCATCCACGAATACGCCCACCACCTCCACGCCTGTGCAAGAGGCGGG
>Ga0209629_10002759_pt1 | contig 12148 bp, 6 predicted proteins | sample TergutCu122P5_FD_187286 | JGI IMG/M metagenome (GOLD analysis project Ga0209629, IMG submission 187286) | Cubitermes ugandensis P5 segment gut microbial communities from Kakamega Forest, Kenya - Cu122 P5 (SPAdes) (version 2) | ecosystem: Host-associated > Arthropoda: Insects > Digestive system >...
GGAAGCCAAGCGCGAAAAACGAGAGTTGGAACAACGCTACTATCCTTCATATCCTACATATTATGGATATAGCAATCTTGCATCCTCTTACAGTATGGACGTTTCCACCACCGGAACCGGTTCCGGATCGACGGCCTCTTTCGGCAAAAGCGGTTCGATGGCGCGTTTCGGATTATACGACAAGTATCTTTACGTGGTTGATAACTACATGCTTTATATGATTAATGTAGAAAATGCCGATACGCCGGTTAAAGCCGGAACCCAATCGGTGGGCGGGAATATCGAAACCTTGTTTGTGTATGACAGGCATTTGTTTTTTGGAACGACTTCCGGAATGTTGGTCTATAGTCTGGAAATTCCCTCTAATCCCACATCGGTTGGAACTTATTGGCACATAACTTCCTGTGATCCGGTCGTCATTCAAGACGGGTATGCTTATATCACCTTGCGAAGCGGAACCGGGTGCAACAATACTACCGTCAATCGCTTGGATGTAATCAAATGTTCCGACGATTACAAACAATTCGATTTGCTTAATTCATACGTTCTGTCGGAGCCTTACGGATTGGGTATTGATAACAACCTGCTTTTTATTTGCGACGGGAAAGCGGGATTGAAAGTGTATGATGCCATCGACAAGCATCAAATACGCCTGCTGAAGACTTTCGCAAGTATTCAAACGTATGATGTTATTCCGGCAGATGGCTATTTATTTATGAGCGGGAATGATGGTTTCTATCTGTATGATTATTCCGATATAAGCAATATTCGTCCGGTTGGACATATTCCGGTGGTGACGCCTTGAGGTTGTAGAGACGCGGCATGCCACGTCTCTACTGGTTGTTTTGTTTTGAAAATTAGGTGAAAATGAGGTTTATTCCGTAGAGACGTTGCGCGCAACGTCTCTACAACCTGTTGTGGAGGGGGGCCGGGGGAGAGCAGCCGCACGATTTCAAGAAAAATTTAAATTTACTAAAATGAAATTATATAAATATAAAATTTTAAGTCTTGATTTTATTCTTAAAAAAATTTCTTACTTTTGTACGGAAAAAAATTGAAACTATCGGCCGGGTGAGGCCGATTTATGAGAAATAACATTAATAGTGAGGATACTGCGATAAGCAGAGAGTTAAAAAAAGATGTAACCAATAATAACTAGTTTAGTAAATCCATGAAGAATTCCAAATTCTGCATCTCCCTTGCGTGTATGCTGTTTGTATTATTGCCGGTGTATGCCGAGAAAGTGGATCTTGAAAAAGCCGAAAAATTAGCCCGACGCTATGTACAATTAAAACAAAAGTCGCAAACAAAAACCGACATCCGTTTAAGGTTTATCGCAAAAAAGCGATTGAAAAACAACCCGGGAAATTCTTTCGGTTTGCAGAGCGTTATGCTGCAAACCGCTGAGGAGAGGGTATGTTACTATGTGTTTAACATAAATGAAAATAGCGATGGCGGTTTTATCATTGTCGCCGGCGACGATGCGGTAAGACCGGTATTGGGCTATTCCGACAGGGGAAGTTACGACGAAAACAAATTGCCTCCGATTTTTACCTATTGGATGGATTATTTGCAACAGCAAATCGAGTATGTGCAAGAGCATAACCTGCCGCAGAGCGAGACCTTGCGAAAAGAATGGGATAACTATCTCAACGGGACGGGTCCCGACTCGGCGAAATCGGCAACTCCATTGCTTCAAACAACATGGGATCAAAATGATCCTTATCGGGACTCATGCCCCGTGACCGACGACGGTAAACGGACCTATACGGGTTGCGTGGCAACGGCGATGGCCCAGATTATGAAATATCACCGGTATCCGGCACACGGCAGGGGAGAGAGCGCTGCTTACATTACTCGGAGCCTCAAACTATACGTGCCGGCCGTGAATTTTGCGGATGCTAATTACGATTGGGACAGCATGCTTGATTCTTATCCGAACTATTCCGCCGAACAACAGCAGTCTGCCGTAGCTAAGCTGATGTATCATGCGGGGGTAAGCGTGCAAATGGATTATACGCCAACCGCCAGCGGCGCATATAATACTGATGTTCCCTCCGCATTGACTACTTATTTCGGATACGATAAAAGCATTAAATTGCGGACGCGGGATTTTTTTGACGACCTTGCATGGGAAAACCTGTTGAAAGCGCAGATAGATGCCGGTTTGCCGGTCTATTATTCGGGAAGCAGCGGCGACGGCGGTCATGCTTTTGTTTGCGACGGATACGATAGCGACGGAAAGTTTCATTTCAATTGGGGGTTGAACGGTTACTGCGACGGGTATTATGTGACGACTGCATTGGATCCGGAAACCGAAAATGTCGGCGCCGGTTCGTATAGCATGGGGCAAACCATCGTCATCGATATCAAACCGGACCGAGGAGGAACTGCCGCTTACGAAATAGCATTGGCGGATGATTTTTCTTCCCGCTATACTTCCGCATTGCCCGGCGAGAATTTTACTGTTTCTGCAGGATTCATGAATGTCGGTCAAGCCGCCTCTTCGGTTCCGAGCGACAAGTACGGAATCGCATTGGTGGATGATAAAGGCCGGATTGTGGAAATAGTCGGATCCGGAAGCGGCTCGCTTTTAATCCGAAAAAATTATCCTACTGTTTTAAAGATACCCTGTGTTTTACCCGGTCGTATAGCGCTCGGTCGGTATAAGCTGAAAGCCGTTGCCAAAACGGCCGACGACGATTGGAAAATAGTTACGATGGCAAGGAAGTGTCCGAATTCGATTGATTTCCGAGTAGGGAATCCGATTTCGACAGCGGGCATTCATCTGAACAAATCGGAAACCGCCATCCCCATCGGCAGTCCGGAACAGCTTATCGCAACCGTTACGCCCGCGGATGCAACCAACAAAAATGTACTATGGAGCAGCAGCGATATGAAAATAGCCACGGTGAACGGTCGCGGACTGATAACGGCACAAACCGCCGCAGGCATGGCAACCATCACTGCGGAAACTTGGGACGGACGCAGTAAAGCAACCTGCACGGTGACGGTTACGAACCGGATCGACGCTACGAGCAACATATTATTGCGTGATGCTTTTTCCACTCCGGTCGCTTCCGCGTTACAAAATGTGCCGTTTACCGTTTCTGCCGGTATAGAAAATCAGAGTCACAATTCGGTCGCCGGCTTGGGAGTAGCGTTGATGAACGACAACGATGAAATTTTGGAAGTGATCGGAACTTATAACTTCTACTCTCCACTCTTGCCCCATCAGTATTTTAATGTTATTCTACCCATTAATTGCCGCATATCGGATCGTGTGGCGTTCGGACCCTATAAATTAAAAGCCCTCGCCAACGTTGTCGGCAAGGGGTGGAAAATTATGGCGAATGCGACGAATCGCCCCGACAGTATTGATATCTACGTGGGATCGACCACAACAGACGCTGGTTTGAATCGATCCGATCTTACGATTGCTGCCGGCGATGCGGAGAATTGAAGTGGGAAATGAAAAAAGTGACATTTCATAAAAAAAAATTCTAAAACATGAATTATTTAATGAATTTTTCTTAAATTTGCACAGAAAAAGTTAATGTGGAAAAAATGAAAACAATTTATTTACTCATGAAGAATTTCAAATTCTGTCTCTCTTTTGTTTGTATGCTATTCGTACTATTGCCGTTGCATGCAAAACAGGTTGATCTTGAAAGAGCCGAAAAAGTGGCTCAACGCTATGTGCAATCGAAGCAAAAGACGCAAGCAAAAACGGATGTCCGCTTGAAGTTTACCGCGACCAAGCGATTGCTGCACTCGACGGAAAGTTCCTTGCGAGCACAGGATGCAAGCACGCAAGAGAATTCGGCGTATTACTATGTGTTTAACGTGAACGAAAATGCCGGCGACGGTTTTGTGATTGTCGCGGGCGACGATGCGGTAAGGCCGGTGTTGGGCTATTCCAACCATGGCAACTACGACGAGAACCATTTGCCTCCGAACTTTGCTTATTGGATGGATTATTTGCAAAAGCAAATCGAATATGCGAAAGAACAAAATCTGCCGCAAAGCGATGCCATCAAAGCGGAATGGGAGGCTTATTCGACCGGGAATATTTCTTATTCGACAAGTTCCGCGGGGCCCTTAGTCAAAACAACATGGAGCCAAGGTGCTCCTTATTGGAATTTATGTCCCCCGTCCGATGGTCAGCAAACGGTCACAGGTTGTGTGGCAACGGCGATGGCGCAAATCATGAAATACCACAATTGGCCGACTAAGGGTAGCGGACAGAGTGTTGCTTACCAAACCAAGACTCTCAAAATAAACATACCGTCGGTGGATTTTGCGAATACTTCCTACGATTGGAATAACATGCTCCCTTCCTACTCAAGCGGCGCTACCGATTTGCAGGAAAAGGCTGTAGCTACGCTGATGTATCATTGCGGGGTGAGCGTGCAAATGGATTATGACTTGGGCGGCAGCAATGCTAACAGTTATGCTGTTCCCTCGGCATTGACTACCTATTTCGGGTACGATAAAAGCGTTCAACTGAGAAAGCGAGAATTTTTTGATGACGCATCCTGGGAAGCTATGCTGAAAAAACAGATAGACGCCGGTTTACCGGTGTATTATTCGGGAAACGGCGGGAGTGGCGGCCATTCTTTTGTGTGCGACGGATACAATGGAGGAATGTTTCATTTTAATTGGGGATGGGGCGGTTACTGCGACGACTGGTATGTAACGACCGCATTAGATCCCGGGCCGGGTGGTATCGGCGCCGGCATCGGATTATTTAATGATGGGCAAAGCATCATTATCGATATCAAACCGGATGCAGGCGGAGTTGCTACTTACGAAATGGGATTATATAATAAGTTTTCTACCGGCTTGACATCCGCACTGCCCGGTACGAATTTTACTGTTTCTGCAAACTTCCAAAATATAGGTCAAGCTGCATTTCCGGGCGGAAGTTATGAAATAGCGCTGGTGGACGGTAATGACCGAATTGTGGAAATTGCAGGAATTTTTAACTACTTATATGAATTACCACCCGGGTATTCCTGGCAGTCCCCATTTAACATAAATTGTACAGTGCCGAACGTGGCTACCGGGAATTACAAACTGAGAGCCGTTACTAAATCCACAAGCGAAACGGACGGGAAAATTATAACATTGTCTTCGGGTTGCCCCAACAGTATTGATTTCTACGTGGGATCATCATCGGTTGTACCGGTAACCGGCGTAACTTTGAATAAATCCTCCCTCACACTCGATATTGGCGGTTCGGATCAATTGACCGGAACCATTGTGCCCGCTAACGCAACCGACAAAGATATGACGTGGAACAGCAGCGATACGAAGATAGCCACAGTAAGCAGTAACGGATTGGTAACGGCAAAAGCGGCAGGGACGGCAACCATCACCGTAACCACGCACGACAGTAATCATCAGGCTACTTGTACGGTAACGGTAAATGAACCTGAGCCTACGTTCTACGACATAAGCATTGGCACGTTCGACGGCGGCAGCGTATCGGCAAATCCGACTTCAGCCGTGGCCGGCGAAACCATTAATCTAACCATTATACCCGAAGAAGGCTACGAACCGGACGTCGTTTCAGCATACAGAACCGGTTATGAATCAACAACCGTTCCTTTGAGCGGCCTCGGTCTCACCCGTACTTTTATCATGCCCGAATACGGAGTAACGGTGACGGCTACTTTCAAAAAAACACAAGCACAATTGGATAAAGAAGCTGTCGATGCGGCAAAAAAAGCAATCGAAAATGGAACTTACAGTGTGGCGCAAACGACGGCAAATACCGAGGCGGATGTGAAAACTTGGCTGGCGCAACAAATCAATGCGCTGTCCGGCATGAGCACAACCGAAATTACGATAACGGCTGCGAATATTACGCTAAGTAATTTCAAGGCGGCAGTTGAGGGAACAGCCGACAATACCGGTGGAACCAACGGAGGCTTTTCCTTTAGCGTATCGCTCAAAAAAGGTACCGGCACAACCACGGCAAGCAAGCAGGGAACGATTACGGCCACGCCTTATACCCCACCTGCTACTTACAAAGTTACCTTCGACTCGTCCGGCAATGGTAAAGTAACGGCAAGTAAAACTTCGGCCCCGGCCGGTGAAACCATTACGCTAACCATTATACCCGATGAAGGCTACGAACCGGACGTCGTTTCAGCATATAGAACCGGTAATAAATCAACAACCGTTACTTTGAGCGGCTCCGGCCTCTCCCGCACCTTCACCATGCCCGAATACGACGTAACGGTAACAGCCACCTTCAAAAAGACGCAAGCTCAATTGGATAAGGAAGCTCTCGAAGCGGCAAAAGCAGCCGTCGAAGGCGGAACTTACAGCATTGCACAAGCGACAGGCAATACCGAAGCGGCTGTTAAAACATGGTTAGTCAATACGCTTAATGTATTATTCGGTCAGTCGCACGGGATACAATTCCGCTTGGAGACGTCTATTGTCGGGGACGTAACGATCATCTCCCTCACTCCTGCGGTTGCAGGTACGGAAAGCAATCCGAAGGGCAAGGACGGTTCATTCTTGTTCAAGGTTACTATGACTAATGGCGGAATCACACTCGCAACCAACCAAGTTTCAGGTGTAATCATCGCTACGCCTTATGTGGAAGTTCCGAAAAAATCCATTGAACTGACATTGCCGAGCGACTTGACGGTACATATCGCCAATACCGGTAATACGGCTACGGGTAAGTTGACGCTTGCCCTCTCCGGCGCTAATGCGGATGCTTTCAGTTTGTCTTCAACCGCGATCACCGATTTACCGGTCGGCAAAGAAATCGACATTACACTTACGCCTCGCTCCGATTTGGCTCGGGGAACCTACACGGCCTTGTTGACTGTCAGCGGTGAAGGATTGGATTCAAAATCCATTGAAATCGCGTATGAAGTGACTAATACGAACATCGAAAACGTTCCGCAAGAGTCGTTGAAAGCCCGGAAAGAAACCGGCAGGCTGCACATCAGCGGATTGATCGCAGGTAAATCGTGGAGTGTGTCCGACATTACGGGAACATTGGTTTATCATAGCATTGCCGACAGTAACGAAGCGAATATCCGCTTGGCGGTTCGCGGCGTATATATCATTCATTCGGGCAATCGAACGATAAAAGTAGTGTATTGATATTTCAATGATCGGTATGTTTTTTGCCGTGCAACCGGAAATTTTTCCGGTTGCATGGCAAATTTCTGTTGATAGGCATACTATTTTTCTGCTTTATTTTATACCTTTGCACTTTGAATAACATTTTTTTAAAATTTATAATTATGAAACACATCTGTTTATTATTAACAAGTTTAGTCTTTGTTTGCGGTGGAGTGGGAGCGCAGGACGAAAGAATAAGGTTTAATGAGACTGATCACAATTTCGGAGTGATCGGTGAAAAAGACGGAAACGCAAGTGTTGATTTCACCTTGACGAATGATTCGAAAGTTCCGGTTGTAATTACGAAAGTAACTGCTTCTTGCGGATGTACGACCCCTGTTTGGACAAAAGAACCGATTGAAAAAGGGAAGACCGGAACCATTTCCGTCAGTTATAATCCGGTGGGACGAATCGGAACTTTTGCTAAAACCATTACGGTGTATGTAAATCAAGCGGATCCTTATTATTTAAGAATAACGGGAGAGGTTGTTGCCGAGCAAAAGAAAATCGTTCCGGAAGAGACCTATCCGGAGGCGATGGGCAGTTATCTTTTGAAATCGAAAGATTTGAATTTCGGTCGAGTCGCTTGGAAAGAAGCAAAAACAATTCGTTTGGAAGTGTTTAATAATTCCGATGCGCCGGTGACTCAAAAGGTGTGGAAATTACCCCAATTCCTGTCGGTCGTTTTTAATCCGGTGGTTATACCGGCAAAAACAGCGGCTACCGTTGATGTGACTTTGAATGTGCAAAGCGAAGATTATCTCGGAAACATATCCGGCGATATTATGCTTTTGATTAATGATGTTCGCCAGTCTTTGCCTTATTCGGCAACCGTTTTGGATAATTTTTCTCAATGGCAGACCACACAAAAAGCCGATGCGGGAAAAATCAATGTAAGTGCGAGTCGAATCAACTTCGGTGATTTCAGTTTCGGAACCGGGCGAATAATAAAAATATCCAACTCGGGAAAATCGTTGTTGAATGTGCATAATATTCAATCGTCCAATCCGTTAATTACCGTATCCAAGACGCAGTTCAGTATTAACCCGGGAGAGATAGCCGAATTTAAAGTAACGGCGGACAATAAAAAGATCCGATCGAAACTGTCATCGACCTTATCGATTATAACGGACGATCCCAACATGCCGGTTTACGAAATCGCTGTCGTAGCCGACGGAAAACGTTGATACGGCGTGGAACATCCGGAAAACGACCCCAAGTATGCAGGATTAATCGTGAATAAAGGTATTTCACAACCTCCGACGATTAATCCCTATTTGAGGGCGAAAAAGAAGCGGCGGGATTATTCTTCGGCCGAATATACCGAACAAATTCGGAAGGGAAATATTACCGTCTTAAGTCAGGCGGTAACGCTTTTGGAAAGTCAAAAAAAAGAACATCAATCCATCGCGCGGGAAATCGTCGAAAAATGTTTGCCTTTTTCGGGAAAATCGATGCGGGTCGGAATTACGGGAGTCCCCGGCGCCGGGAAAAGCACTTCCATTGATGCGTTCGGAATGTATTTGATCACCCAACGCAATCGGAAACCGGCGGTGTTGGCGATCGATCCGAGCAGCGAACGCTCCAAAGGAAGCATATTGGGCGACAAGACGCGGATGGAAGAACTGTCGCGGAATCCCCACGCATTCATTCGACCTTCTCCGACAGCGGGATCGTTGGGTGGTGTTGCCCGTAAAACTCGTGAAACCATCATTTTATGCGAAGCTGCCGGATTCGATACCATTATTGTGGAAACGGTGGGGGTGGGACAGTCGGAAACGGCTGTTCATTCCATGGTCGATTTTTTTCTCCTGATCCAATTGGCCGGAACCGGCGATGAATTGCAGGGGATAAAACGCGGAATCATGGAAATGGCCGATGGAATTGTCGTCAACAAGGCCGATGGAAACAATGTCGAAAAAGCGAAGTTAGCCGCGGCGCAATATCGAAATGCCTTACAGCTTTTTCCGATGCCCGAGTCCGGTTGGACGCCGAAAGTATTAACCTATTCCGGGTACCACCAAATCGGAATTGTCGAAATTTGGGACATGGTCGATGAGTATATTGCATTTACGAAGGCCAACGGTTATTTCGATTTTCGAAGAAATTCGCAAGCGAAATACTGGATGTATGAGAGCATCAATGAAGAACTGAAAAATCACTTCTACGGGTCGCCGTTGATAAAAAAGGAATTGGCAATCAAAGAATCCCAAGTCCTTCGCTCGGAAATGAGCTCTTTCCAAGCCGCCCGCCGGATGCTTGCGATGTATTTTAAAGAAACGGATAACCGGTAGCGATGAACTACGACCGATACATCCGGGAAGATCTTTCTGTTAAAATCAGTTGGAGTACATTCAAACCCCGACAAGGGGTTGCCGAGTTTCATATTATTGCGGAAATCCTTCAACCCCGACTGTCCGGCCGGGAACAATTGAATCGAATTGAACAAGCGGTCGATAGCCTCCGGGAAACGGAAACGTTCAAGAATGTTGTTTTTGTTTGGAAACGCTATTTTGTGAGCGATGCCGTTAATCAACAGGGATGGTTTCGTTTTCCTTCCCAAGCCGCCATTTCCGTTATTCAACAGCCGCCTTTGAATCGTACGAAGTGTATGCTATGGATTTATGCGGTGGAAAATGCCTCGCTTCATCAAGAAGCCGGAGGAACGGTAGTCATGAAACGTCCGCATTACACGCATCTTTATCATGTGCAATTGCATGAAAAAAACGGAAATTCGTACGATCAAACCCGGTCTGTTTTTGAACAATACATGCGAGCCTTAGCCGGCCGGCAATGTACTCTGGAAGCAAACTGTCTTCGTACGTGGTTGTTTGTGCAAAACATAGACCGACAATACCAAGGAATGGTTCGGGCGCGAAAAGAATTGTTTGCCGCAGCCGGCTTAACTCCTCAAACCCGGTTCATTGCCAGTACGGGAATCGAAGGCCAATCGATTCATCCCGAAGTGATTGTTATGATGGATGCGTATGCGGTTCAAGAAATCAAACGAGAGCAAATTCGTCATCTTCATGCTTCTTCCCATTTAAATCCGACTCACGAATACGGCGTTACCTTTGAGCGAGGAACCTGTATTCGGTATGGCGATCGAGAACACATTCTTTTATCGGGAACAGCCAGTATCAATAATCAAGGAAAAATCGTTCATCCCTTGCAATTGGAGAAACAAATGGATCGGACCATGGAAAATATCCGAGCTTTGTTGGCGGAAGCCGAAGCCGCCCCGTCGGATGTAACGCACCTGATAATTTATTTGCGAGATATTGCCGATTACGAAAACGCGCGAGCGTATTTCGAAACAAACTATCCGGAAACGCCGGTTGCTATTCTGTTAGCGCCTGTTTGTCGTCCCGGATGGTTGATCGAAGTCGAGTGTTCGGCGATCAAAGAAGTGGTTGATCGGCGGTTTGATGTGTTTTGAATTTGGTTGAAAAATGAACCGAGAACCTGCAAAGGCGATATCATGATACGTCCTTTCAAGAAGTAAAAGCACACATTGCAAAATTTATGCAAAGCATTTAACAAACCTTTTCTTTCCATTAAGACAGAAAAATAGAATGAGAAAAAGAAATTAAAAAAAATTGCCTTTTTTCTTTTTTTTTACTTCAAAAACATTTTTTAATCAAAAAGTTTTTTCTAAATTTGTACAATTTTTGACAATTTCAAAAATAGGAGCTCAAATATGAGGATTATTTTGTATTTTGTTGTACAACAATATAATAATATGTATCTGTAAAAAATGGTTTAGGAGAAGTAAAACGGTTGTTTCAAGAACAATTAGCCTCAGCTTTGGAAACGGATACATCTATGTACGAAAAAAACGTAATCAATAAATTTGATATGATGAGCAAGCCCAAAGAAATTTTCGCGTTATGCGAATAATATTATGTTACGATTAATGAAATTACATCAAATAAAGTAAGATTGATAGTTATGTGTAAGTTTAAATTTTGAAATAAATTTATAAATATAAAAACAAGGGAGGTAAGTATGAAAGACAATACTGTTATAGTTAATGATTCGGCAATATGCAGCAAATGTGATAGAGAGTTTGATAGAAAAGTGCCTGTCGTTATTGATGGTGATTCGAATAATGATTGGATAAAAAAAATTGCAGATTTAAGTATATTTAAAATATGCTGTCCATTTTGCGGTAACAATCTTGTTACATATCATCTTTTTGTATATCATAGTTTTCAGAATAATCATCTTTTTGCCGTTATACCTGAAAAAGCTCAGATACAACTTGACTATGAACTTCAAATGTCCAAGATTTATTTAGAAATGTATTGCAACACCTTAAGCCAAGAAAATCAGGAAATTGTTAAAAACACGGAAATGAAATATATATTTTTGCCGTCTTTTCTTCATTTCATAAAATCTCCATTTGCTTCTGACGCTGATAAGAACAAAGTGGCTTTTTATCCTTTCCCGAAAATTGATATCTACACTCCCGAAAAACATGAAAAAGTACGGGGAGATTATAATAAAAAGTTATTGCCTAACGAAGTATGTTTTTTGGATAATAATACTGCAGATTTATTCAATAATTTTCCGGAGCTAATTGACCAAATCATGCGTGAAAATAAATACTTCTTAGATGTGAAATTGATAAATGAAAGCCAAAAACCGATTGCTACATATGGTGTGCCGGAAATACTCATTTATATTGGCAGTAATTTTTTACTTCCAGTATTGGCAAGTGTTATTAGTAGTTTATTATATGATACTATACTAAAACCAAAAATAGAACAAAAAAAGAATAAGAAGGCTATTCCAGCTGGAGCAAGTCCTATTACAAGTGAAATACAAGAAAGAATTAATGAACTTTCCGATAATCCGTTTTCAAAAGATGACTCAATAAAACTTGTCATAACTAATACACAAAACAACCGTAAATATACCATTGAAGGAATAGTCGAAAACGTTATTAAATCATTGAAATTGTATGAAAAAAGATGATAATTATCTTAAT
>Ga0209629_10002761_pt1 | contig 12147 bp, 9 predicted proteins | sample TergutCu122P5_FD_187286 | JGI IMG/M metagenome (GOLD analysis project Ga0209629, IMG submission 187286) | Cubitermes ugandensis P5 segment gut microbial communities from Kakamega Forest, Kenya - Cu122 P5 (SPAdes) (version 2) | ecosystem: Host-associated > Arthropoda: Insects > Digestive system >...
GTAGCAAGGATAGGTACAGTACAAACTGGCAGTAGCAAGGATAGGTACAGTACAAACTGGCAGTAGCAAGGATAGGTACAGTACAAACTGGCAGTAGCACAGATAGGTACAAACCTTTCCAAGAAACCTACTGCCGCTGTCAGGGGTGAAGACCATCAATGACCCCCCCCCAAAAGTTCTAAGATATGTAATTACATACTTTTAATGCAATACGTTTTGGCTTAATTACAAAAAGCCATCATCATGCAAAATTAGGGTTCCAAATAAAAGTTACGTAAATTACATTAAACCACTGTTACTGTTGATACACGTGGCATACGGCACACCTTTACATTTTTCATGAAGACAGGCTGAATTTGTGAAACTTTTTTTGATCAGATGCAGCAGGTTTTGCATCAGATGGGTTTAAAATTGGATAGTTAAAGGCTATTACTTCTAATTAAAAGTGAAGATTCTGTAATATGTTGTTTAGCCTCAAGGGGGACATCGTATAATTTTGCGATAATCTGGATTGTTCTGAATGAAGAGGGTTTTCTGGAGCCTAGCCATTCTTGTTTTATTTGTGTTTAATATTTACTGTTTACATTGTTACATAAGGTGAATGTAACCATCAGTTTAAACCCCTTGTTCAAGTGTCATTATGTAGTGCTCCTGTCACTAATGTTGTAACCACATTTTTACACATCACCTGTTGGATGTTACAGAAGGTACCAGCGTGTGCAGGGTGCAACTCAAATAATAGCACTCTCAGTATATGTACACTTGGCATCTCAAACCATCTGTGGTCATCACCCTGCACATTCATCTCAATAATGAGGGAATTAGTAACATCAAGCACAAGCACTGTGTACAGCAACATGTTGTGACCCAATATGTTTATCACCTCCAGGCCAATAATGTAACATTCAGGAAATTTTATCAAAAGATATTAGCATTAGTCTTTGAGATCTCAAGTTCACATTCAAACCAATGTGGCTGTGTGAAGATTTGTTATGACAGTAATTAAAATGATTAAATTATGGTTAAAAGAGGATGTGTATGTCACGCTTTTGTATTTTGGTGTGGCAGAAGAACATGCAGCATAAAGTCCATGGAATGTGGCCTTGTTTACTGCTGTAGCTGAAATACAAATCATTATAATAATATTAATAACAAATATGTCCACCAATGAACATTTATTACTCATATTACTTGACCACACACGCACGTGCGGTTACGTGCACGCACAGACGTGAAGCTACATTAGAAGCAGCAATCTTTTTAACAATATTGTATATGACAAAAAAAAAATTCCATGCGTTTCTATCAACTGTGCATTTCAGTCTATTTCAGCTGAAACTGTATGCTGATGTAGACTGCACTGTCACAGTCTTTCAGCTCACACTGTATGCTGATTTAAACTCCACTCTCACACAGTCATTCTTACAAACCTTCAGCACTTCCACTGTTAATTCCTTGATAATGGCCTCAGTGGCCTGCAATATGTTGAGGTGTATTTGAGACAGCTGGGTAGTGCCAGAAGCAGTGTTAATGGTTCCTTCTAATTTTATGATTAATACACGTAGTTGTACGTGGTACATATGCAACATTAACAATCACTATTTCAGATCCAACAGTTTCCACAGTGGTGCTTCTTGTAGTGTTCAGGTCTGTTGTGTGACACTGTTGTAGCCACCAGTCAGTCTACAGTTCAAATCCCAGATGTCAACCCAGGATGCAAGAGTATTTAATTGACATTTTATGGCAATTAATAGTGTTGTTAGTTTCTAACACATGCAGTTCTGGGACCTGCACATTAACGCTAAAGGACTGGCTCCAGTTTCATACAGCTGCACATGTTCCAAACAAGAAGCAAAATGTTCAAAATCTATCGCTGCCATGCCTACTGCGGTTTGCAAAGTTAGGAGCCAGTGTATAATCTGAAACCTGACAGCCTTTGGCTGCCAAAATTTTAAGTACAGGAGATTAACACTAGCCATGTGCTCCAGTATGACAGTTGTGGTGTAAGATGCTGTGTGCCAGCTTAAATCTGCCATGTGACAGAGCCAATAAAATGTAACATTTAATGTGGGCCTGACTGGCACATCAGAAAGAAAAAGACTGTCAGACTAATCACTCAAGCTCCAGAAATTTTAATTTTCAACTTTCTGGAGTAGAAGTAGATTCTGGAAGCTGTAGAAGCATAAAACACATGCTCTCTAGCATTTTGGTATTTGTAAAGAACAGACTGTGTTGCGCACTATGCGAGGCCACGTTCCAACAAACAGAACTTATATTCAACATGTAGGAAACTTAAAGTAAACTGGTCAGAACTGACAGTGAATTAGATTAACAAGGAAGAATATGCATTGTGCATAATTACGTAAGAAAGTCACAAAAAAGAAGTGATAATTTTTCTGTGTACTCTTAGAACTGTATGCATGGTATCTAAATTGTAATCCAGTGCTACACCAACAAGTTTGTAGCGTCTGTAATACTGACAAAATAATTCTGTGAGTGTAACTCATGCCCTCCAACTACAAAGCTGGATAGTGACAGTGTTTCCTGCCATTTTGGAGGAGCACAGTGCCCTTAGAACATCAGGACCACTAACTCAGTGAAAAAGAGTCACATTCCAGGAGACCTGTATTCTGTATTCTCAATGATCAGTTATCTCCTTTCAATCACATGGTTTCATACAGACGTCTCTTAATAACAGTGCTCCATCTCCAACAAACACATCTAATTAATTTGTTTTCACCAAATTCAAAATCAGAGTTTGGTATGCTTAAAAGACCTATCAGCAGAGATAAATTTGTAATCTCTACAATACCATCTTCTTGTAACACAATCAACCAAAACAAATTCATTGTGTGTGTTTACACCTTGTTCACAAGTTCGGGGATCTTTATAGACAAGCGGAAGGCAATCAGTTCCTGTGGGTGGAATTACTACAACATTCGCTCTGTGTACAGCCCCCAGACAATTAAGGCATACCATCAAAACTCAGATTCTTATGGCAGTGTCTATAGACACTCTCCAGACATCACCTGGAAAGAAGAATTACACTGACAGTTGTGATACGACATAAGAAGGATTTTTATTCATTAATCCAAATCACTGACAAAATGTTTCTCTTTTGGTGTTCAGCTCTGTCAGAATTTGGTCATTCTCATCCCCCCAGAATGGAACTGTAGAAATGCTCCAGCACCATAAAAATCTGTAAAACTCCACATTTTGAAGTAACAAAAATGTTCCAACAAAATGCAGGAGTTTAGCAGTGACAATGCACTGTCACTCACTTAAAGGAAATGGCTTCAGGATGCATAGCAGGAAGACCCACTCATTGTAACAGGAACAAGTGCTGCTACAAAACTACAGACTTTGTACTTCTGCAGAAAACCAATTGACAATGACTGATCTTAAGATAAACATCACAGTTTTACAAGTGACTGCAGTCTTCACTTGTTCATGAGACGCAATGCACACAAGGTTTCAGCCCAAGCCTGTATGTCCCACAGCTGACACACAACACACACTACCTATTGGCCCACTCCCAACAGCAACTCACAGGACTGTGCAGCAAACACAACTGGAACATATTCTACAGGGTCTTGCATCACTGCCCTTAGCACACCAGCTGTATCACAAAGAAAGCCTGCATCTGTGTGGACTCCCAGCTACAGCTGCCATTATCAAGTCAGTGACACAAGAATCATATTGCAGCACTTACAAACAGTTGATTTTCAGTCAATGTGAACCGCTTAGTGACTGTTTTCATCAAAAGTTGATTTTTTTTCTGATTTTATGTGAGTCCATTTGTATGATTTCAGAAATTCACAAATTTGTATTTACATTCAGCACTTCTCAGATGGCACAAGCCCCTAGTAGAGTACAGAAGGATTACAGCCGAACACTTGATATCCTGCTGTCTGCAATCTGAGCCTCACATTACGTGACACTGCTCCTCTCATCTTGGTATACTTTCTATCTACTGGTGAAGAGGCCCATCAATAATAGATTTAAATACATCACTCCAACCATACAAAGCAAATTATGCTGATTTTATGGAAAATATTTCAATTCTAAAAAACATAATCTAAGAACAAGCACACAACTGTCTGCAGGTGCTGTCACGGTCCATGCTCAACAAGACCTGTCAGTCCCAGTGCACACATCAGTGTAGCTCATGTGAGCAGTTCAGTTTGTTTACAGCCCTTCTATGTTGTCTGTACCTACTACATGCATGTCTTACATCAACACAGATATCCAAAATGTGGCATCAGGAGAGCATAGTTGGCATCTACATTGCCAGAACAAGGGGCACTACCAACATATGAAATGTCAGGAGATACTCACCCAATGACACGGCACCACTTCCCTGGAGACTTCAAATCCTTGGTGAGGAATTTTATGGCACAAGTTTGTGTGGCAGCTGGAACAAGTGTCTGCACATTTTATCCACTGCCATGTATGACAGCCTGCTGCAAAGTGTACATCTGAAGTGGTATAAAAGGCATGATGTGGGTAAAGAAGAGCACAGATAGTCAGCACACTTACAACTGAGGAGCTGGGACAGCTCAGTTGCCACACTGACTAGGCTTGGGCTCAATAACATGGGGTCTGATTCTGAGGAGAAGAGATTTTTCTTTTTTCCATTACATACAGGCTGGCCTTAAGGCCCAACAAGCTTCCTCTTCAAAGGGTGCCTGGAGTAAAGCAGCCAGGGTGTGAAGCTAGTTACTAACGTCCATCTAGTACTGAGGTTAAACTGAGTGGAGCTAATGTCCAGTCCACCAGCATGCCGTCATGACGTACTGGGACACCCTCTGTTCTTGCATGCAATCTGTCTCCACCAGCCCACACAGGGAAGAAATAAGGACTGATTGCCTGCACCTGCTGGCAGAGTTCTCAGCACGTCAATCAGAGGATGCACGTCTCCCAGAGTGCGACACTGTGTCACCGGAAACCACTGACCTAATGACGTCACGGTGAGAACCTCAGATCTCGCAGATTCCTAGCAGTTAGCAGGGACACTGCTACTGACAGCATTTTGGGATCCACAGGATTTATGTTCTTCAGTTCCTGGACCAGGGGTCAATAACGAAGAAAAATGCTTGTGCTGTGATGATACAGTGACACCTTAGGTGCACTGGAGAGTGCAAATACTTGGCCTAAACTGAAGAGGTTATACAGAATATTTCCTATTGTCGGACTGCTTGTCACAGCACACACAGCTGCTACATAGCAACCAATGATGACATCCACTCAGAAGCGCTCAGCCCAGCAATAAAAATCCTCTCTGCTTATCACTAGGACAAATGCCTCAAGAACTCTGGCGTTTATGTGTGTGATTCATTATTTGTATTTATATGCAACATCTACATGCACAAAACAAATGTGACAACCATGGATGTTACCTGCTCAACATCCAACCCTCAATGTACTACAATTTCACTGAAATGGACAGTTCTGAGGAAGGATTCTGATTTTGTTTGTAGGAGGCAAGAAGGTTAATACAATCAGTGCTTAAGTTTTTAGCCAAATGACATTAATGAACAGCAACTTTTAAAATAAAATTAGAAAATCAAAGTGGCTCAAATGTGAAGTTAGAAGTGTATCATGTCTTTTTGAGAAAAGTGACATACATAAAAATTTTTTGTCTTTCACTTTATCACTCCTATGAAGAATGCCACTAAGCAGGTTTTCCAAGCGTATACTAGCATGAACTGACAGACACACTACGCATCCAAACCTCCTGTCTTCAAGGTAATTTTGAAGTTATCTCTTCACTCCTCTTCCTTAATTCCTAGAAAATGTTGCAATTTTGACCAGCATCACTTTTACTGCAAAGCTGTGATATGATTTATTCCATAAACAGAACTACAGTGTGAACAATATGCATGTACATTTTGTGTTATATTCTTGGATCCCAACAAGAACTGAGTCTGGCAGGCCAGTGACAGTGTACGATTATCAGGTGCAGATTAGAGCAACATGCATTTGCCAGATATCTGTGTAAGCTTTATACCTGGGGTTAAATTCCCAGCAGGGATAGGAATTACTCTGAAGATTGTTGCAATGCACTGCTAAGCAAGTAGGTCCTGATGTTTGAAGGATCGTAGTGCCGTAACATTCAGAGTCAAGCAATTAGTTACACACACATTAGACAAGAAAACTGTCAGTTACATATTACATGACATGTACGTAAATGTCAGTTACATAGTTTTTTCTGCAGTTATTATCGTAAGTTGCAGCTCAAATATCTGAATCTTCAAGTTAGACCCTGAAGAAAAAAGACAACATGATCAGTCAAAATGTCAGGTACTACTCATCCGATGACACAGTGTCACATTCCACCGTTGTGAGATCCTGAAATGTTGCAAGAATAATGCAACCTTACTGAGTTTACTCAGACACCTCATATTCAGCACTACTGAAGTGGCTCAAGGATGAGCCTAACCATTGACATCCCTCTGGTGATGAAGTCTACAAAATGTATGGTGCAGTATATTCATGCCCTCTATGGTGCACCATGCCCCTTTGTGTACTGCGCTACATTCTCCTTGCACTTTACTCACCTTGCAGCTGGAAACCGCCGAGCATGTTGCAAGAGGCTCAACGTGCAATGCTGTTAAACCATTACACATTGATACAGATTGCAGAAATCTAAGAATATGTTGCTAAAACAAATGCCATTTTGCATTAATTAATATGATGGTAAATGTACAATTGTATAGTCAACACAATGAACTTAAAGCATGTATTTCCAGCGGCATCAAACAAACTTTTTAGACACTAATTACACCATCCAAAAATTTGATTAAGATAAAAAAAAAAATTGCATTGAACTTTTGGTATCTGTCAACTGGTATAAATAGAACTGAGATTTAAAAAGAACATTATTTTCAACTATATATATAATTATATACAAACAGTTAAATTAAGACAACAATAATTTGGTCTAGTGTCTTTAAATATGTAATGATTTTTATAAAGACCAGATGCTCACGTTAATGTATCTGTACTTAAAGTAAGGCATAATTAGTTTAAAATTCACTAAAGAATAAACTGTTCAGTTACACAGTTTCTGTTACAGTTGCTACAATTTGTTTCAAACATCTGAATCTCCAGTGCGGTATTTTAACATCGGAATGTCAGCGAACTGCAGGTCTCTCTCAGAAATAAACCAACATCACAACAGTTAGGTCCTTTTGCCAAAGCAGAGTTCATATTTACATCTTCAACGTGACCAATTTAAAATTCCTTTCATATTTTATTATTAAGCAAAGGAACTGCAAGACTTGATAAATAGAAAAAGAGATCACCAGGCACAGTGCAAGTGTTGAGTCATCTGGGGGTGTGCAAAGGCACCCAACAGCAGGGGTTTCATTAAGTCACGGTTATACAGTTCATTCATAGACTCATGAGTTCTGGGCGGGCATGGCTAACAGTATGTCTCTCTGTACTTGCCAGTCCCACATCTGGACTGGTGGGTGAGGAGGGGGCAGGCACACTCCTAGCCATATCCGCCCGGAGGTCATGAGTTGATGAACGACCTCTAACTTCAGACTGGTTTCCCATAGAAAGACTCATGGATTCACCCGTATTGCATGTGTTTGCTGTCAAAGAGGAAAGGTCTGGGACTGATTGACGATGATTCTGAAGATGAGAGGAGATTATTCTGACAGAACTTTGAGAAGGAAGGAAATGCTGAAGGGTTTGTGTTCAAGACATATTGTCGGGGCTGGAAACCAGGTTTTATTATTTTGGGGTACTGTCCCTGAAGTAATTCATATATACAGTTTAGGAATCTTAATCTGTACAGTTAACAGTAAGAAATGACTCTCCAGTACATTATATACTATACTGATAGAAGTAAATAGAAGTGATTTCATTTATATCACCCCCAGTATGACACGGTCTGGTGATCACCACATTTTAAGGTTACATCCCCGGGTCTTGGCCCACAGCTTAGTTAGATGCGACACATAACTACCACAATTTCAGGTACCCGCAATATGAACATAACACAATGGCAGTGTTCCTTGGACCCCTGGTTGAGAAGCACCGCCCTACATACTGATTGATATACATTGTACAGTAGTAACATTCACTGCTCTTCTCTGAAGAGACAAGACCAGAACGTGTTATATCACACAACTGCTATGCTTGCATTACTTACAAGCACTGGACTAAAGTTGCTTAATTCTATGCCAGTGTTCCACTGATGCTTCTTGCATGGCTCAAAGTTAAATTTGTCTTGAGACCAAGAATCACAGAAAAAACTTTGCTCATCACGCAACATGTGTGTGTTTGTGTTTGTGTGTGTTTGTTGTGTTTGTGTGTGTGGTGTTGTGTTGTGTTATGTTGTCTGTATGTGCACATATGGTATGCTAGCTTCATCTATAATACACTACTGTATAACTTTTAAATTCACTGCAGAATCATAATTTTGTACAATTATACCCAAATATCAAGAAAGTTTATTATTGTGCTCAGGGATCTGAAAGGCTATCATTGCAGGAGAAAATAAGATTTCTGCAAATGCTCAAAAATACTGCATGGTACTGATCTGTGTCATCAAAGGCAAATATGTGTGGGTGCCATAGAAGAAAGTACACATACTGGAACAGTATACTGAGAATTCTTGTCCCCAAAAAATAACTTAAACCACTCTCGTGGGGACTTACGTTTGTACACTGCTGATTCATTTACGTTGCACTGTGTTCGTACTGCAGATGATAACACGAGTTATGTTCTGATACTGCCAGTTTCATTATTAGCGTCAGCAACTGACACATTCAACTTTGTTTTCAAAACAGAATACAGATGCTGATTTTACTCAGCATTCACATGATGATGGGAGAATCAAAATTAAAAGAAGCAACTGAAAGACACAATACATCGTCACTCAATTTGTCTTCATTCTTTGAAATAACTGGGCCACAGAAGCAGACAGCCCCTGGAGGGTGGGGGCGGCCAGTTGTGGCCACACGGTGGTCAGACGGCTCCATGCTGGGATGGAGGCGGTGTCGGCACACGGTTCGGTTCAGCGTTACATGGGACCATGGTCAGGTTTGCAAGAGCACCACCACTACTTGAGTCTGAGAAAGCAGACAGACGACGCGAGCCTGAGGGTACGATAACAGCCGGGGTGCACGTGGTCTTGGTGCTCCACGATGAAAAAGAACCACTTGACACACTGTTACATCGCACAACCCGTGTGGTACTACTGCCCCCACTTGACCAGTCCCCAGGATCCCCGCTACCGAGCATACCTGCTGAACTTGTCCGGTATGGTGGTGGAGATTCACCATCAAACACTGTGCGGTTTGGTGGTGGCCGAATACATTTCTGGTATATTTCACTCTCCTGAAGTGCAGAAAATCAAATGTTAATGTCATGACATTTCAGTACAATATTTTATGTCAAGAGAGAAGCTTCTCATTCTATGACAGGGAACTTTGCTACAGTATAAAAAGGCTATTGATTAAAACAACACATTTCCTTTCATTACAGAATGCAGAAATTGAATGGGCACTGTCCTGGTTCCATTCAACCCAACTCATATCTTCTTAAGCTCTTTCTGTATGTCTAGGTCTCATAAATTATCTTGTCCCATTAGTTTTTTTAACCAAAATGTTGTATGCATTCTTGTGGTCCCCATGCTATACATGCCTGTCCAGCTTGTCCTTCTAAGTGACTAGTTTCATATTAAACTTCTGACCCAGCTGTACATTTCACCAGAACACCACCACATAACTATGTTGAGTGTGACAAACATGCAGTGTTCAACACATAATGTGATGCGCTCCTGGTCCGTAAGTCAATGTCAAAGTACAAAATTTTCTGAAGTTCAAAACCCTGAAACATTCTAAACAGAAAAGCAATACTGATGTCATAAACACTCACCTACCTCTAATGACTGTAAGTACACCAGACAACTGGAATTAACAGCACAGTATCCTTCACTGCAGAACTTACGATTTATTGTGTGTGTGATGCAGGAATATGAACTACTGGTAATAATTAAAAACAGAACCAGAAGGTGCCAGCAATAAATGGCAGTCAGAAGTACCTATGATTAACTTGGTATAACTGTCTTAGCCTTTACTAACAGCAGGCACATCTAGTGAAACTGATGTCAAAAATGTCCCTAAATGGCTATAAAGTGTAAGAGCAAACCAACAGAAGGGTAGCCAGAGGTGAGAACTATTAAATTTTCTTGTAAACCTTTCAATGGAAATTCTGTTAAAGCACATAAACACACAAGTTACCATAAATCTACAGAACAGACATTCACCATATTTATGTCATATCATTAGAATACTAAGAATCTGTAGAGTTATCATATCAGTCAGTCCATCCACCAGTCCACATAACTGACCTCTGAAACAAAAGAGCAGATCCACCCAGACGAAATTTATTGTTGGGTGTTAACATTAAACTGGTGGATAGATTTACCTTTGGTTCACATGTATTCAGCATAAATCTTATCTTCTAATTGATATGAAGAAGTACAGGTGCCATTATGAGGTGGAACCTGCATGTGGCATTCTTCCATACTGGGAATGCTCAATGAAACAATTGAAAGTACGTGGTCCTTATTTTATCTGACAACTGTCGTTTGTCACTTCTTGCCACTACTCCACTATACATATGGGCAGCAGCCTGCGCCAACTGGTAGTTGTCAGAAAAAGTAATAAACCTACACTTTGTGATCACACAAATCATTCTTAGCTGTGAAACTGACATCTGCACATGTAATAAATGAACAGAAAGTCAAATGTGAGATACTCATAACAACAAGGAATTTGTGGCAACAGAAAGATGAAAATGGACTCATTTATAGGAATTTATGTGCAATATGAAAACCAATACTAGAAATGTGTGCAAGTTGAAATGAGATTTAATTACAGCGATTTCCTCGATTCACGAGATTAATTCGTCACTCTGAAACTGCACGTGGTGAAAACTCGTAATTTGAAAATGAATTTCCCACTGCTTTCCATCCTGTAAATTTTACTTACTATCAGAGGTAAGAAGTTTCAAAATATATAAAGTGTACCTGAGTACAACACGGAACAGTATCTAAGTATAAGAACCGTAACAACAGTCAATTACTATACTTAAATAACATTCTAGCCACTATTCTATGCACGAACTATAGTTACATAATTAAAGTTGTACGTAAAATACATAAGAATCAGACATCATCCTGTTATAGATATACAAGTAAAACACACACACACACACACACACACACACACACAAAACTCCTTAATATTCAACCGAGGCCCAACAATTAGCACTGACAAGAGTAACTTCACAGCTACGAGAACAATGAGAGATACTGTGATGCTGCTGCTTATGCGCAGACTACTGTCAATGCAGTGATGTTCTGCGCATTCCAGGAAATACTGTTATAATTTACACTCTCATGAAGAGCGAACATCGTATCCAGTTCACACTTTGCATATGAACAAGACAGAGAAGGAAGCATATGGAAATATCTGGACCTAAGGTTGAGGATGGCCGACAATGGAATATATTAAAGACCAAAATATGTAATTTCTGTGCTTCTCTGAATATTGCTGGGGCAAACAGCGTGGAAGGATTGCCACATGGGAAAGGAACACTGCGGCGTGTCGAAGTGTGACCGTAGTGCCGTCATCGTCAGGGTGAAGCAGAAGATGAAGGCATTACGATCCTTCGAAACGTCGGGAACCACTCGCCCAACAACACGGCGTCACGTCACACAACACACGCGAATGTCAGCAGCTGAAATCCAGCAACCGGAACACGCGAAATGGGGAAATTACTTTCAGTCGGATGCTGGGTGTAGCTGTGGAGGTGTGCATTCGACTGGCTCATGGACTGGGCTCTTGTGAATAAGGGAATGAACTTCAGGGTTCCACAAAAAGTAGCGAATGGATTTCTGGACTTCATGAACCAGATGCAACAGAGGGCATCTTGTATGAAATATGAAATTAAGGAGAAAATTTCAGTTTGACACAACCTTCTATTCCTGTAGCAGAAATACACCGAATCGGACGGCATGTTTCGGCTTGCTCACATTACGAAATCTTCAGATCTGGCCCCAGCAACACAAACTGAATTCCACAGGTCTGGTATGTCCACCGTTCACCAACCCCCCCCCCCCCC